>Ga0065711_1004599_pt1 | contig 30514 bp, 20 predicted proteins | sample Hoacrofraction12_FD_59098 | JGI IMG/M metagenome (GOLD analysis project Ga0065711, IMG submission 59098) | Hoatzin crop microbial communities from Cojedes, Venezuela - Epithelial fraction 12 v2 (version 2) | ecosystem: Host-associated > Birds > Digestive system > Esophagus > Crop | place... | reverse complement strand
ACCCTCCACGACCTCTTTTTTGCAGATGGCTCCTGGTCTTCAGCAGTTTTTGGAAGTGTCCATGGCTCCCATTATGTTGCACAAGTACCACAGCACACAGGTTCTTCCACTCTGGTGACTCCAGCTGGAGCCTAATTTTGTGACAGCCACTAGCTTGCTTTACTGTATGCCGCTTGACACAGTTTTGATGGAATAATTTTACTCCTTTTGTGAAGAACTAAAGCACCCCAGACATGAAGCTGAAAGCACTTGAACGCAGGCTAGCAGCATGGAAACACAAACCTGTTCCCACGAATGTTTCTGCAAACGCAGCAGCCTCCTGGGTGCATTGATGAAAGCCTCGCTTGCCCTCTGTTGGGTGTCTGGGGAAGGATCTGCCGCCTCTGCAACGAGTGCCTCTTGCTGGACCTTGTGTAAGGGGGATGCGAAGTTATGGAGGCGTTGAAACCGGAGCAGTCCTTGCTTGTTAGCCTCTCCAGCCATCTGATTAGAAGGTGACATTCAATGAAATTAAAGGCAGCAATTTATTTAGAGCCAAACAATTAATAAGTGTGAGACAGTAATGTTTTATGCAGCATATAATGGCAGGCAACCTGTGGAGTTCGCTTCCATGAAGGGGTCACTGAAGCAAATGCAGTGTGTAGGTGGGAAGGAAGTGATGGCTGATTTAATGCCCACTAGCAGGCTACGCAAGCTGAAGTGACAAACATAATCAAATCTCATGCTTCAGGGCATAAATTGAAGGGGTTGAGTACTGGAAGAAGTTATGTATATAAAAGATCTGATCCTGAGAGGTGCTGATTACCTGCAATTCTCACTAAGTTCAGCCAGTGAAAGAACACTCAGGAATTGCTTGACTTCGCTGGTTGAGACAGTACTTGTTAATTTTCCTTATTAATAAACTCTGTAATATTTAACCTGCTGGCACAAACATTCATTTTGCTACAGTAGCATTTATTTCCTTTCACACAAGAGTCAAACATTAAAGCTGCTTCTAAAATAAGATTTTACAGAGATAATTTGCAGTGGTGCTGGCAGAGAATTTGTCTCTCAAAATATGCTATAATTCTTTATCCAGTGAAGGTACTCATATAGCCTCATTATGAGAATATGTGACCACTTCATAGCCTTCAGAGGATTTATCTTCCCAGTTTCCTTCCTGAGCGGGGGAACTGGTACTAACCCCACTAAACAGGTGGGGAGCTGCTCCACGAGGCAGGCTGTGGGCTTCCATTAATCCCTAAGATGGACCCAGCTGCCCACTTTGACTGTGAGCTCGTGGCTCCACGGGCATGCAGTGCATGGCACTAGGTGTGACATTTACCTTCTGCACCAAGAAGGCTCTGATTGCAGCCCCCAGCCCTCACCGCTGAGAGATCAGAGATAGAGAAGTCAGGCAGGCTGAATCCAGCCTTCAGTGACCTGCTCATGACAAACAAAGGAAATATTTGCTTTCATGTGGAATCCAGCTAAGGGGGAAATTCCAGCATCTTTCCTCAGTAATTTGAGAACTAGGCAAGCTAATAACTCCTAGGAATGGCTCAGGTAGAGCTGATCCTGCTTGGGTATAAGGCAGTCTGGATGGCTTCTTGAAGTTTCTTTCCACCCTGTTTGCAGTGGTCACCTCGAAGAAAATGACTTTCTTTATCCTAATAAAATTCTGTAGCTAAGCACCAAATACCTAAACCCATAATTCATGTCTATGCAGAACTGCCATGTGGGTCCCGAGCTATTCGACGCCTGTGGGTCTGCAGTGCTATGGCAAGAGTAGCTGAGGACAGTCACCAAGAAATTAAGAATGGCTCAAATGAGCAAACTCACTTTTTTTATGCTCTGTAACCAGCTCCTGCCGCTGCTGCTCCCCCCATAATCCCCTTCTCTTGCTTTCCCTTTCCTGGCCATAAATTTGCTGCTTTTTTGCACTAGACAAATCTGATTTACTGTGCTAAATATTTTAAATGTGGCAAACAATCCTTCATCGCAGAGTGGCATGATTGCATTACAATGTATTAGAGCAACACGACTTTGCCAGAGGGTGTTTGCTGGCACTGTGCCGAGTGAAGGAGGCAGCCCAAGTCTGTGCAGTAACTATCAAGTTATTTATCAATATTCAGTCCTAAAACACACAGGGTTAGAGAGATAAATCTGGAGGCTGAGCCAGAAACCCCAAATACAGACAGACCTTTGGGAGAGCTTCTCAAAATCCAGACCCCTACCAAAATTTCAAGCTGAGCTCCTGTGACAGATTCAACACATATTTTCGGCATTTATTCTGTTGTGTTTTGTCTCTGCTTTTAGGTTCAGATGAAATATGTGCTGCTTTTCAGTCTCTCAGCCAATGTGTGGAATGGGCTGATTTGATCTCACACTACTGTAGCATAATGGAAGATGTCCGATGAACGAAGTGGTATCACAGAGAGCCAACATGTGGCATCTAGAGCTTGTTTTCCTTCATGATATCCTCATAGGATGGAGGCAACTCAGTTCCCCCAAGGCTGAACCGTGGGGCAGGAGAAGAGGACATCTCCGCAGTCATGCATGGGTTCGGAGATCCGGAGAATGGGCATTCAGGCGCTTCACTCACTGGGGAAAAAGCAAAGCCATAACCATACAGCAGACAGGCGTGAAGAGCAAGTGTGGGGGTGAGAGGGGTGAGACTGGGAGGAGCTGCCAAACGACTTTGAAACAAGAAAAGCATGGAGGTAATTTTTGAAACATAGCATCACAAAGCCTCTCACCACAAACTCCAGATACACAAGTGAGAACAGAGGAATTTGGGTGGGTTTGGGGTGGGTCCTCCCTGTGGAGACACTGTTTGTGACCACCCAGAAAGTAGGCAATACCTCTTCTGGGAAGGGCTTAGTCTAATGACAGAATTAGCTGTTTTCTTCTTGGAGGGACTGTCGTCCGGCCCAGCCTGCTGATGCTGCTGGCAATACTCCAGGTCAGTGCTGGGTGCTACACATCATCATTATAGCCCAATCGTCAAAAGTCTGGGTGCTCCTGGGGGAATGCTGAGGGTGGCTATCGTGATGAACAGCACTCACCAAGGCAACTTTCTGACAGACCCCAGGCTGTATCAGCCAGTCAAGCTGCCTCCCGGGGTGGCTCAAGTAGACCAGTGCGGTCTTGCCTGAGAGAAAAATGCAGGTCATGTGTTGGAAAGGGCTGCCTGACCCCAGGCACTGCCTGTGGCTGCATATGTCGGGCTGTTGAGTGCCCCGGTACTGAGGAAAAGGTCCCCCACATCTCGAGTGTCAGTGTGGCCAAGCCCTGAGCAGGCACCTTTGGGACACACAGACACAGCACTGAGCTCAGCTGAAGGCACAGCTGGGGAAGAGCGCACATGGCTCACTAAAGTCCTCCAGTCTATGGTCGGAACATCCCCCACAGGATGCCCGAGCTGGACACCCCTCTGTTCACAAGAAACACACCACCCAGCTGCAGCCCAGCTCCCGCTCAAGCCTGGCTGCCTCTTACTGAGCGACGGAGGGGCCACGGGACCTTGCGGCAGGTAGGGCGAGGACTAACCCCAAAAAGCATCCGAGCTGCTGAGAGCGAAGACGGCCAGGGTGCTTCGGGGGGGCAGGCAGCTCCGCCGTTTCAGCCAGCGCTGCAGGCAGCAGCAGATCCCGCAAGACAGGAGCAAGGCCAGGAAAAACAACATCAGGAACCTGAGGCAGAGGCAGCAAGGGAGGAACAGTACCATCACCATCTGTGGGCAGCACTGACAGATGGCCGCATGTCTTCAAATTAACATATTCATTAACATCTTTTGCAAATAGCCGTTAAATGCTGCGGTTTCCCTATCAGAGTACTGGGCATGATCAAAGTCCCCAGAAACCCATGTCTCAGTGCTGAGTGCTCAGCGCCAAGCCCTGGCTGGGAATTCAAACATTTCTCCCCAAAATCATTCATCGGTTTTGCCCAGTTCAGTTGTCACCGTGCAGTGAGGAGGATATGGATAAATGATTCCCATTAGTCAGTAAAGATAGAACACAGGGACAGCCCAGGAGCAATGCTCTCTAGCTATCAGTCTCTCTTAATGTCTTTCTCTCTATATATCCATCAAAGAATATTATTTGCCAGTTTATCTCTCTAAAACAGATCTGAAACTTACCAGACATACCAGTTGCTAAAGTTTTCATCGCCCTGCCCGATGCACCTAACAAGGGAAAAATAAAAGGAACTTTCAGTCCAGCGTGAGGGGACCACACTGCCTCCAACGCACGCCTACCAACATGAATGAAGGCATCATCAATAAGTGGAGGATTGAGAAGTTTTTCTCCACCAAGGGAGCCCTATCAAAACTTTCTCTGTATAGGTGGGAGAAGACGCAGATGATGTACGAAGCAGTGTGTGACTGGTTTGCCTTTCGACTCCAGCACCCGCCACCAGCTTTTTTGCTGAAAACCCAAAGGGTTGCCAGCCTCCCTTTCCTTTTTTGGAAGAAAAACTAAACGGCCCTTTCCTGGAAGCCCTCGTTCCTCTACTGTGCCAGTGTGCCGGGCAGGAGCACAGCACCCATGAAAGAGCCCGGGGTGGGAGCAGCCGCGGGTGAGAAACTGGAGAGCCACACTCACCTCTCGCCAAGCTCACAGTCCGACTCAGAGTCTGCTAACTGAAAACACACACGTAAATCAGAGAGGGTAGATACGTGGTGGATTTTTATAATTTACTAGTATAATTACTGATGTTAGAGCTGGAAGTTGCAGAGGAAGAGCCTTACAGGTTCCGGCTCCTGCAGGGATGAAAACCAGCCCTCTCCCTGGAGACCGCAGGGCTGAGCTCTTGCTTCTGAGCATCTCTGGTCTGAGCTAGCCCATATCGAAACCAGTGGGTAACCTCACAGAGAGCTTGATAAATTCAATAGTTGCAGATGAAAGCTAAGCCAAGGGGAAAGCATTTCTTTTGATGTGAAGGAGGGAAGGACGAGAGCAGGGAGACTCAAGCAGGTGTCGGAGACCTGTTTACAGAACTGGGCTTTGCTATTCAGAAATGTCTGCTGAAAATGTCCCATGATCAAATTCTTGCTTTGTAGTTCGTTTTCTAGTAGCTAATTGTGAACGCAGCTGTAAATTGGAGCTGTTTTGACCAGTTGTGTGCTCTACCCAGCTTTTGCCTCTTTTCAGATAGTAGTGGTTCATCTTTCCCAGAGTCAGGTTTCAGGTATTGCAAATATGTGAACCTGAAACTTGTTTTTCAGGTTATTTTCTACTCTCTGCTCAAGCAAGTTTATTTTTGCAAGCCTTGTTAATCTTAGCATTAGTTTCAGATTATCTGGGCAAAAAGTAACCGGAGTGGTTCATCAGTATGATTGAATCCAATTCAATACAATTTTTGGCTGACTTGCGTTAGGCGTGTTACAACACTTGCCTGAATTTGCTACATAAAACTTCAGATCAGGTATAGAATTGCAATAACACTGGCACACAGAATGAGCAAGATGGAAGAATTTAGATATATTTCTTGGAGAAGACTATTAGAATGTAATTTGCAAATCATTACTTTACTTTGGATTTGCTTCTGTGTATATCCAAAACACGTAGAGATTTCTGACTTTCTTTGAGTCAAACTGGAAAGCTCTGTTCTGTATTAGAAATTCAAATCAAATATGTATAATTGAGAGATCTCATATGACGTCTCTAATTAACAGGACTTCTTTGTAAGAGTTTTGTTGTGCAAAGCTTGTGTCACTGTAAACAGAAAGAAATCACCCTACAAATCTCTATAACATGTCTTATCCTGTGCACACGCTGCCTTTTGGTCCCTAGTTTCACCAGAGGTCTTTAGATAAAATAAGTCTTTCTTATAAAACATTATCTATGAAATTTCATGAGAGGTTGAAACCCAAATGAAGAATAGAGAAAAAGACAGAAGCTTCAGCTCTTCCAGACATGTCCTTTTCAAACTGAACTAATTTGCCATGTCACACTTGCACCCTGGTGCAGAATATTTTAAATTTTTTCTTTTTGCACTTCAACTGATTATTAGAATAACAGGTCAAAACCAGACAGCTGATTGCTGTGATTACGTGTACCCTGAGTATTCTTCATGGCTGAATGACAACCTCTGGACTCTCTTTTATCATCCTTCAAACTACCTCGGCAGAGCAACCTTAGCATAGTTAAACTGCAGCAAAGCGCATCTGCTCTGAGGCAGTAATCTACTAGTGCAGCCAAACAGCCACCCATGCTGCTGAAGACCCAGTCTCTTCCATTTCAACAGCCATAGACAGAATAAAGGATTGAGGCAGTCATGTTTTCTCTGCATTGACTGGAATTATTGTAAACATTAAATCCTCCCCAGATTCATCAGGTCCTCAAAAAATTTTTCCCCCCCAAAAAATAAAAAGGGCTGATGTCTAAATTCTATAAAAGTTAAAATCTTTCCCCCACAAAATCCCTAAAATCAGCCTGGTCCCAGTGAAGGGTTTGGTTACCTGGAAGAAGGTTAAACACAGAACTCCAGTTCCTGTGATCCATGAAGCAAAACACAAAGCTCCAAGTCTCTGCATCACTAGCAGGAGAAATGAGGGAAATGCAGTGTTTTAGCCTCTGTAATTTGGAGCTTTTAAAACTTCTCTACGCGTTGTGCCTTCAGCCAGGGAACACGTTACCCAATGGCTTCCTACGCTTCAGAAATTACCGCTAGCCAGGGAATGAATTCAGGTTTGCATGGACACATTCAAACAGCTTCTAGAAGTTAAAGGAATACTAGGTTAAGGTCAGCACCTTGCAGTTGTTTCAGTATTTTCATAGCTGTTCACAAATTCCTGTTGATGAAGCTTAGTTCCATATTAACCCATGGCTGTATTTAACAGGACCTGCTACAAATAAAGACTCACCTGAGACCGTATGGTGAGGCCACGCTTTCATTACATGTTGCCTTCAGCTGCAATTCTGGCATTACAGAAAAAGCAGAACTACTGCCAACCATCTCCTATGCACGGTGCTTACCACCTCAAACATGTGCTCCAAGGATGGAGGGAACACTTCCCAGCCTGAGACACCCATCACCAGCACCTCTACTGCTGTTACGCAGCTGTCAGGGGTTGGTTTGCTAGGAAAATGCATCTGAAAAAAACACATGTCCCCGGTGGTTCTCATAAGGGATACGAAATCTCATTGCACAGTAGAAGGACTAATTTCATCCTAATGGATACATCCAGCTGATGTAGATAAACAGAGGTGGAAGATGGTTTACACCGTAGCTCTGATCACTGCAGAATGGATGATCCCGGTTTGTTCGGCAGTCAGTAATAGATTGTCACTGAGGTTTGCAGCCCATGGCTGAAACGCACCATTAACTATCGTTCTTCCAGTTTTAACAGAAAGGGTGTTGCTGTGAATATGTTTAGCCGTCACTCCAGAAGTTAAGCATTATGTTGTGATACCATTACTTTAGCAATGATTGACAAAGCTAAGCTACTTTCAAGATATACCTCTGTGGCTTTGCTTCAGCTAAAAGGTCAAGAAGTCTACCCAACTCTGATACACATACTCGACCCAAGTTTGTTATTTATTGTTAAAGTTTTGTATAAACCCAGTCAAAACCCTGGTGTTCTCAAGTTACTTTCAGCTCACTGCTAATTAAGGGCAAGCCTCTGAAATGATGCCCTCTGAGAAAGCATCTCTCATCAGGTTGCTGAGTGCATGTGCTACACAATATAAATGGTCTGAACATGTTGGCATCCTCGTTCAGACCAATCCTTTTCAATTTTGTTCAACAGTAAATTGCTGAACAATTTTTTATCTGTTTTCTTAAAAGATAAAGCTCCTGCAGTATAAAAATGTGCACAGCCTTGCTGGGAACCTTGTGACTCTTACAATTTCAGACTTCAAAGAGATCATCCATCATTTAACTAATTTCAGATATCTTCTTCTCACAATTACTTCCCTCTCACCAGCATGCAGGGTATTTCCAATTTAGAGCTACTGAATGGATCATCCCCAGTATTTCGGGGGGCAGGCACCAAAATGAGCTCCTGGTACTAAAAAATAACGTATAGCATCTGTTCTAGGTCTATTGAATTCTGCCATTGCTCAGCTTCCTGGCCTGAAGGCAAACTTCGAAGTTTTCTGCTGGTTGGTCCCATACAGAGGTTTCAAGTGGTGGTGGCAATTTGTGGGAGCCTGCCCCTGCATTCTTGGTAACGATGTTGAGATGAGAGAGAGTTGGCTAAGGGGGGTCCACAAACAGCCCTGTCTTTTGCTTGGGGGGTGATCCCAATACCGAAAAGAGCTGCTGCTTCAGCAGGAAAACTTTCCCTGGCTGTGATCTGCTGAGCAGCTTGAATACATGAACATCGTGAAGAGCCCCAAGACTTGCTCTAAGCCAGCCAGGACCTGACACTGAAAGCCCAGAGGAGCTCTGCACTGAAACCACCATGGCTGTGACACCTCCTGTCCGTTCCCTGCCTACTGTGACATGGCCACCTTCAGGGTTTTGCAATACCAGGAGAATCATCTTCTGGGTAGCCTTGTGTCTGAGGGTTATCTGCAGTCTGAGGGATTTTTCTAGGCTTTTTGTCATTCCTCCTATGAGGAGATATATACACATATATGTACATACATACATGAAAGGTAACTGCTGCTCCCTCCTCCTCATCCACTCACTGATGAAAAGTTTGGTATCTCTTGCCTCCTCAATCAATTATATCCACCTCATCAGTGGACTTGGGAGGCTGCTCTTTGATAGGTGTTAACTCATGGCCATTAGATTAAAAATCTGTTATTTCCTCATCACCTTATGTCGTTGCTAGGTGACAAATGCATCTCCCAGGCAGCAACAGGGACTACTGTAACACACAGCAATTTATGATTGTCCATTACCTCTTTGCTTAAAGTGCCTTATCCTTTCGATGGGAGGAAGATGTGCAGTTCCAGGATCATCAAAAGGGTGACTTTTAGAGTTGCCACAGAAACCACCTCTTTTGGGGGCTGGCTCCTGCTGAGCTGCATGAGAAGGATGCAAGACTGGGACACAGGAGGAATGCGGGAGAAGCTGATTTAACTTGTCAAGTCTGACGGGACCAAGTTTGGATTAGGGGTCTGAATTTCAGGAACTGAGCTCATTCTTGTATGTATGTGCACTAGAAGAGATGGCCTTTGCTTCCTTGAGTGTAATACAATAATTTTCAGTCATGCTTTTGGTTTGAGCCAAAGTTTCAGGGAACACCCTGGGGATCTCTGGATTCTGGTGAGAGTAGGAGGGAATTTACTGACAAACAGGAGCCCACACAGAGCCTCTGGAAGCACATAAGCACAAGTAGCAGTTTAAACCTGCTTAAAGCTCATCCTTAGCTGCCTTCAGAGCGTTTGGTGGCTGCTGGAGATGACTTTCAGCAAAGGAATCAGCTTGCTCTGACCAGCCTCCCAGTACAGTCCAGAATGGGACTGTGAAAGACTTTTCCAGAAAGAAAGCAAGAAGGGAGAGTGGCAGGAGAAGAGGCAGGACAGACACAGAGAAGGACACAGGACAAGACAGAGAACATGGGGATGCGCTGCTGAAGGGAGACAAGGAAAGGCAGAGCAGACCTGCTCTTTACATTAAGATTGACTGACAAGAGTTAATGAAGCACATGTTGGCTTTTTTATGTCGCAGTGTTTTCACATCACCACCACAACCAATTTTTCCTCCAGCCCAAGTCTGCTGGGAACTCTCCCCTCCCTACTCGACTTCATTGCTGTGGCTGGCTCAGTCTTTGCTTTTGCAGCTGCATCCCCAGCCTCTGGGCTCAGCCAGGCTGCCATCATCCCTCCCTGCCTGTTCTGGGAAGGCTGAGGGCAAGTAAATTGAGTTTAGCTGAAGAGGAGGGTAACAGAGAGGACTGAGGATCAAACATTGCCTCTGCAACAGGAGAACTAAAGCAGCTTCAGTCTCATCCTCATGAAATGAAAGCTGCAAGGAGCTGCTTGCTCCCTACAAACACACTGAGATGAATAAACCCAGGACCGGGGAGAGCTATTTAAGCTATTGGCCAGCGCTGGCATGGGAACAAACAGGAGCAAACTGGCCATGAATAAACTGAGGTTGGAAATGCAAAGAAGGTTCACCCCATCCGGAGCAGCGAGGTTCGGCAGCAGCTTGTCCGTGGGAGGAGCGTGGGCATGAAACCAAACAGCTCCCGGGATGGAAGTCATCAGGCTCCTGCAGGGAATGCAACCACTTCAGCAGGACTTGCTGACCCAAGGAGTCCTTTCCCACCCCATGGAGCCCACCGCAGTTGGTCCTTGGACCCTCAAACCCATCTGGAAGAACAGGAGTCAGCTGAGACAGCCCCGGGCTTGCACGAGCAAGAAAGGACGAACTCTTTAAGACAAGCCTTGGTAGAGCTGGCACAGCCTGTTGTCTTTCAAAAGGATTATAACTAGTTGCTGCTCACTGATGAATATGGCCCTTTGTGAGTCTGTGCGGGGGACGTGCTGCACAGGGGGAAGGAAAGATTCCGGGCACTGATTTAAATGAGTGCAAACAAGGATGACATTGTTCTGCTGCATCCTCCCCAGGAGAAAGGCTTTGCAGGTCACCCTCAGATCTGAGGCAACTGCAGCTACCTCTGCTTCTTCGTGTGGTCCAGAGAGCCCTTTTGTTTGTCTTGGTGTATCAGTAGGGAAAATCCAGCTGAGAATAGGATCAGTGAAGACTTTTGCCTGGCAGAAAGCTAAAGGAAAAGGAATTTCATTTTAGGATATATTTGTAAAAGGTATTTCTCTTACATGTGTGCATATCCCAGACTGAGAACTACAGAAAACTATCTTCAATACATAGCTGTTCCTGGAGTCCTCAAATCTTTAAATCGCGCATTCATGGGAAGTAAAAATTTTAAAACTATTCCAAGTATGAAGTCCACTGAACCGTTGTGAGGAATTGCTGTGAATTGTCCAAATGCTCCTGTTCCAATCCTACAATGAACACTTGAAAAAGACACTACAACTAAAATATTGAGCGTACGTGAAAGGATTTATGCAGGAGTTTTCTTGCTCCTCTTCACAGAGGGAAGCAACTTTGAGAAGTGCACCATTCCAGCAAGTGTCTTGTGCGTGCCTACAAGTCTGGTACTGGCTCTGCTCTCACCGTTAAAAACGGAAAACAGTGTGCAGTATTTTACAGAGAGCTGCTGTGGTGGGGCAGCGGGAAGTTGAAAGAATTTAGAGAAGTGGTTGGTTGGTTTGTTTCGCTCTAAGTTGAGTTTAATTTTGAAAACTTAAGTTGGATCCTAAAAAAAAAAAAAGTGACAAAATAACCACATTTGGGCTAAGCCTAGCAGTTGTTTAGCTTTACAGGAGAATTCAGAGCTCAGAATTACGTTTTAAGATCTACTGCACCTGAGGAATAAATGGTAGTTTGGGTTCTCTTATTTCTGGCTTGGACTTCAGGACTCCAGAAAATTCCCAGCTCTGTCACTGACTTCCCACATAGCCACAAACTTCTGTGTGTTACTGCCCACCTGGAAAACGGGCGTAAGAGACCTTTCATCTCACAAGCTCTCCAGACAGGCACTGTACCTCCCACAGAGTATGTCAGAAATCAGTTCAAAGGGCTGGATAACCCTCCAGACTTCAGTAACAGAAAAGCCGAATTAAGGATAAAGCTGATAAAATTAAAAGCAGTCTGAATAGAGAAAAAGATGAAGTATACCAGAAATACAGTCAAAGTAATCACCAGCAGAAATTTTCCCCTTTGGTTTTTTAATATGAAAGTGAAGCTGATTACAGCTACTTGAATCCTGAATCTTGCTGCTGTTCCTTTGTGCTCAAACAGGTCCTCTTATTTTTCATCAGTTAAAATTGCATTTATATTTTAATCACTAGAAATTATATTTGGGTTTTAATTCTTTTTCTTAATTTCTCTTCTTTTCTCGTTACTCTGTTGCCAGAAGCCAAGAAATTACAGTTAAAAAATTAAATGTCTTTTGTATTTTAATCCCTGTAATTTACTTAGCTGATGGATGTATAAAGACAAAAGGAGAATAAATTGCTTGAAAGCAGATAGAGGCTTCATTTTCCCCTGCCTTTGAGTTACTGATATCACATTGGACACCACATGGGAGGTTTTGGCTGAGAAATTAGCATGAGAATATCTGGCACATCCTGAAACACATTTTCAAGTCAGTTTTCCAGGCAGAACCACTTAGCAATGAATGCTGAAATACATCATGCTGCCGGTCATTATCAGCTGGTACATGTACTACTTAGCCAAGAAACCTCCTCAGTCCAGGGGTTAGCTCGGCAAGAGGAGCCACACGGACACATACGTGTCTCTTGGTGCCTCCTCCGGCACTCAGACCCCAGGCACCAAAGGCTCAGTGTGCTGCGCCCTGAAGTGAGGACACATGGTGTCATTACAGTCTCAGGCTTCCACAGATTTCCCAAATACTTGGTGACTGCTGCCATGGTTGATTGCTGACAGCCTCACCTTGCCTCTTGAACTCTCGCCAGTTGACCTTTATGGGTTGCTTCAGTTGCAGCCTGTTCCCTACCAAGCACCCCCAGCCCACCAGGGCTCCCGGCAGGGAAGAGCAGTGATTTCAGACCCTCATTTCTTGCAGGCAGAGTCAGCTCAGGACAGGCTGCATCCAAATGCCTGCACACCCAGGATTAGGGAGGGCTCGCATCAGCATTTCTGGATTCAAGAAACACAGCAACAACATGTTGCTCTCTAACTTATCCTTTTTTGACAGGTAAAAATCCAAATGTTCTGCCTGGGAAGATGGTGAGTTGATGCTTGGGGTGAGATGCTGGGTACCCACCTGCCTTGTGCTCCCCAGGCATGCTGCAGCAGCATAGGAGGGACCAGGGTAGGGATGAGATGATGAGGGTCCTCTGGGATTGTTCCCTCCACATCAGCCTCCAGAGCCCTGTAGCACAGCCGGGCTTCCTGCTGGCCACCCAGCTCAGCTCACCTCCTCTCCAGGCTGGGTGCCAGGGTGAGAAATGATGGCTGGAAGACCAGATGGAGAGCTCATAACTTCCTCCCTGCTCTGCAGGAGTTTGTTGCATGTACAAACTGAGAGAGAGGGATGGGGAATTCTTCCAGGGCAAATAAGACCACAGAAGCTACATGCCTAGCACAGCCCTTTCTCCCCCCTCACCTTGCAAATCCCCCACTAGCTCTACTGTTTCACTTAGTCTCCGAGTTTTATATCTTCCCCTAGTAATATGTCTGAAGAACACACTCCTGTTCTTAAATGCAACACATTCAAACAGCAAGGCTCTGCACACTTCTTTCATTTAGCCTGTCCCTTGAAACTCATCCTTTGATTTCCCCACTGACTCCTGCTTCTGCTCCCTCAATTTCCCTCTGGCCAAGCAGTATCATCCTAGCAACATGAATCTCCCCAAGCTCATCTCCCCTCACTAGAGATCTGGCTTAAATTCACCAGAAAACCTTAGCTTGCCCTGAAGCAGGTTTTTATAATCCCCCATACCCCACAAGCCTTTGCAGCTCTGGAAGCAAAAGGTGCAAAAATCCAGAGCTGCTCTTAAAGCAGGGGAGGTTGGTTGTGTAAGACCAACTTGATATGAGGGGAAAATGCTCTCTCCCCTCTTTTCTCTGGTGATGATCTTTCTCTTCTAGAGCAAAATAACTCCAACTGACCACTTTTGTAAACATGTTCCTTGTATTTGCAGAGCTTTTTTGTGCTGTAAGAGCATTTAGATGTGCAAGGTGTTAGGGGCAGCATAAATGTAAGGCTCCTGATACACACAAGATTCTGGATGTCAGAGAAGTGACATTCTTCTCACTCCCACCTGGATGCCAATCAGCATTAGATATGGATCTATTTTTTCAAACCTCCTCATTCTTACAAGGTATTACTCCTGCATCACCTCTCCCTGAGTCTCTCCAGTGTGCTACAGACATCGATTAGCCCAAATCCTAGGAGAGAAGAAGAAAACATTTAGCTTATGTTGACTGATGGGATGCCTGGGAACAGTGTTTGAGTGACTAATCAGAGTCTAAGGGTGCGATAGCAGTGCTGGGGCTGGAACCCAGGAGTGGTGAGGTTCATCTGCATTGTGTTAAGTATCGTAGCTTGCACACCTAAAAGCTATGCCTGGGGAAGGCTTTCTGGAGGAACATCCTTGGAGCAACAGAGCAAGACCAAGATGAACACTGAAAATCGCAGCTCAGGCACCCACCTCATCTCCTGTGCTCAGACCTTGTCTTCCTTGAGGTTCTCATCCATGCTCTCGTGTCCTTCTTACTCTTGCAAGCTCTAGTGTCAGTGACAGGAAGAATGGGCCTAATCCTGCAAGACGCAGAGTTCCCGCGGCCTGCAGGAAGAGAGGATGGTGCTGGGTCATCTTCAGGGTGAAAGCTGGGCAGTCCGTTCCTGCCAGGGAGGATGTTGCACCAGGGCCCCAGCGCTGCACTGGCTGTAGCCATTGCGAGCAGAGTGGGCCCTGAATGGAGCACAACCATCTGTGAATTTACTATTCCTACTCAAATGCTGATTAGTTATTTACATAAAACTTTGGAACATTTTAATTAGTTGCGTTAATTTAGAATTCACAGAAAGAGAGCTATAAAAGTCTATTATATGGGACGCTTATTCAAATGAAGCTTGAAATGGCACATGGTGATGTACTCACAAATCTCCTGCCAACACAGTGGGAAAAAAGAGAGGGTGGCCACGCTTTGAAGGAGGCAGCAGGGAGATCGGCATTTCTGTTCACTGGGTAGAGCTGAGAAACCAGTCCTTGTTAGGGTGATGGTCCTTTCTCATTCAAGGTCTCAGCTTGACAGCCCCAGACTCATATTGTCTCAACATCATTGTATTTGACATGTCCGTCTCCTCAGGGAACCATTAACATTTCTCTCTTTTCTACTGGTCAGCTATTTTTCCTAAAAGTGTAGGAAGTCACTGTTACGTTTCAGTTGATTTGAAATGATTGAAATCAGATTAAAAATGGTCATCAGTTTGTGGAGCCACAGGAATGAGGTGACGGATATCAGTCCATCAGTCCTATGATTGCGGTGCCCTGTTTCTTTAGGAGATCAGGTGATGCAAACAAATACACTTCCAGTATGGACTTGCCAGGTGGGCTATAAGCTCCCCTTGGACTGCTTCACAAGTCTTTGCCATTCAGCTCAAGCGCTGGGATGGGCATGACAAGGCAGCAAACCTCCCTCCTGCTCTGTGCAGGCTGTGACAGCATGTCCAGACATCGTTCCTCTGCCATCCCACCTGTGGCTAGTGCCTACGCTGGCAATAAAGGCAAAGTGTGCTGGTACTGCCTCAGTTGGACCTTTATTCTCAAGGGAGGTGGACAAGAACTTTCTTTCGTCAAGTTCTTCCTTTCCTTGGCATTAAATTCAATTAAAGCAAAGCTGCCTATATGTGGCTAGACTGATAACTCTATAAATCCATCTGTCTCAGGTTGTTACAGAATCTAAATTACACCATCACCATTAATCCTGAGATAGAGAAATGCCCAAGCAGCTATATAAAATAAGAGATACTTTGCCCTAAGTTTTCATCTGGCAGGGAAAATTGTTTCCCGTATAAAATACAGCACACGTTATCTCTTGAGGTTAATGACTTGATTCAATAAATCTAGAACTACTCCAAGCATACTTTTACTTGGAAAGCATATTCCTTGAAGGAAGGTGAATTCCAACATCACACCCAGTTGCAACAGAGCTGCTGTCTGCCTTAAGAGCTTGAGGGCAGCATGGAGTGAGGCAAATACAATGCTATATCCAAAACATCACAAACAGAATTCACGGGTGGCGACATTAAAATTGAGAGGGAGCCACAAACTGTTCTCTGCTCCATGACAAAACACCTGTTGTCTTAGGGCTCACAAAAAGTTTAGGAATATTTTAATTTTATTTTCTAAAAGTCAGCAGAACAATAGGAACATTGCACTGAGACAAGTTCACTCCACCAAAACCAATGGGTCAGCTGGGCTTTCTGTACTTCTTTGATCACTCACAGTCTGGTGTTTTGCAAGCTATTGGGCAAATAATGCTAGAAAGACTGTATTTTCAAACCAGAAAGAATGTTACGGCTGCATAGACTCCATGGGCATCTATTATTCTGCACAGATACTGGGAAGTGAAAGTCATTGTTCATAGCAGGGAAAGATCACAGAGGACTGTCATGAGAGGCAAGAGGTGACTATCAGGAACAAATTACTGGTTTGTTAGTCTGTGGGTTATGCTTGCAGAATAAGAAGCAGGGGTAAGTCCTGCTATAAAATCTGTTAAGAAGGGAAGTGGAGAACATGTTATAAAGTTCAGCTCTATGTTGTCTGGGAAAGCAGGCGGACTACTTAACCTAAGGTTGGACTAGTTCATGTGGAGATGGAATAACTAACCTGGAGGTGGCTGCTTCCACCTCTAATGCCTTTGGCTTCAGGGGAAAGGATTGGGGTGTAGCTCAAGACTGTGCATTCTCACGTGCTGATTTGATGGAGTCCAGCCTGGGATTGTTGTTTCAGTCTTTGTTGAAGATGAAGAGCCTGAAAATACTTTGAGAATCATTGCCACCATCAAGGCAAATTGGAAATATTCTCTGGGCAAGAATATGCTTGATAGGAACAACAAGAGGCAATGCAGCTAGAAGGCACTGGCAGCCAACTGGCAGGTAGTTCATAGGTGTCAAATCCTTTAATCCAACCTTTTAAAGCCCATCAAAAGATTTTACAGCCAGTACATAAAGCCCTGTGAAATACAAGGCTGCTGGAAATTATTGAGGACAAGAGCCAAGCACAATTCAGAAAGAAATTGGACATCACCATGGAAAAAGAGAATTTGCGGAATAATGAAGTATTTTTTGGAAAGCCTTTCCATTTGGATGCATAAACTAGATTCACACTAACAGAGGTGCAGAAGAAACGCAACTCACAACTACTCTTACTTTCCTCTGGCCGTAGTGGGAGCCAGAACACCAGAACCGTGCTCAGCAGACCAATCCCTATTTCCGATTTTGGGCTCTTGTTGTTTATTCAGAGCTTGCCCATTGACCCATCTTCCTGTCACAAACTGATTAAGTGCACATGTCAGAAGGACTGCATGCAATATAAAGGGATCAGTGAAAAGGAAAAGGGAACTGGAGGGTATAAGAGAAGTAGCTTTTTACTAGTGACTTCACTGTGAAGGGGCTGGAAGTCATGGCAGGGCAGTGGCACATGTCAGGATAGTGCAGAGGAAAGCTGCAGAAATAGTTGGGGAGCTCAGACCAGAAGAAGCACCTGAAGCCCTGTGTTGGCTGAGTGTTGATTCCCTTCTCCAGGTATACAAAGGCAGGCTCCCAGGGCAGGCTTAGAAAGGCAGGCACGGCTTGAGCTCCCTGTGCACACGAGGTTCACCCCAAATCTCATTCCTTCCAAGCCCAGCCCTCACTGATCTGTCTCAGCATTGCCCAACATGAAAGCCCACATGGAAGACCAGCTCGTAGGAGGCAGGGATACGCTGCCTGGCCCTCTGAGTGGAGGGAGCAGGCCCTCTCTCATCACCAAAAAATGAATAGGCTTGATCTCAACATCTTCCATGTGCTGGATTCAAACTGTGGTTTTCTTTAAACTGAGAAGGAAAGGACAGAGGAGGAATGATAAAACACAGTTTGGGGTATGGAGGTTGTGATTTAGTTTTATTTTGTTTCGTTTATAAGTTCAGTATCTTGTGAACGAATAGAAGTGGAACAGCATGGCAGAAACCAGTGCTGGAAAGCGTTGGTCCATAGCATCAGGGCCGAGGGCATTAGGAGATGATGTCCCAGCACTTGACGACTGGTCTGTGCCTCTAGTGACAACTTCGCCATCTCCCAGGCTGGCCAGGACTCCCCAGGTCTGCAGCCAGGGTAAGAGGAAGAGCTGGAACAAAGGGGTAGACCTTTCCTCACCAGCTGCGAAGGGCAGGTAGATGTAACTTTACACTTCATCAGAAAACAGTTTTGCAAAGCTTGTGTACTCAGGTGATGAAGAATTGCACTTGGCAGATAGCAAATGCACATCACATCCCGTAAATCTTTCCTAAAAGGGCATCATAAATTAATCTTTCTGCTGGTGTTCTTCATTTTTTTTCAGAGCATCATTTATCAATTTAGTTTAACATTACTTCAGTTGCTAAGGAGCCATGATTGGAAACCTCCACCAAATGAGTTTGAACACTAATGCCTGGTCATTTAATTGAAAATATTAAAAAAAACAAGCTGATGTCTACCTCCTCCAGCTCCACTGTACACAGAGACATGGAAATGTTCCCTATTATATATAATCATGCTATTTATTAGTCAACACTTGTGATTGTCGGAGGGAACAGCAAAATCACAAAAGGTTCAATAAAAGTGACTCACAAATTAATCTCATTATGCTTGAAATAGAACTGCTTTCATGCTCCTGGCAGAGATACCTCAAGGAAACCGAAATTACCTGTGCCTCTGTTTGCATTTCATATCATGATGCATCTGCTTTACACAATAATGCAGTAAGCCTCCATCATGACAGTGACAGGAAGGGGGATGTTTACTTAGTGATGTGTGAAATGATGATTAAAACTTCAGGAAACTTTTTCAAAAGAGGGCAGTGAGGCAAGAGATTTAGTACATTATTGGGTCACCATCGACTCCAGAAATCCAGAAATTTTGCACGTCTTTCAAATAATGAGCATCAAATAGGGGGAAAAAACCAAAGGTTCAGTGCTGGTTCAAATTTCTACACATCCAAAGTGTATCTTCATTTCAATTAAATCTTGACCTATTTTTAATCAAAAGAGCCTGCTGTGTCTTGCTACCTCTGAAGACTGGCACTGCCAGCAGGATGCAGAAATCTCAGGTCCTGGCTCACTGGGGAGCGATGGAGGCTTTCCTCGGGGCAGCGCGGTGCTGGTGCAGCATGCAGGAGCTTGGACTGCATCCCCCGCATGTCCAAGTGCCTCTCCTCACTGCCATCGCTGCAGGGGAGGGCTAGAGCAGATGCAAGGAATGAAATAACTTCTGTGGTGTTGTACAGCAAGTCTCAGATGTACCAGCAACTGGAGCCGTGAGAATGAATCAAGCCCTCCAGCTCCCAGCCCATACACAGTAGAGGCCGGGGCACTGCACTGAAGCCCACCTTGGGGTCACAAAAAGGGATGTGAGCTGTCACTGAAAGAGACAAGGCAAAGAGACAGGTCAGTAATTTTTCTAGATCAGTATTTACAAAGAAAAAGATAGAGCGATGTTCTGAATGAGCTGCTGCAACGTAAATAATAAATAAGCAATATAATATCTATAAACAGACATACACACATATACACGTGCATTACAAAGAGCTCTTCTTTACTCATTAATTCCCTTGGGAGTTATAAAATCACAGCTGAAAACAATCATTTGTATGCAGAGATAGTCAGAATTTTCTGCTTTTCACTAAGACAATAATTTTTGGAAAAAAAAAGATGTGGGCCATAATAATTTTGTCTAAAAAAATAGTGACAGAGATATTTTCAAAAAGTAGGGAAATAAAAAAACTGATTGATTTTTATATTTGCAATTTCGTAAGTTTTAATCTTATAACACTATTCTCAAGACCTGACCAATTGAACACTTGCATAAGGCTTCTATAAAGTGTATTGCACTGGGAGTGATTTAGTGTGAGACGGGGGTGGGGGCTGCTTGCCAGAAAAAAGAGGCAAAACCCACCAGATTTGATTCTAAGTGGGCTTATACCAGTGCTTCCACTGTTTTGATTCATTTTCAAAGCCAAAAATTTCCCTGTTCTCCCAGGCATGCTCGCGTGCCTGACAACGGGGCAGGCGGCCCAGGAGCCAGAAGCTCCACAGGGCAGCTCAGCTGCTGGAACTGGGGGACATGGGTAGGTCCACTTCTGCCCCAGCACTTCCCCCTGTGTGTTGCATCTTCAAACCAGAGGACACAAATTCTTGAGCATTAATATTTGATCTGATATTGCACAATCTGCTGAGCGTATAAAAACTGGGAAGACCAGAATAATGCAGAATGAGTTTCATGCTACTGACTGATAAAAAAAAAAAGTTATTAAAAAATTAAGCATTTTCCCTGGGCATTGCGAGGATGAGATGCTCCCTAATACTTGAAGTGACTTTCAATCAATATTTCTTGCAGTTTTCCTGGCCTTTTGCAGCATCCCTCTGACTTAATTTCTGATGTTAAACACTGAAGATTTAATGAATCATTGCTCCCCTTGTTCTTGGAATCAAAGTAGTTCAAAGCACTCAGTTTTACTGAATGTCATCAGGTCACGGTGGTGAAGTAGCTGTGCTTGTATCCTTAATCCAGTCCTTATAACAAAGCAACATAAGATAGAGCTGTCTTTGCCTGGTAGTGCTTTACCAACTAAAGCCCTGAACGCTGTACCAAAGCACAGTGATGGGAGGAGGAGAGGGCTGATCTTCCACATTTCTCTAGGCTAATCTTAAAGGTTAGCGGAAAGAAGACAACAGATTCCTTGTGAATTATTGCTTTGCATATTAAACTTTCTTTCTTTTGTTGAATGCAAGGCTGGGGTGTTCCTTATTTTGCTACAGAAACTAGCATAGCTGATTTTATCCATAGTGCCACCAAATTTTATCTACCTCATGCCTGGAGACTTGTTTCAGGAACAGATGACAGATGCTACCAGCAATAACAAAAGCACACTCCCTTTGCATATATAACTGAAAAGCAAAGGACTCATCTAACTAATTCCAGAAGCACAAGCACACCTGGCTACAGTGGGAGAGAAAAATGGAGAGCTGCTCCCTGGGGATTTGCAACAGCTTCTCTCCTCTGCAGGCAGGCACACAGGAGGCCTGCGGGACCCGCCAGCTCTGCCACACGGGCGCACACACCGCTGCTTCAGGCAAGTCTCTAGCAATCTGCCCTTCTTGGTTTTTCACTATCTAGAACAATCCCCAGTGAGGACTTGCACGATGGTTGTTCCAGAGACCTCGCTCCACAGAGCCACAGAACTGCGCGGTGCCAAACACTCCCTTGTTAGGGCTCATCAGGAGTTAAACTAACGATCGTACCTGTCATAGACACTTTCAGGAATGGCAGAACTTCACCCTCCATTGCAGCTGTTGAGTTGTTCGCTGTGCCTCGCTGTTTGTAAATACATGCTGTATATTTTGAACAAATAATTCTTAAACTTCAGACTCTTCCCTTCAGGCTATTCCCTCGCGACAATCTGTGCTTTGCATTGAAAGAAACGGATTCTTCATTCAACAAATGAAATGTTTGCCAGAAGGGCATATTAAGAAACCAAACTCTCTGCCCCTCTACCACCAGGCAGACCGGGCTTTGCCAGCCTGGGGCAGGGACCCTGCTGGTGCTCAGCTTCACATTGCACAGAAACTCCCCTGAGCCCTGCTCGCTGTGTGCTCCTCTCCTGCATCGCCAGCAAACACCTCCACGGCCGATGCTTCTGAGGTAGCCGTGGCCCTTGGGGACCAGACCCCAGATACGCAGAGCAGAGATGTCTGCTCAGAGTCACTCAGAGCCCAAACCACGCAAATTCTTTCACAAGCAGATGAAATAACTTTGAGCTGTTTTGCCTCAAATATTTGGAACATTCCTTTTGCTTGGGCAAGTAATCAAAACGGTTTTTACCCTTGCTCTATGTAAAAGAACACTTAAACTTGTCCTTAATTTGTAGGATAGTATTTAAGGTTAAAGCCATGTTTTAACAACAAGCAATTTTTTTCTTTTAATTAAGATTTATACAGGTTCCCATCTGTAGACTAAGCGATGAAGTGCTAATGAGCAGAGAGTCTAATTACGATCATTCTGTAATTGAAATAATGGTGTGCCTCAAAATAAGACTGTTATGTTGCTAGATAATGGACTAATGAGCTCCAAAGACAGACTAACAGAGCTTGTAAAAGACTCTTGCAGTTCTTACGAGGACATGCCTACTCTCAAACACCTCCACGTAGTATTCAAACACGTATAATGTAATACGTAGTGTGACATGTCCAAAGATTTATATCAAGGTGTTGGTAATGGCTGAAGTTCAAGGACATGCCAAAAGCAATGGAATTAATTGTTAATGCAAGATAGAAAAAAGGCAGAGAAGGTTGTATGAAGTGATGTAGGAGACAGATTAAAAGTATAAAAAGGGAAGTCAGTGGGAGTCAACACCGGGAAAACAATCAACATCCGCCACAATATTGGTCCCATCAGCTGAAACCAGCTCCCTCCACACTCCGATTGATGAAATACACTTGAATCGATATTTTTTCTCGCCTAAATGACCAGCTCTAATCATGAGCTCCACACATTGCTGCTTTCTTCATCGTTCAGCTGGTCAGGAAAGAAAAGATACTTACAGAATGTTTGTTTAGTAATTGTCTGGTTCTATTTTGGAGTTTGCTTCTGGTGCTAACGAATGTGACTCCATTATGTCATTTATCATGTGAACAGTCAGGTTGAGGAAGATTTTAGACCAGGAACTATTTTGGCTTGCATGAGAAATAACCCCACAGAACAACTGACAGCATGTGTGAGCAGAAAAATTCCATGCCTGAAAATGATAGGTTAGGTGATTCCACTGGATAAAAAGCTTAAGGAAATCTCTCTTCACCAGCAGAGCAGAGCGTTCACGGGGAACGGAAGTGTCGCAGCCCCATATTTCTCCTCATACGGAAGTCCAGATTGCAAGTTATTTAACTAGCTTGCTAGGAGATATTGGTTTTCTGTTAGCTTGTCTACTATCACCCATTGCAAGGGAGAACTTTTATTTAGATCCTGAATGTGCTAAAAATTATGCTCTAAACCTGGCTTAAGTACAGATGAAATAGGTTGTAATTATATCCCAGGTGTGGCAAGAGCAGGCAAATGAAGCTAAGAGGAGGCCCCAGCCAGACACACACAGATATGTCTGGAAAGGGATGGGGAGTCACAGCTCTTGTCCAAACAGCTCCCCCTCCATAAACCCACATTTGCACCAGAAACATTAAGTTCCCCATGTTACACTGTAGCAACAGGGACACGAATTTTTCCTGACTTAATATAGCCCAGTGCAATGCTCTTCTCCACTGGGATGGGATCTCACATGCATTCCTACTCCTATGGACAGGCATCATTCCTGGTGAACCCAAACATGGTGATTTGGGGTCAGCTGAGAGAAAGGCGACTGGGAACATACAACCTTATGAGAACCAACTGAAATTTCCTCCAAGGGTGTTTTCAACCTCAAAATAATTTGTGAGCTGGTTGCACAACCGTGGGTTGAGAAACCTGTTTGAAATGACTGGTCAAAGAAAATAAATATCCATTTAATAGGGTGCCCTCCCAGTAACAGTGGAAGAGAAGTTGTTTGACAATACTTTGGGTAATATCTTGAAGACTGTAGGTGACTAATAATAGCAGCGCTTCTTTATCCAGAAATATGAAAGTCACAAAAATGATGGTTTAGAGGGACCAAAACTATTTATAAACTGAAGAAGAATTCAGTGAAGAGTTTTGACTAAAAAGGAGTGGAGGGGAGAATTTTAATGTGCTTGAAATAGAAGTAAAATCTTACAGAAAAAAAATATGCAAATTTAAAGTATTTTAAATGGTTTTAAAAAAAAGTTGAGTGGCTCAAACATGAAAGGACACCTTTTGTTTCAGATCAGATGAAGATTTTATGTTTACTAGTATAAGCAACCTTTCTTTGAAATGTCCTCTAACTTTAGCCTTCTGAGGATGGGCAGAGGACTTCCATTCACCCAGGATCTTTCATCCATGCTATACACGGAGAAATAATAATACAGACAAATTTAACTGGGAAAGTAATAGAAGTTCCCAGGAGTATTGACTTCCATCACAGGGTTTATTGTTCATTTCCTTTTGGCCAATTACTCTCTTCAGAAGTTTCTCCGGCATATTATGAAGACTGAGTGTTAAACCTGGGAGGTCGTTTAACTTGCAGCCTGTCGAGCACATCTTTACATCGCTGGTTAACGACTTGTGAACTTCATTGTCAGATGCTGCTTTGCGACTTCGCGTCTCCCAGTTGATGGCTCTCTGCCATGAGCTGAGCAACTGCCGGGGTTCGAGGGTGCCTCTCGCCCTTGTGAAATTCAGGTTCATTCTTCTGCTCCCCTCGCTTTCTCCCTGCAAATTTATGACTTGCTAACAAATGTGTTGCTCTTGATTCCCTCCTCTTCAGTGATCTTTAAGATCTCTCATTTCATAAGGAAGAGGCAGGTGGGTGATCTGCTTCCAAAAAAAAAAAAGTTTCCATAAGTGTGGCTTGTGTCTTAAGGCTGCCCATAAATCTATCCAGTTTCCGTTGACTTAATTCAGTCTTTTTTTGTCAAATTACATAGCAGTAATTAACTGCCCTGACCAAAGTGTTTTCCTCAAGGTGCCCACATTCCTGTGAGAGCTGTAGGTTGTTGTACCCACGCACACAGGCAGCATCCTTTCATCATTCTTCACACAAATTGAATACTTCCTCTGCTGATCATACAATCATTGAATGCTTTGGGTTGGAAGCAACCTTTAGAGGTCAGCTAGTCCAACCTCTCTGATCTTGACTAGGTCATCTAGTCCAACCACCCTGATCTTTACAGCTGTTCTCCAACTACCATCCACAATAAATGAAGTACTCCTATGGCTCACCCATTCCTTCAAAAATCTTTGTCCAAGCTTGTTACACCCTAGGAGGCTAGTAACTTTCTTGCATCTCTGCAAATTTTGGCTCCATCCCTCTTCCTGCTACAGGAAAGGCAATAGTCTTCAGGGCTTCTGATTTTCCCTTGAAGATAGATGTGGAAACCCAGAACTAGAAGTTACCAGGAGCATCCCTGAGTCCTGTCCTCTGCTTTCACAAAACTCATGATGACACTGATATTCACTCTGATTTCTATGTAAAAATTGATCGATCTGTTAGGCTGTTTTACCCTTCCTGCATCTGCCAGGAGGCTGCTCCAGAAACTTTCCTCCCTGGTAACAATAAAGGGGTGGGGTGGGCCTTTAGCAGAAGCCACCCATGTCCAAGCAGCACCACCACTGGGACACAGTGCCAGCACGGCCAGCGCATCCTCCTGCTCCTGCCACCTGAGCTGGGCCCTGCAGCTGCACAGGACTGCATTGCACCGATCCAGCACCCGGGAAATCAATAGCAGTCGGGGTGGGAGGAATTACAGCACATTCCTAGTAATTGTGCAAATGCAAATTTATTGCTCCAGAGTCTTCCCTAATGTAAATCCAGTGAGGTCAATGGAGTTAGAGCAAACTTGGCCATTCTGCTTCGTCTGTTATGCTGATTTTTATAATGATGGATAGGAGCTATTAAGAGAAAGGAACTTTCAAATGCCTGGAAATACACTAACCTGGGACATCAGCTGCAAGGATGCCAGGGAGCACACTTTGTGAAGATGGGTATTCTGCCTCACCGCAGCACTCAACAAACCCGCCAGCAGTGTGAACTGCTACAGCTCCATCAGCGCAGTGCTGATCAGCAGGAGCAGAGGGTCCTGCCCTGCAGTTAAAACACGTCACCCTGTTACGGAGGAATTCCCGGTTTTGGCAAACAACCGCATCTCCCTACATCAAGGTCTTGCTAACCTGCGGTAATTTTCTGCGCTTGCTCCTAAAATCTTCTGCTGCTCATGTAACCTTTCTAAGAGTTACATGAAAAGACTGTTTTCCTTAAGAAATTCTTAAGTTATGCATAGATAAACTGAGAGTCTAAAGGTTAATGTTACTTCAACACTGCTGAAGTGAAATCAAAGATTTAAGAGGCCATTCGGCAGAATGATCTTGCATTTTTAGGGGAAAAAGTAAACTGTTATTGATCATAATAATAAACTTTTGGAATTGCTAATGGAATTTTTTTTATTCATCAGACATGATGCTCTCTTTTTTCCATAACCATTGCAGTTCATCATTGGACAGTTACTCAGGAAAGCTGGGTTTTGTTCAGAAAAATAGACTATTGAAAAACTATTAAAGCATCAAAACATCTGTATAAACTTGTCTCAAGGCAGGAAGAGCTTTCACTATTAGGTGGGATAAAAAAATGGCTTTTCCTGCTTTGTTAAAATCTTTTAATTGGCTCCATTTTCTCAGGAAAGACAGCATGTTACTTCAGTGCCTTTTCCCTTTTGCAGTGGTGTCAGCGAACCATCAGCCAGAGAAGCAAGGTGTCTGAAAACAACTCCAGAGACCCCTCCGTGTAGAAATACCCAGCAGTAGGGAATTGCCTGAACGACCACGGCTGTATTCAGACTATCCAGCTTTATTAATCTGCTGACAGCCTGCTGCTTCTCGCTGGCATCAGTGAGCAAGCGAGGTAAGCTGAAGCTAATTAATGCCCAGGCTAGATGCTTTCTTCAAAGGCTCTTGGAGACAGACGCTGGTCTTGCCCAACAGAAACGCCAACCCCATTTGGGTGTCCCCGCAAACCCCATGGTCAGGCAATTTATACAAATTTGGTATGTTTGAATGCGTTGTGCAGAAGGATGTTCAGACATCCTAAACACACACCGTGCCCAACATGTGTGTGCTTGTGGGTCAGATACCTGCCGAAAGTTGAAGTCTTGGCAGGACGAGAAGATGTTCCTCCCCATCGCTGATCTGAAATACTTTTAGCTTGTATGAAACACAGACTCATAGGACTGGAAAATATCTCCGGCCTTAGGCTGTATCAAAACATTTGTGACAGAGATTTGAATGGACTTAGGTGCAAGTCATGTAAGGTCAAGCTTCCATTTGAGAACCCATTGCATTAGCAGTCCTACCACCACCGTAACACAGAGGAAGAGACGCTAATGATGTTTAGCACATGAACATGGACAACAGCTATTTTCTACATCCTCAGGAATAAACATAGATGAACTCATGACGAAGCTGTGCTTCCAGTCTCTCCTCATTGAGCAGGGTTTTGACAGAGGTTCACACAACATGCCTCACCGGGGAGTGAGATGGTTTGAGATCTAGTTTAGACATAGTCAATACGGCAAAGAATATACGATCTGTGTTAGTCAAGCTCACCTCACACAGATAAAACTGCAGCTCCTAGTGCATTTTGGTGAATGAGCAGTGCAGACCTGTCTGAAAGCCATGCGTGCCTGCACAGCCAGGCACCGGCTCCTTGCTGGAAAATGGTCTCTGTGGAAAATATTCAGCCCTTACGTCCGTGTGTGGGTAACCTCAGCTTCCTTGACAGAAGCAGATGGGAGGTCCATGTGCTGCTATGTTAGAAATGTCCGTCATTCTCCCGTTTCTTCTATGTCCTGTATCTTGGGTTATCAGGCGTGCTCTTCTCAATGCCAGTTAAAATGTAGGTGTGAAACACAGAAGGCACGTTCATTTATAACCGCACAGACTATAATTATCCCTAGTCTGGGGCTTGTTTCCTTAACTAGGAAGGAAGAAAAATGGGTTAGGTGGGTGTGAGTAAAGTAACAAGCAGGAACATGTCTTTTAGAGGTTATGAAACTACCTTGATCTCTCAGTACCAGAAATGCTGGCTAAGAAAAAACAAATCAGAAAACTGCGTACAGGCTGGGAGCTGGGACAAATACAAGAGGACTGGGAACTGGCAGGAGAATAGTAACAAGTTTCTGATCCAGCCTGGGAACTTAGCATTGCAAGCAAAAATGGAGGAGAAACATGAGGTCACCACTACAGCTTATTTGCTGAAAGACAAATGCAATCTTGGGATTACCAGGTGAGACATTTCAGAGAGAAACAGGGACTTTAATGTCATTGTATGAAGCATCAGTGAGACCTCCTCCCATTTAATACTATAACTACTTTTGGTCGTCCATATGCACTTTAATTGAAACCAGAGCAGATGGAGGGAAGAGGTCTGAGGTGAATAGAGAGTCATTTAGGAAGGAAGATTGAAAAGCCAGTCCTGTGTAGCTCGGGGGGGAAAAGGAGGCAAGAACCATCTCTGTAAAAATACCTGAGTAAGGAGCGATGAACAAAACAGCTACTGAAATGAGAGCCGATGCTGGTGCACCAGAATATGTGGGAATAAACTGGTGATGGAAATGACATGACAGTTCCTGACCATCGGGGACATGGACAGTCTGGGATAATCTCCCAGAAGGAGTAACGGGCAGAAAACACAAACTCATTTTCAGCTGGAGCATGGTCCTTTCATGAAAAGAACCATAAACAACATTGTGCCTAACGTGGCAGAGAACTGGGCTGTGTGGTCCAGGCTCCTCCTGTGCTTCTAGCTCTATATTGCCTGACGGGAATAGAACAGCAGCAAAGCAAAGCCTTTGGCCACTTGTTACTGGAGATCTGTGGAATACCTCTGCAGCAGTCCCAACGCCAGCAGCTCCAGTGTCCTGGCTAAACACCAACACATTCCTCTGCTATTTAAGTCCCCCCCGTGGTTTCACTTAGTAATGCCACTCTTTGCTCCCTGCCCAAAAATCATGGCACAATGCTGCTTTTTCGTGCTTAAAAAATGTTTTCTATTTACTGAATTGCTCTTCAAACTGTAGTATAATTCACTCTAGGGTGTAACTGCGTTGCATTTTAACCCGCACAGAAATAGCATGCACAAGTGTGGAGAGAGGATGGGAGAAAAAATAGCAATACAAAAATAATCCTTATGACAGCACTGAGCCCAAGTGAGCAATATTACCCTGATTTTACAGTGGGGAATCGCTGATTCTTTTCATCTGTAAACAAAAAGAGTCTGAAACCTTTCCCAGGAAAACACAATAAGCAGGTGTGGTTTGAGGCTTGCTATCAGCTGTAGCCTTAAAACAATCTCTGGAAACTTGGTCTTGAACCTTAATTCACGGGCCTCACAATGAAGTCTAAAGTTGAATTCTGGCTTTTTGTCAAAATCAGAGAAATTAATGACAGTGGCCTAAAGACCTTCATTTGCACTGGTGGAGGCAGGCTAGGGTTTTGGAGCGGGATGAATTTCCCAGGGTGTATTGCCGATGACTGTTAACCTGCGTTAGCAGTATTGCAGCACTGCCTCCCAAACCAGAATAATGACACGTCCTGTCCCAGATCTGTATCTATGGATGGCAGATACTATGTAGAACAATGTATCATTATTATTATTAGTTTTATTAAATTCCTGTAACAATCACCAGAGCAGCTGAGCTACTCCCACAGCTGCATTAAGTACCACGACTAAAATATGCCATCCTTTTGTTATTTCATATTCTATGAGAAAAGTGGACTGTTGTGTTTCAACAGCAGATTTTAAGCACGTAATTCTCTGCATGTCTGCTGGAAAATACAGCTCATGAAATATGCCTTGCTATTCCAGTTTTGCCTATAGTCAGTAAAGCAGCTGCATGTATGGATACCTAAAGCTGCTCCAGACAAGATATCTTGGATCCTGGAGCTGCACAGGTAGTGTGGAGCAAAACATGGACTAAACTGCTCAAAGAGTGGGGTAAATTCATCTACACAGAGCTCTGCCTTAACCAGTTACTTTAATACCTGGATGGATCTGGTTTAGAAATGGCTCGAGTAGAGCTGACTCTAAGCACAAGCCAAGTCGGCAGATTTTCAAGGGCATTCACCACCAGGACAAGAAAGCTGCTGAGATAAGAAACTTTCTGCCTAGTTTTGCTGTGCCAGAGCCCTGGGAAGACAGAGGAGAGAGGTGCAGGAGGAAGAGATATTCCTGCCGGAGCAGCAGGAGCAGTGCCAGCCTCCCATCGCAGCTCCTTCACACCCTGTGGCACAGCCAGGCCACAGCTGCTCTTCCTCTGGGTCGGGGAGAACTTCAGGTGTACTCTTGATGAGCTGGGGTGGGCTGACAGGGACAAGGACCTCCTTGCCCAGCAGCAGTGTGTGTGCGGTGGTACCTCACATCACAGCCTTGCAAAGAAGATGGGCAGATATGTTCTAGTGGTGGCTGTGGGAGGTTGCTCCAGGCGCAAGTGGCCAGGCCCAGCTCTCCAGGACAGGTTTGTTGCGGAGGAGTTTCATGGGATGGAGTGAAGTCTGGCCTGCTAGGTATCCTGGAGCCACCTCCTGGGGACAACGACTGAAATCTTGAACTCAGTCCAGTGCAGACGCAGAGTCGTAGCCAACAGCGCTAAAAAGTGCTGCAGCGCTTTGAACTGACCGGAGTTTCCTTAGCGTTCAAGGCTCGGTGCCCAGACACACCGCCTTGCTGCCAAGAGGTGACAACAGCACCCACAAGGCCAGGCTGGAAGGTCCTCCTGGCCAACCTGAGCGGAGAGCGAGCCTTTCTCCCGGACCGGGCCAAGGGCACCCCTGCGCTGGGGGCTGCGCCGATCGCCTTCCCCAGGAGAAGGTGCCAGCCCAGATCTCTGCAGATTCTCCCCGGGCTCCTCGGCCTCACCACGATCTCCCTCGGAGTCCGCTTCGAGCACCTGCTCCTCCACCCGCCGGCAAATTCAGCCGGGCCGCATCGGCGGCAGCCACACAGCGACACGGGGCCGCTTCCCGAGGGACGAGGCGGCGGCGCGGGGTGCCGTGAGGTGCCGCGGCTCCTGCCGGCGAGCCCTCCCCGCGGGGAGGCCAAGGGGAAGCTGTGCTTGCCCCGAGGGGGGGGGGCGAGCGGCCCGCACCGAGGGCTGCGGCAGCGCTAGGGCCGTGCGCGGCGGCTCGCCT
>Ga0065711_1002978_pt1 | contig 30514 bp, 14 predicted proteins | sample Hoacrofraction12_FD_59098 | JGI IMG/M metagenome (GOLD analysis project Ga0065711, IMG submission 59098) | Hoatzin crop microbial communities from Cojedes, Venezuela - Epithelial fraction 12 v2 (version 2) | ecosystem: Host-associated > Birds > Digestive system > Esophagus > Crop | place... | reverse complement strand
GCCCCCTAGCGGCCCCACCGCGCCCCGCGCCGGGAGCGCAGAGCAGAGCGGGGCCACGCGCGCCCTGCCATTGCCCGTCCGACGGCTGCGGCCCAGCGCACGGCACCGGACCACGAGCGCAGCCCAAACCGCCCCTTCCGCGGCTCAAAGCGGGCGGTGGCGGTCGCGGTCTCCGGGGCAGGGGCCAAGCTCACACGGGCCTGCAGGAACAGCGCCGGCAGCCACGGAACATCTGATGGCAAACCGAGTGCTCTGGGGTACCGCAGCTGGGGGCTGGGCCAGGCTCTGGGCAGGCTGCCCACCCGCTTCCCAAGCACCAGCTCTAACTCCTTGTAGCGTGGGGGCTGCCCTATGCAAACGCTGACCAACCACCTCACCTAGCAAATGTCTGACCCAACGAGAGGACAGAGCCATCTCTGACACCAAGGCAACGGGGAAAGCAAGCCAAACCCACCAAGAACCACACCTCCTCCTGGCTGGCAGACGTCAGGCACGCCGCGCTTTCAGGTTGCTCGGGACTGCTCTCGGTACGCTCTCGGTCGTACTTTCCTTCTTGGGAAGCTCCGAGCAGGTCCTGCAGCTCCTACCGGCACCAGGCCGACCCGACGGCACCCTCTCCTTGCTGCTTCCCAGCTCAGGGGCTCACTGAGCGACGCGCAGGTTCTCCCAACGCCAAGGCGCAGCACACACGCTGCCCTTCTGTTTGCACGGCTACGGGCCAAGTTTACATTGGCACAGTTAGTGTGAACATGCTGGTGAAAGTCAGCCGTTGCCACCTAGGCCACCATGACCGTGACAGGCTGGACCCTGGCTTTTAAGAATTGGAACTCGCCAGAGTCTGTCACCCTTCAGCCAAACGGTAAAAGGGCAACAAGCTGCTGTGATGCACATTTAAATGCATTCCTACAAAACCTGCATCCAAAGATTAGAATCGGCTAGAACAGGGTTTTTAAGTGGCCTCATTATCACTTAGTGTACCCAGCAACTGTGACAGTCTGAACAGCAGAACGAACTCTTCTCTTGAACTACTTCAAACTCTTGACTAGGTGGACTTAAAATAGCACGCAAGCGTATGCCCAGTACCTCTACTTCTTTATTTACTGGTAAGCGAAGACAACGCCAGGCAGCTGAATGGAGCAGTTAGTCCTCGCTCCAGCGCTATCAGCAGACTGTAATTGATTAAGAGGGGGATGACCCAAGCCAGAGACATCCTGTAATGCACTGAACCTAGCCACGGTAACCCAGAGACACTGCTTCAAAAACACCAAGCGGCTGGGGAAGCCCAGCTCGGCGCCACGTACGCCCCAGGCCCTCGGGTCCCTACCTCCCCACTGCTCCCACGACTGCAGAAGGTGCAGCCCAGGAGCCTCAGCTGCTCTGCTTCACAGCTTTCCTCCGTGCATCCTTCTCACTCCAGCTCAGCAGCAATACAATTTTTAATTTCAGTTCTGTCTCAATTACAGCCCTTCCTGAAGTTGGCCATGACTTCCTAATTGTTTTTTCTGCCCTCAGCTTTCACACACCAATTAGAGACGAAGTGCTCTCCAGCTGCACCTCCAGTCCACACACAATTAGGGGATGCGCAGAAAAGCAGAGCTGCCTGGTAACAGAGACGTTTTCTGTGTTAAAACAGTAGGAAATGTGGCACATCCTTAAGTACGCAGCTTGACAACACATGTAATCCCAGCCTCCGCTACGCCACAAACGTGAGGACGCTAGAGAGAGTTACCCGACTTCTCACTGCTCACTTGGAAAACCATGTCAGGGTGGAGGGAAGTGGAGGGCACTGAGCACAGAAACCAGTTAAATGACTTATCCCAGTTACGCTAGGAGAAGGCGGGGGGGAAGGTCACCTTCCTTTCCAAGTGCCCTCACCGAGTCTGAAGATTTTACTGAACTAAGAGAAAACGGAAAATATAATGACTTACTTGGCAATTGTTTTTAAAAAAACAAAAACACCACCAAAACCTCAAGAACTTCAAACCTAACCTCTGTCTCCTCTTCCTTCAGCATTCATCCATTCAGAAATCTTTCAAATGCTTTTTTCTGCTCAAATGCTTTTGAATTTCTATTTGTAGTATGACTGATAAACAAGCATTTTTCTCCAATTCGAAGCATCTTTTAGAAAAACCTACTTTTTCAAAATAACATTTGAAATCCAGTACTTTTAGCCTTCCGTAGTGAAATCTATTGCACCCACAAAGAAATTAAAGCCCCTGTTTACTGCAAACGTACAGCATTTCTTCAAACCACCAGTTTTGAAAGGGAGGGGAAGAACCAAGAAAAACAATTTAAAAATATTTTTCCCAGGTATTTGTAATCCCTCTACAAGTCATTCCAGAATCAATCCTAAAACCCAGAAATCAGAACAGACATTCAGAATTGTCCTTACCCTTACAAACTCTCCCACAAAAGATTTGTACAGAGGCCTTTCTCTCCCTTTAGGTTTTTCTTTGACAAGACTGAACACAGACTGAATCAGGGCCTCATGCACAAGCGGGTAAAGGTATTGTTGGCAGACGCAGCGCTATTTAAAGTATCTATAGCAACTCCGGATGTCTTTCTCCGTAGGGAGCGGCGGGTGAAGCATTCCCGCACGGAGGGGTTACGCACCCACGAGCATCCCATGCCCACAGTTACCGGGTGCCTGTGCACCTGCAGCGGAAGCGCAGAACCAGCCCCTTCTCTCATCCTTCCAAAACCATTCTAGGTGCATCCTTGAAAAGGCATTGACTTTAATGGTATAAAACTCAACAAGACTTGAAATTAACCTTTTAGTGAATCTTTCACATTCCATGTGAAATAACAGAGCAGGTTGTGATGTGACATTTTTGTAGGTGAAAACATCAAAGGCAGCCCTGCCGCAGACTGATCTACCTTTGAACACCCAAGGGTATCCGAGACTGCCGAGTCTCTGTAGACTACACAGAGAGAAAGAAAAAAGGAAGAGAAAGAGATCTAAGATATTCCACTATTTAAGGTGAAGTCATTCTAACTAGGATTTAATTCAATCTTTTACACTTTGTTACCGCTGGTGGTTTTTTAATACACAGTCAAAAGAGAAAATCAGGATAAAAGGAAAAGAATATTATTTCTGACTGTCAGGCCATAATAAGGCATAAATACATGAAAATTTAACTGGCACCACTTATTCTTTCCTTCCTCTTTAGCATTCATGCCTTAGGAATTCCTTTCTATTGGAGTTACGCCATAAACAAACCAAAAAAAAAAAAAAGCCGTATCAGCCTTTGAAAAGGCTGTGGAAAAAGGTAAGTACCTGTCTAAGAACTCAGAAACATCTGAATTATTGGACACCAGCTACTCTTGCCTTTCCTCCCAAGCATACCCATGGAATGCTCTCCTGGTGTTCTGCTTGGGCTCTTGCTGGAGTTACTGTGTCTCTCTTGAAAGCACCCTCCTGACCCTCGCTCTGGGCGGAACAAGAAACGGCAGCCCGATCTCTGGCTTGCAGCTCCCTCCAAGCTCAAAGGAGACCTTCGGTGCATCTGGCCATGCCTAGCCGCCGATCTAGGGAGCTGTGACCAGGGAACTCGTCAAAAATTCAAACATATTGTCACTAAAGTGGTTCAGTAATGAATCCTGCAAGGTTACAAAGCACACAGAGCAACAGGAAAATAAACACTGTTTATTTGGTGGGTTCTCCCTCCTGCTGAGTTCCTTTAGTAACTCCTTTTTCCTCAAACTCCAGAGAGGCCACCACTATACGTAACAAACATGGGAAAACGTGCTTTCTCTTCTCTGGGAGAATGCTGCTAAAGGTTTTGATTTACCCCTTCTCAACAGCTTTCAATGTCATCTTCAAAAATTATCAGTGAACGCCGGCGTGAGGATGCAAATGCTCAACGCCATGGAGAAAGATGTTACTGAATCAGACCATGCAACCCAGTCCACCCTGTACCAGCCATCCTGTTTCGGGTGCTGGAGCTGGTGTTCAGCGCTTTGCTTTGGAGAAAGGCTGTCTGCTGCAACTGCATCAGAGACCAGGGCAGCCAGCGAACAGAGACTCTGAGCTGGTACTCCACCTCTGCTTGGGAGCTACAGCAGAGGAATCAAGAGCCATCTGCATCACCTTTCAGCAATAAGCAATGAAGAAAATTGTACTTTGAGACAGGAAGAGGTTGAATTCGCCAGGTATGGCACCTTTTTGGAAGTTAGCACCTCTTTCTGCTAACGACTCGAGTGCTTTATTTAAGGAAATGGGCTATGGCAAAAGGCTAGACTAGTCCGGGGAAGAAACAAAGAGAACCAAAATCCCAGCCAGAACAAGTTAAGGAGAAGCTCAGACTATCCACAGCAGACGGTGCAGGCAAGTGGGAGAGCAGGAAATCTGACACCCTGCTTCTGAAGTTGAAAAGACTGTCTCAAGTTTATAAAATCCCACCCTCAAACAAGCAGCGTGCTTCCCTAGGAGTGACTTCACACCAGTGCGGTTGACAGCAAAGCAGGGAGCAGCCCCAAATTTTGTTCCAGGGTTTGGGTCGCAGACTCCAACTTTCTCAGTGGCTGAGGTCTGCACGTGGGCATTGAGGAAACGACAGCCGATGCTGACCACGCCTGACCCAGGAGTCCATGGGACCCAGAAGGCAGATGGACTGACAACAGACAGGTCTTGCTTCAGAGAGGAACGAGATCGGGACGTAACAGACGAATTGCTGATGTGCCAATACACAAACCCAGCCTCCCAGACAGCAGAACTGGTATCCTACAAACACCGATGGCATTTTCATGGCTTTCTAAAGATGTGAAAGAACATTCCAGAAAGTGGAGGTGGGAAGGGAGAGAAAAGAAGGGAGGAGAGAACCTGCTGCTGCCTTCAAGTTACGCACAACTTCTTTTATGCAGAACAATCCCAGCTCCACCATGCCCGAACTTCCTTCATGGAACAACATCTTATACAGCCTGCCGGGAGCCTCCCCCAGAAGCAACCTCTCACCTCCTTCCAGAGCACGTGAAATTAGGTGAACCGCTTGGAAAAGTAAAGGATTCTTAAATGGCCTCTTTTCTGAATCAGCTTGAATCTATGTGAATTTATCTTCAAAAAGATCCTGAGATCTCACATGAAGGGGAATATTATACATACGATACAATTTCTCATGGCTCTCTCACAGTCACTAAGAGACAGAGGAAGAAAGACAACTTGGAAGCGAGCTGAGATATAAAGCCTTAGATGAAGCTGCTAATTCTCACCCAGCTTCCTCCCACGCACTGTGGTATCTTGACCTTGATTTCATCTCTATCAATAATAACTTCCGTGCAGCAAAGATTTTTCTGACGATAGTTTTTCTCAGAGTCTGTGGTGCCACAGCAGACGTGGGGTATGGTTTCATACATTAAAACTCTGAACTGCTAAGATGGAAAATGTCAGTTTTTATCCTACTTCAACACAGAATTCTGGTATTTCTGAGAAAGTTTTAATTTTAAATGTTCATTAATGCACCTGCAAAGCTCTTGAAATTGTCTTTCTTAATAGCACGAGCTCGGTACTAAGTGGGCTGAAGCAAAATTAGCAAGGGGGTCCCCACAGCTCCCGAACCACACGCTGCCACGCCAGCCCAGGCTCCACCTTCTACGCTAATTCTTCCTCTTCTCACCGCACCACAAGTGGAACTGCAACTGACTCTCTCTGCTCCTCAGAACTGCTTGTTCAGCTTTCCTCCTTGGAGGAAAAGCTACTACAAAAAAAAGCCCCAAAACACAGCAAACACCAGAATATAGGAGTTAATGACTCAAGCTGCATTTCCAATGAGTCAAAAAGTTCACAGCACAGCACACCACAATGTCAACAACTTGCCAGTGCAGGATGATATGATCAAGGATGGAAATTTTCTTAATGTTCTGTTACCTCTTCTTATTGCTCTTTGAGGAAGAGCTGTTACACATAAATGCATTGTTAAATTCTAAGAGCAAGAGAAATGCGAGTCCCACCGATGCGGCCCAGGCCCAGCTCACCAGCAGCTCCAGGCAGGGGCCCAGGTGGGGCTGGTCAGGGCAACAAGTGCCCTCACCTCGGGGCTGGGCAGGGCCTAATAAGCACGGGCTGACCCCAGAGCTGAAGGCACAGGGATGCTTAGGCAGAAACTTCTGCAACGTGATGTTGAATGTACGCATGCAAGCTGCTATGGTGCTTTTTCCAGAAAGCAGGAACAAAGGCTGAAATAAGGCTTGTGAAAGCATCAAGCACCTTCCTTAACACATAAGGTCCCTTTCTAACTTATTTTGAAATAGTAATATTGCACAGGTATCGAAAATAACAAAGACGTGAGGATTATATTAGTCTGTTGCTGCCCACACCCTCTGCTTTGGCAAAAATAAGGGAAGAAATAGAAATGAAGGCTTCTGTCTGATGCACACAGGTTATCAGGAACGTGAATGCGTGATTAGACAGCGCCGTGCTGTCACGCATCACTCCTGCACTGCCAAGAGCCTGGCGCCTGAAGACAGACAGGGGAGCGCATGCGAGCAAAGTACATTATTGGTGCCTTCTACCCCATTACTGCTGGAGTGGTCCCCAGGGCCCCTGCTCAGAACCAGACTGGTGTACGAAGACACACAGGAAACCTGTTACAGGCCAGGCCCGGATCCTAGGGACACAAACCGCAGGCAGGGATCGACGGAGGGTGTTGCTGCTCTCCTCAGAGCCATACATCCACCCGCAACTGCCCAGGAGAGACGCAGCGAGGGAAACGACTCTCCCTGCCGGCAGAGTAAAAATCTGCCTCCGGCACTCCGAGACGCAATGGCTCTACCCAAATTGCTCAAGTCACCGGTGATTCGGGATTACCAAAGGCTAACTTGGAAATGGACTGATTATCAGAAACGTTTTCAGAAATCGTTCCCATTCCCGAGAACTGTACTATTGGAGGAGCTTCTTGAGGGTACCCCAGCTTCAGTATCCACATAAGTTAGTGGGAAGGGACGGACAAAGCAGTGAAAATGGATAATGCAGGGATACTCCACCATAGACATAGCAGGTGTTTTTTCATATGCTTACAGCAGGTATGCTCAGCGCAGGTTCTACTGTAGGCCACAGACTGCGACACAGAACACTGAAATAGCTAATTTAGCTTTCTGGGCTTTACAGCTAGTGACACTAACCTGACAAAGCACAGCACTTTGCAATGTGCTGTAGCCTAAGATGCATTTCTTTCTGCGAATGTGTCTGAAGACATAACAGAATGACCAATAGCCAGCAAACTGATTCAATTCCAGTATGGTAACAATAAACCATTTCAAAAGAGCAAGTTCCCAAATGCTCCAATTTCCAAGTAGGGCATCTCCCGCACACACATGACTTACAAGGGCTCAACACACATGGGTGCTTTCTGCTGTTTCAAGAAGTTAGCAGTGCTAACTGCCAACCCAAACCAGCAGATTTGGGATTTTTTTTACACATTACTTCTAAATTAGTAGAGTCTGCCATCGGAGGAGTGCCACCAACAAGAGGGAGCACACGTCCTTCAAGATCTGTCTGACATCCTACAGGGAAAAAAACAATACTCAAACCAGAAAAGCACCACCTCTGTAGTTGCTACCGCAAAGCTAGCCACGAGCCCAGTACAAGAGGCGGTGTCGTGGCCAGAGGCTCTCATAACACTGCCAGCCCATCTCATCAGTGGTTTTGGCCCACTCATTAGAATGCCGAATTTGCTAATTGTGCGTAGGTGTTTTGTGCATGCAGGTTTCAATGGAACAGCTGGCTGGGCCATGCTGTAGTCCTCACTGCAAAGGGTCCTGAAGCTCAGTTAGCATGAAAAATGCCGCGGAAAATGAATGTGTGTTGTCTTACGCTTCATCTACTTTCCTCTTTACCGACACAGACTGGGAACAGCATTGATACCATATTAAAAACTCCAGATGTAGGTGGCATGACGTATTCAGGGCTTACCTATGCTCACCAAACGATGGGGCAAAAAAAGGGGAAGTAAGAGAAAAAATAACTTTAAAAATTACTTCTAGAAGTATAAATGGCATAGGGAATTTATGAGCCACCTCCTTCCGGGGAGTTATTTCCGCTCGTCGTTAGGGTCTCGATGCGCAGCATGGAAGGGCCATCAGCCTGACCAAAGCTTGGCTGTCAGCACAGGCACACGCCCAGGGCCCTGCCCCGGCACAGGGGCACGTGTCCCACACCATGTCCCCAGGCCGAGGGGGCCTCACTGCGCGTCCCTGCCTTTGGCTGTAACCATGGCTTTGCCAGCTTTTCGGGGGGGAGAGGTGGGTTTGTCACAGCTAACGTAGAAGCATTTTCAAACTTCTCAAGTTATCTGAAAACGGCACCTTCAAGCAACATCTAAATATGCTTCAAAAGAGTTAGTATCTGTTAACCAAATTAGGCCCAAAGTGACAAAACTGGGCATCAGAAAACCATACCTAAAATCATGCATTTTGGAAGCATGCTGGGAAGAAGCAAAAGCGAAGCAGAGACAAACAACAGAAACCGAGATCACAAACTTGTTCCACAAAGTCACAGTGAGAAAGGGAGACAAGCGATAGCGAGCAGGCTGGTGCATCCAGGGAGGGAGGATGGGCTGAGTGGAAACAGCTGGAATTGTTCAGCTGTGTCAACATTCGGCTGCTCCGCAGATTGACTAGCAAAGTGTCATCTGAAACCAATTACATTCCCAAAGCCCCACAGACCCGGTTCATAACATTGATTAATCCACATTGTGAAAACGTCCCCAAGCAAAACTAGAACAGCTGTCAGCCCTTGGAGCTCAGAAATAGCATCTGACATTTTCAGGGAGGAAAAAGAAAAAACAAAAAGCGCCACGCACACTCTAATACCATCTTTGTAATTTACAGAAGATCACATACCTGTTTCTACCAACTAAGAGAAGCTCTCCATGTCTTCCTACCCACGCTGCTTGTCCCGCATCGCCATGGCCAGCAGCAGAGAAGGTGCCAGCACCAGACCCCAGCCAGCGCCACCCCACTGCCACAGCATGCGCTCCAGGGCATGCCTCCTCCTCCTCCTCTCCTCCGCAGACCCCGGGCAGCCACAACGTGCCTCCCGAAGGGCGGAAACCTCCCGTCCCTGCTCCGAGAGCCCACAGTCACCATCTCCAGGCAGGTCTCCTACACAGACGTGGCCAGCTGTACCTCCGAGAGTCCCGACACCGGCGTGCATCCCCGCCAGGCAGGGTCAGCCCCGAGCGTGTCCCGCGCAGCTCTCCCCGCTCGCCCCTCATCCCGGCCCGGGCCGAGGGCCTGCCACAGCCGGGAGCCTCGCCCCCCAGGGACCACGCCGGCTCCAGGGCGCTTCGCCGCGCAGCCGCGTCCCGGCCAACGCGCCCCGTCCCTCTGCACAGCGCCCACCCCAGCCAGCGCGTTCCCGTCCAGAGCCCCTCGTTGGCCACGGAGACATAACTACCTGCCACATTTCCCAAGAGAGCAGCTAACAGGCATATTCTGACAGTCTATAAAATACCTCCAAGCTAACCAAAATCACTGTCAGAACACAACAACAAACAGGAATGGAAGCACGCATAAATGAAATTAATAGCAACAAAGAGGGAACAGGAAGACTTTGGTTTTCACAACTGTCAATTAAAGGCTGCAGGAAAAAGAAGCTATTTTTTGCTGGCAAGTTAATCATTCCACTTTACTAAAGAAGGTATTTTCATGTGGACCTCCATGTATTTTTTCTCGGATGTCTGTATTTATTTTATCAGCTATTCTAAAATAAAGTTTACAGGAGCAGGAAGGCTCCACCAGCTAGCGTCAAAGATCAAGAGACCTTGCACTTGAACCTGCAATATTCTTCCTACACTTCTATCAGCAAAAATTGCCGTCACTGTGTAACATCAAGAGAAATTCTGTGCTGCATTTATATTTTTATTTCCCAGCTTCAGAGAGAGGAACTGTCAGACTGATAAGCTAAGTACCAGAGCATAAGTCCACAGAAAGAAAAACGTTCGAATCATATTGCTGTTGTATGCTACCAAGACACTGGTGAAGCGACGATTCCTCTTCCAGTGAATACTTGGTATGTGTAACTCATCCATTGCACATCTTTTGAAAGAGTTAATGGATTCAGATACAGATACACAAGAAACCTTCAGCATTACTGCACAGTCTGTACCAGACCTTAAAAGAATAAAGTCAACATCGCTGGACTCAACATGCTCCTTGTTCTGTACCATAGAAAAATACTTCCCATCTTTAGAGAAGCTGTTCAGGAGGGCAACGTGTAATGTCATCAGAGTTAGACTGTCTTTCAGCTTATTCCTTCCTTCACTCAGCCCTCTTACTTTTTTATTTCTAAGGACTTGTCACAGATCAAAAAGCCCACATTGTTTAAACTTCAGTATTTCATCTCAGTTTCACAATCAAATACACAATATATAAACCAAAACGCAATAGATGCAATCAACTATACCAATTCATTACTCAGAACAGAAGTTACGCTAGAATGCTTTTTTATTTGGGGACAGTGGTCTACCGTTAAAAGAATTTATATTCAGAATGGTAAATACATTTCCAAATTCAAGACAGTGGATTTCCTTTTGACTTTACAAAATACTCCAGTTAGTTACCACCACCGGATACAGCACAAAAGCTGTCACCACTTGCTATGTGCTTCCCGTCAGGATCAGCATCCAGTACCGTGGGTGTTGTCTAACCAGAGCAGCATCTAACCATTAGGCTCCCTGTTTTGCAGGGTACCAGGATGTATCACCTCAATGGAGCATTCCTCAAGCCTGTAAAATGGTGAGGCATTTACATGTGGGCTCAGTGTTAAGTATACGCCAGTAACAAGTCACACTGCATTAAAAACCACAAAAGAAAAATACTACTTTACACATACAGAATTCTGTGAAAACACTCACAAGCTGTTCTTGTTTCCCATAAACGTCAGAAATAAAAAATAGTCACTGGATCTAATATTTCATATTCTGCAACAGAAAAATAGACAGACACTGGCATTAAATATAAACCAGAAAACTGTGAGACAACAGCAAACCAGAATTCAGACGGATGGTCCACGGGCAGTAGCCAGGCTTTTTAGAGCGGCCAGTATCTGATCCTCAAAACAGAGAAGAATTCAAGAGCTACTACGTACTGGATTCTCTGCTGTTGAACGTGCAAACACTGAGTTATATTTTCTGACCACCAAGATTTATTACAATTTTCTCACGAAAGAGAGTTGAATGACTCATAACATTTGTCTTCAAGAACGTAGAGTTAAAAGTCGAAATTACTTCCACCTTACCAAAACCCAGCATGAGAAAGTGAAATTATTTCCCAAGTAATTCTTAGAACACCAATGGCTGGATTCACACGGGTTGCTAATAGTAGCTAACAGACTGAGAGAATAATATGTAAGGTATTCTTAAGACTATAATGAGAAAAATTTGTACAAAGACTTGTAAAATTAGGGCAAAGTACAAAGAGTTATTCAAGCTGTATCACTAGCAGACATCCATCAATTCATAGAATTTAAAGTCAAAAAAAGACAAGTGGGATGATCTGTTCTCGCATATCCCAAGATGCGCGTATCATAGGTCACTACATTGCACATCGTCAACCCCTGCACTGAGCCCCACGGTGTTTGATCAAACCTTTTCTTATAGAAGAGCATCCAAGCTGAATCTGAAGACTTCAGGAAATGGTGCAGCAGCTGTTCCTCCCAGTAATCCATTCCAGTGTTTAACAACATTCAGCGTCGAGCATTTTTACGTGCTCTCCAGTTTGAATTCATCTGCTCCAGCATTCCACCCACTGGTTCCCGTTTTGCCTCTTTCCACTAGATTAAAGAGAGTCCTGCAGTTCCCAGTATTTTCTTCTTCTGAAGACACTAAAGCACTGTTATCCTACAGATTTCTGGTTTTCTCATTAATAAATTTAAGAGATGAAGTGGTTGAAGACCAACCATTTCTCCCCTACCCCAAGTATTTTGTAGTGACTTTCTGAACCTTAGCCAATACTCCAATGTCCCTCCTGAAACACAGAGCTTAGAATGACAGGAATTATTCTAGTATTGTCTTGCCAACATGCACAGGTGTATAAGCAGGCAAAACTTCTCTCCCACCTCTCGTTCCCATTTACACGAACAAGTATCACACCCCAGTTCTCTGCCACCAGAAGCCTGTGGTCAGCCGTTACCCGAGAGGACCATCTCTGCTCTGCACAACATAGTCTTCTCCCACTGAAACATTTATTTTCCTTAGGTGAGTTTATTTACACAGGCCCTCCGCTTAAACAGGCAAAACAATTCAGAGCTTTCCATGTACAGTGTCTACTACTTATCTTCTATTCTGCTACTCATTGTGCTACCTGGAAATAAAGCCTCAGTGATTCAGATAGATTCTTCCAAGCAGCTGACAGAAATACCGAACAGTGTTGAAACTAGTCCTGACCCTTGTCAAATGCCTGTACCAGCTCATACCGATACTCCACAAACGTGTGCCTGAGATCAGGCAGTTAGCCAGAGCTGCATTTGGTGCACAGACTGCTGCCGCTAAGGCAGAGGTCACAGGAAGAAGCAAGAAGGATCCTCAGATTAAATTCTCGTGATCAATGTGCATCGAACCCCACACTGTGACCCTATGAAGAACTCGGTCATAAACAGGAGCTGCAAATGAGTTTAAAGTTCAGAGGTTCTCAAACCCAGGAATTACATCTGTAGCATAAAGGTGAAGATGCGCTGATGTAAAGTAGTAATTAAGACAATCACGAACTCCTAGCACTGTCACTATGAGTCTTTTTGGTTTCAAGTTTCCTGAAGAAAATGCAGATCATCACCACAGATTGGTTATCTTGAAGGGTCAAGTGTTGAAGAGGAGGTACGAAATGGGTGACTAAAATAAGCGAAGGAGAACAACAGAAGGAATGTCTTCCCTAAGACAGTAATGACCATATATAGCATGCCTTTTTTCATATATAGTTGATGTGTTTGATGTCTGAGGACCTTTCATCAACTCTGTCATCAAGTGGTATTTCCCAAATGGAGGACTGGCACTCTGTGAGTGCCAGAAGTTATTTATTTGAGCTTTCGAAAGCAGGACTGCTCTACCTATCCATACAGGGACCATTATACCAAAGAGCATTTCATAAAATTTGCTGCTGACAGCAGGAAATCAGGCCAGTGGCACGAAGGACACTCATATGACCATCCCCCGTTACCTCTCTGCAGGCGCTTACAGCAGCAAGAGCTTCCCATGCAGATCACCCGTCCAGGACAGGGCAACTCGTGACAGCTTCCTGAGCCAAGACATCCTCTGAGGCTTCCCCAGGCACAACAGCCCCTGGGCTGAGCTACTGTGTTTGAACACCTTTGTAAAAACAAATATGGATTAATACCTGCACGTACACAATACATACCTTTACAAATCTGCCTGCAGGCTTGATCTGTAATATTTTTCAGGGCAGTACCCAGAAAGATCTGCAACTGTGACTGTGTATCCAACAACATAATATAGAAGTAGTAATATTGGAAAACAAACCTACTGGAGGACGCGACAGTTCTCCAGATGGCCTAATCAACAAGCAAGCCTTGGACAGAAATACAGCAAAGGTTATAACACCCAGATATATCAAAAGATAAATCTTTTTTGATGCAGTGAAAGTGTGAGATACAATGAAAGAATGAACCTGAATAAATGTCAGTTCTCCTTTTCTCATTCTAGAAAATCATCTTCTCCTTCCTTTTACTGCATGCTGAGGAAAAAAAACCACCACACAGAGGCATACTGTATAAGACGTGCGGGAATACAGCTTTTTATTTCCAGTCATCTCCTAAGAACAAAGACAGGGAGACATGGAAAATGGCTACGAGGAAGGCTGAGGCAAGGAAACTACCCACGGCCCAGTTGCTACCAGCCGGTGGTACCCGTCTGCTTCCACCACGCCTCAGGGCCTGGCTCCGCTGCGCCCAGGCGTTCTCGGCAGGGACGGCAAGGAACAGCTCTCTGAAGCTGAACTCCCTCCGTGGCTGCACTGGACCCATTTTACGCCTCCTCAGCCTCTGTGCTGGGACACAGCAGACTGGATCAGAGCAAAGGCAAAACACGTCAATAAAGCTTCCCTCTCTCCAAATTTATACTTGGTCCCCGCTAAATTTGGCACCAAGATCACCTAAAAACCAAACTGGTGTGCAACTAGCAAACTTTTTTTTAAAAAAAAAAAACCTCAATAAAAGGGTCTAGAGACTAGCAATTTGCAAACAGAGAAAACTGCCAAGAATAATTCATCAACACCTTTAATTGCCTTTCTTTTTGCTTCCAATGTTTAGGAACAAGAATGTAGTAATTTAATACAAGATTCAGATGCAGAAGCTATTTTGGATTTAATTTAACCAGATTGGATTTAACACTGCAAGAACTTTATTTTCTTTTCTCTGCACAAAGCTATGACTGCCCTGTCTGCATCTTAGCCAGCCTCTAAAAGCATCCACAAGCACACCGATGCAAACCTGGATGCATTAACAGCAGAGAGCAAAACGTGCTCTCAGTTCCATCGCCAAGCACACGGGCTGCACAGACTCCTGCTAGAGGGAGACTATTGCTCCCTCAGCTGCTGACGTACAACGTATAATTGCATAAAGAGGAGGTTAAAGTCGTGGAGGAAAGGCCTTCGGATCCACGATCCCTCACTTCCCATGCCTTCTCTTCCAGCACGGGCCCTGCTGGCTCATTTTTAAGTGACCTATTGCTATTTTTTTCCACAGACACAGGCTCTCTAGGTGCCTTAGCTACTATTTCTTTTTTATCTTTTCAAGTCACTAATTTCACAAACACTCAATCAGCCCCAGAGTGCTAAATACCAAACCATCCATCTGAGTGGAGCAGGATCTGCCTGTTCGCTGAGCTTTCCAACCAGGCCAGCTTCCTGAGTCACGCTTCCGTAGGAACTAGACTTGGTACAGCAAAGGGTTTTCCAGTGTACTTTATAATAAAGTGACAAAAACCAGGATCCACTTGAGGACTTGCTCCGGATTACACAATGAGGAGAAAAATACCTGTCATCTAAGCTTACATTTTAACTGTACAAGAAACCAACCATGCCATTGATTTATCTACTTTTTCTCCAGACGTCGTTCTACAGTTTGCCATTATTTATTAACACACTCATGCCAAGACATTTGATTTCTCTAGACTAAAAATACATTTTAAGATACACTTGGACAAAAGAGCCAACGTGAAGGAGTCTGTCTGCATTTGTATGCTGCGAAATGCATCATCGTACACACCAAAGACTTTGTCCCACAACACAAGCCTCTGCAAGGGGGAAATGTTTTCTGGAAATTGGGAATGTTATCCTGAAGGTTTCTAGAAGCTATTGAAGCTATGTAGATAAAACTAAAACTGAACTGCAGTGCTTAATACTAGGAATGTTGAAAGGAAAATTTTATTTAAAAGAAAATACTTTGGTGACAGTATGATCTGAAAGGTCAGCATAGAACTGAAGTTATGTCCCGGACTTTTACAAAAATACTATACCGTGCTTCTACCGCTGTAAAAAGAGTATCTTCCACAGAACTCATACGTCTGATTTTAAATTGCTGAAGCCTGTTAGTAAGTTTCTGAAGACGACATGATTGTCTTGTTATTGTCAACACGCCCACCCACCCAATCAACCCTCAAAACATCAAAATTCACTTTACTCCCACTATCCCCTTGATGTAAATTATTCTCCTATTAATAATTCTCTTTTGTTATAATCATACTTTCCTATCTTGCACGAGTTGCTCTCATCCTAATATGACCGAGTTTGAGCTTACTTCTTGGAAAAAACAACAAAACAACCTCACTGGAAAAAGTGTGTTTGAGGCAAAATCCTTGTCCCCCTCTGCTCACTGGAAAAACTCACTGTGGTGAATTTTATCCTTTCATCTGCATGATTTGAAAGCATGCCAGTAACACAAGTGGATAGATGACGTTGGAGAAAGTGGCCATCGCCAACAGGTTTATGCCATCTCACTTCACACTCGTGCATTTTATCTGGAAGCGGGTAAAGACTTACTGTGCTCCAGAGCACGTCTCCCTCTCCAGGTGCAGACAATTCCGAGCATCCCCAAGGATGTCACTCCTCAGAATGGCCTGATGAGTCACCTCACGAAAAAGTAAACATAGACCGCATGCCTCCCCGGCGAACGGGACTGAGACAGTCACTGATATCTGGTCCCTAAGCCCACAGTATGTCACCAAGGCAAAGTAAATTTGTTCCATCTCTGAATTATTCTTTCCATCTTCACTTAAACGGGTAGCTTTATGCTGTTAAGCTGTTATGCCACTGAGGGAACATCAAAGGTATCACAAGAGCTCGCCTGTATATATTACCTGCTGCAAACGTTATGTTCAACACATGAAGAATGGACTTGTTGGCAGAAAACTCGAGGACGCTTCCAAGGCCAGATCCCTACAGCAGAAAGCGTGAGTTCTGCAGTAGGATATAGCCTTCCTAGTTTTGCAGTGAATTTCCTTGATCACACACGAGCCTTTCAATGGTTTTCTAGTTTCATGGAAATACTGCTAATACTGCATCTTTCTAAAACTTCCACTACCTGTTCAGCTTCTGGTAGCGTGGTGGTCAGAGGTATTGCTTACAGCAATAGCTTCAACTCTGTCAAATCACATGGAAGCCCCAAAGGTGGAGAGAAAAATCTATGGATTTGACACAGCACAAAAGTTTCTGGCTGGTGTTAATCCAAAGTCAGATTAGACAATTAGAGGTTCCTTCTGGTCCCTTCTGAAACCTACGAGAGATGCAAGTAGTGCAAAATACAGCCTTTTGTGTCTGCACTGTTTTCTGCCATTAGTTTTAACAGTTTGTTTATGAGACTGGCTTTGGTTTGGGGTTTTTTTTTCCTTCCTGGCTGGCTGAATTTTCCCCAAGCATCTCTGAATTTGCAGCAGCAATTCCCAGTGATTGTTCTGACATGATAATAACGGGGGGGCTGCAGCTCCCTAGCTGCAAAATCCATCCAGTGACTCTCTGGGGCTCCTGTACCGTCAGGGTACTTGGGTTTGTTGGTTTTTTCCTTATTCTTTTCCTTTTATTATTAAAGATTTTTTTTTAATTTCCCTTTGTTATTATTAAAGACACTTTATTACTTGGGGAGTTCATTCAAATTGTCAAGCAGAGAAGGATTCTAAAAGGCAGAGGCAGCAAATGAATTGTCCTTTCTCTGCTTCTCCGTCTTCCTACATGCATTTAGCACAGATTGTTTTCATAGACATATATACTGATGTATAATAGGCACCAGAATTAAATCTGTCTCCTGCCCGACTGACACTGTGTTATAAAAAGCGTCCCTATAGCCGTTGGTGAGGTGGGCAAAGTGCTTTTTCATATCACCACTGCAATACACTGCGCAGACTTTCCTAATAACAAAGGAATTTTCCATTTTAGTCTATGGTCGGATTTTCAGCTCTTCTGCTGCATCTGACTTCCACGGGGTAACAGCAATGGCTAACGCGTAACTAGCAAACTCACGTTGCATCTGAAAATCCAAAAGACACAGGCAAATTAATGAGTACTGGCTGGAAGATATATTAGTGTCTTTTGGCAACGAACATTGAAAGTTGTATTATTTTAGCTTGGCTTTGAAAAACAGCACACGTCAAACAATAGCACCAGGTGACAGAGCACTGCAAGCACTTACAATAGCAAGGAGCCACTTGCAGCTGAAATGGAAAGATGTTTCCTACACACACTGTCCAGTATGGCAGAAGAATGATTTTTTCGAGGGTGGGGGTGGTAGAAATTATATGCTGTTGAGCAACTTCTTTGTATTATACAGTTGAGACTTTTAAAATATGGTACTTTCCTCTTCCACACTAAAGTGTCCAATTTAAAAAATACAAGTATGTAAGTTCTAATAGTACTTGTACAACGTAAAGTGATGCTGTTGAAAATGAAGTAGCATTGTACTTCAGACAGTCCTTCACACCTAAAGCCATTCCTTGTTGCGGTAAACATGTATGTACAATTCAAGAAACATGTATGTACACTTCAAGAAACCCCCTACACACAGCCTTCTTTATGTCATTCTATTGAGAAAGACTAGCAAGGCTTCCATCCACCTGCTTAGAACCGGGTTCTGTGTTGGTCATTAATGCTTTTACACCTAATATTTATGTTTTGTTACCTCTATAATATGCCTAGAAACAGAGTCAGGAAAATATCCCTGCCTTAAAATAGGGCAGTGTAGCTTGCCCACGAGAAAAAAAAAAAAGGTAGAAAGTTGTCCCAGAGAAGGGCTGTGCGTCCCACTCTCATAAAAGAAGTTTAAATCACTTGAAGGCGGTTACAGCAATTACCCACACCAGCATGTATCCTCTTACTGGTGGATTTAACTCAGGGGTACGTCAGTTGAAGAACAAAGCTATGCATTAGCTATTTATACACTTACGCAATCAATACTGAAATAAACACATGTATAATTACATAATTATCACATTAGGAAGTCCATAATGAATGATTAAATCAAGCAAAAAAAGAATATCATAAGTATGGCCAAATGATAATGAAACTGCACTACATGAATAAATCTTACTGAGAAAAGACACGTAACCAGCAGAAACTGGAGGGAACAACCGATTTGCACATCAAGATATATCACAACTCTATTATTTAAGAACGAATCCTGAGAATTCCTGTACTTCAGAGAATGAAAACAAATAAAAAACAAACCCATTGACACCAAAACTTAAAATAAATAATGTTTACGCGCAGATTAATGTTGTTCAGAGATTAGAGCCACAAAGATCATTGTCTGCTTCTACAGACAGATGCACGATAAGAAAGATGCTAGATTTCCAACAGAGATCTCTTCAGCTCCGAGGACTCATTTCACGATTCTATATTCAGTAACTGTTCCGTTCGCTTTGTTTGCTTGGGCCTGGTTACCATCATCCTCAAGATTTTCAAACTGTGTCTACGCAGCTCGAAAATGAATAATTTATTAAGCCCTCTGTATTTGCATCTGGAGACTTTACTTAGGGCTGTATCTAGCTGGCATTCCACCAGCAGAGCAAAGCCTGCGATGCAAAGCACTACGCGCACAGCCGCAACGTGCCAGGCTGTAGACAGCGACAGAGGCCATCACTGTCCTCGTTTCTGAACAGCCACACAAAAGGGCTGGCCAACGTAATGGTTACCACAGAAGCCCCTGCAGCCCTAGCTTTGCAAATCATCACGAGGACAAAACGGGACAGGCTCCGCCGAGCTCCCCAGGCTCCACAAAGCTATACCAGAAGAGCAGGTCGCGGACTCCAAGGGGGGACCACGACTCAGAAGAGCTCCAGCACCTTTGTGGCAATAACTGCACAGAACCAGCAGCCGGAGGTGACTATGGAAACAGCCATCGCAGGGTCAAGAGCAGGCAGAGACTGTCACAGAGGAATGAAAGCAAGAGGGAGAGTTGAAGACCAATAAAAGGGCAGAGCCCAGCCAGGCCAAGAGCCCCCCCCAATTCCCGCAGTGCCCGGTGCTCCGTTAGCACTTGTGACGCTCTCCCCTCGATGCTGCCTTTGCTCCCGATTGCTACGCCAGCCATCGAACTGCGTCCCAGCCCAAGGTGGTAACCAGCAGCACTGCTTTTATTAATAAAGTAACAGCTGTACCAAGCCTTCTTTGCCTGACATAAAGGTTGCTACAAGCACATTTCCATTATTCTGTAATTCCAGCGAGAAGAAGCAAAGAATTGGACGGGAGAAAAGGACACGCTAGGGAGTGGCAAGAAACAGTCTCTGGAGAGCTCAGACCAACAAAAATGCGTAGTCCTGAATGTGGAAAAAAATACGGCTTAATAAATCATCATCTGAAGTTGCCATGGTAACAGTAAATGTCTAGTTCCCTACACTGTTTAACTCCATACAGCCACTCCCGTAGGAGAGGAGTAACACCGAGTTCTCCACCGCACCAGTCGACGCTGGAGACGCGGACAGAGCGTGCAGCTCAGCACGCCCAGGCTCAGCGCCTGCAGGGTACTTGAGGTGAAGGAACCCTTTCTTCATGCAAGTCAGCTCCTCCACGCCGCACACCCGCTGTACTCCCGCAGAACTCCCTCCCCAGTGCAGCTGCCTCTGTAACGCAGTTTGCCCGATAGCCAGCAAAGCAGCTTTCGCTTTCTAAAACTAAAAAACACTTTGCGATGGACTAAAGACTGCAGTCCCACATGGAATACTGTATAATAAATTATCACAGCTCTAGGTAAATATAGATATCTAGACAGAATCTGAAAGATCTTTTTATGTGCCAACAACTTCTTGGAGGGAGGGGCTTGGGTAAGTAAAAAGAAAGAATCTGACAAGAAAAAGGATGGTGCGTGGGTCTCTCACAAAATAAGGTCAGCTCCCACAGACTTCCTCCAGCAAGTTTCTTAATGTTCCCGTATCTTGGTTCCCCCATCTGTACAACAGTGTTAACATGCACTCTGCTTATCTAAGCTTATTAGCATGTAAAGAGTGATTTGTAATCCGAAAGTTCAGAGCCTATGAAAAAAGAAAACTTTTGTTTCAAAACTTCATGGCCTCCAAGAGTCTGAAAAAACAGCCCAGTTGGCAAACTCTGTGCTAAAAAGCACTGTCAGTGTTTCTAAAGCAAAGACAAGCCATCTCCACAGCGCATAAAGCAGTAAATTGTCTAGTCATACTTCAAGCGCTATAATAAGCTAGATAAGTAAAAAGACAGTCGAGAAATAAACTAAAGCAACAGCAGCACTAGAGCAATTACTTCTTGGGGAAGTGGAGCTCAACGGCAAGGGAACAGAGAAAGTCAGATTCAGCTTTCCAGCAAAGGAGCACGCCAAGCAGATTTCAGCATCCTGAAAATCAGTCAGGTTTTTCCAACTCTTCTTTTAAAATGCTCGCTGCACCATCTCGGAACATAATCAGACCTAGGGCACGCGATACTAGTTTACTTCAGGTCAGGTGAAATATCTTTGCCGGTTTCTTGAAAGCAAGGTCCCTTAGACCACATACACGAAATCTCATTGCCAAAAGCCAAGCCACAGCTGTGAAACATCACCCGGGAATAAAGCATACTTATTTTTATTAGAACAGGTCTTAGAATGCAGTGCCAGAGCACTAATCGTAAGCGCATGCAATTCCACCACGCTTTCCTTGCTATAGTCTCTGAAGCCTTTGTTACTGCAATTTCACATTAAATAAGATGTGACGCTAACCTAGAACACAGCCCTTGTAAAATCCGGACTTCGCAAGAGGTGCTACCGGGTCTCTTCCTACTGACCGTTCTAGGACAGTGTCAATCACCAGTACTTTGCCCTCAGTCTTTACTATCAGGCTACACGCATGGGATGTATATTAAAGTACAGTTCCTGGCCTAGAGCAATTAATCACAACTCCACCTTTTCTTCTTTAAAGAAATATGCTATCTGAAAAGAAGGGATAGGATTTTTAACCAAACTCGAACTTAACGCAAATCTGCATCCTTTCTAAAAAGGGCTCTTTTCCTAACCAGTTAAAGGTGAACTCAGGTTACAAACTTCTCAAAACAACGACAGTTTTGCACATGGTCATCACAGACAAAATCATCCATTCACCACAGGCTACATCTCATATGTAGAGGAACACACACGCATCATACGCATCCGTCTTAAAGAAGTGCAGCAGCCGAACCATTTCAGAGTTTTACATGTTTGACTTTCTCGATAGAGTATTTCAAACACCTCTTTCTTCGCGTGATTTACATTCCAGAAACACCGAAGTAACGTCAAATCCTGAAAGAGCAGAGAAATCCACAGTCGTGAAAGGCTCCATGGTATCAGCCGGTGACGTCAAACACCACGAGCTTCGACTACATGGTTTCACGGTGCCTCCCCTTCTGTGACTGTGTACCTACAGGACTCCAGCTTGATTTAACTGCTGCAGAGAGCCTTCTCAGTCTCACACCACAAATGGAAATACAAATTCGTAACAGGTTCAGGTCAAAAATATCCAAGATACCAAGGTTACATCACAGTGGACACCATTTGGAACTTCAGTGGAAAGACAGTGAAAGGAACCAAAATGATGCTTTGAGGAAAGGGTGGTTTACTAGCTAAAGCAAGACCAGTATGTTGTGTCATCTGCACAAAGTCATCCATGGCTTGACATTAAATATGCAAAATAGTTGAGCTAGGGCAGTTTCCTTGGAAGCTAGCAACGCTATCTTCTGCGAGCTCTTTGTTTTCTGTCTAAGCGGCCAATCTATCGAAACATTGCCAAACTGTGGAACATACAGGACACATGATCTCTCACTAAACTAGAAAAGATGGCACCCTTCCTTCCCTGAGGAAACATCATTCCAACAACGGACACAAAACATGGCCTCTAATGATACAACGTAAGAGTCAAAAAGTACTGCAAAACCGTAATGAATGAGTTAAAATCCAAGAATAATTTGACCCCTAGCACTCTCTTTTCTCCCCTCCCAAGGGACACAGGACTCATGAGGTCTGCCAGGCACTTTCTGCATAACGTCAAACAAAGCAGATGGTATTACAAGACTCGGCTGCTAGGCAGGCTTGGAGAAAAATGTACTGAAAATTATTGTGTCTCTTCTGAGCAAGGACCCTGCCAGTGTCTTCAAACTGACAACCACAAGCTTATGTTTATGTAGTCACATTTATCTTAAAATGAAGAACTTTCTGAAACATACACTGTTTTTAAGATGATAAATATTTCTCAGCACATTGATAATCTGACTCCTCCGCATGTGACTTAGTCTCTCTGCAGCTAATGGTTAACGTAGGCACCACAGCACAAAGCCGTTACAGTTTTCTACTTCTCTTAGTCCTTCTGTGGACAAAGGAGAACCAAAAGAAATGTTCTAGCTGCTGCAGGGCAATGCTAAGCAGCCAGCCGTTTTGCACCCGGTACGGGGCAGAGGGGGCCTCCCGGAAGGGGCAGCACCAGCATCGCCATGCCAGCACCCACCCATCGCCACCATCGTCCGTGCCACACAACGCGCGCCCATGGCACCGCACCAGGCTGCTGCAGCCCTCCCTCCCTCCTCCTCCTTCTTACCGCACGCCACGGCCAGCACAACTGCAGGCTGCTGACACATCAGGGGCAGCCCTTCAAGGGACAGGGAGTCACAGCGGGGTTCTGGACAGAAAGCGCAGAAGAGGTTAACAGAGAAAAAACTGTATTAATAAAACATGAAGTTATTTAAAATAGTTCAAGTGTAGCAGAACTCACTTTCAGTTATGCCAGACTGGATGATGAAGTTTGTGTGATTAATTCCTTTCTCTTCCTTTTCATCTCAGAAAACTGTCAGCTCTGTTGTACCAACAACATACTGTTACAGTGGCATCGTGAATAGCTCTTGGATAGCAAACAAAAAATATTAAGTGAGCTTTGCCAATTACCTACCACACGCTTCGCTCAAACTGCCTTATTCCCTTAAAATACTATTGCTGGAATATCTAACTTTTTAAAAATAATAGGTACCACTTAAAAGCAATTGTTATTTTAATTGTGACTTGGGATCATAAATCCATTCTTTAAGAAGCTGAATTCTTTTGAATGTGTCTCCTTTAATTCCCTCGCAGGCACCTTCTGCTATAATGAAATATTTCATTTGCAAATTAGATTTGCTTGTAGCTAGAAACAAAAAGCCATCATCGGAGAGCCAGTGAAAGGGATGCATCCTTACCTAGCAGGAACAATTAGTTGCACTGACTGCAGCTGAACGAGCTGCCTCTTCCTCTTTCTCCTCCAGCTCTACGATCCGAAGCAGGACTCGGAAACTTGGGCACAACAAGAAATAGTGCGTGTTTATACACAGTAAAATAAAATCTGCAGAGCTGTACCTCTTCACGGTGTCTTCAAAGCTGGACTACAGCATGGGGGATCCATTCGGTAGATGTCATTTCTACATACGTGCACATATACTATGCATACATATTCATGTTACAATAGAGAAAGGAAAATTTCATTATTAATGTAGAACTACCACTTAGCAAGGGACTTAAGCACAGGTTCAAATAATAAATAATCTGTTTAAGTGCAACAATAATTGGCTTGACGGATGTCACAAACTCCACAGTGTACCTAACTTGTTTTTCCTACATTTTATTGACACCGAAAACTCAAAATAACACTGCAATCAACACACCTATAACCCACTTTCTCAAGCAGGAAAGCATCATTATTGCCATTTCACTTTCAGAAAACCTGCCGACAGAAAACAGGCATGAAAGGATTCAGCAACTAACGCAAAGATATTCAAGAAGCCTGCTGAAGAGTTAAGTACTGAAAAGGGATCTTGCAAGTTCCAGCCTCCCACCTTCACACACATAAACCCCTGTGCTCACCCCAGAACACAGGGTACAGTCTAGACTTGAAACCACGTTTTCCCTGATACATATTTTGTTTAAATTTGCAAGACTTCATATTTTCTTGAGACCAAAATAATCCTGGCACCGTATGATCCAGTTGTTATTTCAGCAACTAAGCCCTGTGCAAGAGAACCAAGTATTGTATTTTTAGGTTCCCTGAAAGAAGCATTGTTCATTTTTATCCTTTCAGCGGGTGATCTTTATCTCCGGCAGCCTTTGGGATATTTTCTCCCTGTTCGAACACCAAGGACATTCTTATTATGCTCCACTCTAATGAATCCTGTAGTCTTCGGAGTGGGTCACAGCTCATTTGGGGATATTAATGAAAGGGAATAGCTACCAGATGACAATGCGGAGACCTGAGAATGATCCCATTTTCAGGCATGAAAAGGAAGTGGCTGGAAACATACCTGCCATTAGGCGCAGCGGGAGCTGGAAGCTTTGAAACGAGCACCAGATAAAGAGAAAGTTCTGCTTTTGGAAAAGGGGACAATTTCATCTGGATACGTAAATCTGCCAGTCGCCACATGCCTTATTTCTCTCTGCAGCAGAGAGGTTTGTGAGGCCTCGCACTACTTTTTTTTTCCTGTCATCCATTTCAAATACAAAATTCTGTTCTTTTTTCCAGTCAACCCCGCACATCAAGCTCTGGAACGCTTGCTGAAAAAGTTCTTCCGGCCTTTTATCCCAAGCCCTGCAGAAACCAATTTGAGAGCCATAAACCAGGTTATGTGCAAAACGCTGATGAAACCATCATCTGTGGCTTTCTATTGCAACGTTTTGCAAAAATGAAAGATCTAAAACTCTCTAACTCTCCCTCCTTTTCCAAATGGAGGTATTCTGCTGTGGTAGGGTAGGGTTTGCAAACGCTCATGGACAACAGGAACAGGGCAGCAACAGAAAGCACAACCAGAATTTGCCCAACTGTACCAAACCACTGTCCCACAAACTCTGCAAGCTGCTCAGAGCCATATGCAGTGCCCAGCGAGTGAGAGAAATACATCCTGTGCTTCTGAGCTGCCACGCCGGGCACACCAGGTTTTATACCAGAGCAGCAGGGAAACGAGGCCAACAGCCTCTGAACTTCCATATATCTCCACCATTTGGTGACCAATTTAAGCTTTAAACCTGTGAATGAGATCAGGTTCCCTCAGCTGTACTACATTTCAACTCCCGGGACTCTTGGACTGCATTTGCTTACGATACTCACGCGCTTGAGCACCATCACAAACCAGACTTTCTGATGACAGCACACTGCATCTAGTTAAAAGAAACAGTCAGTGATAGTGGTTCCAACCTGGAATAAAGGAAGGACACGCTGACGGCCATGAATTTGCAAATAAAGGCTGCTCCTTGGCAAACATGTTGACCAAGTTGACTGACGCACACCAGTCAGTTGAGAAAAAAGGACTCAGAAATGCTTTTAGGAAACAGTTGTCCAAATGCTGCACTTCTGCTTTTTCTCATACCTGATAGCTTAAATTAGAGACTAAATTGGCTTAAAATAAGAGGATGAGACAGGAGCACACAAGTGCAGAAGTAAGCAGTCAAGCTGCCTTACTAAACAAAAACATTTTATTCCTACATCAGCATAAAATCCAGCACAATAAAAAACCAAATCTGTAAAATCCAGACATCCTCAACTCCTGGCAAACTATTTTTTGTGAACCCCACTGTTGTCCCAAAGCTCCTGGGAAGACAAGGACTTGAGTCTCAGGCTGAACCACCTGCCCATTACCAGCTTACAGACACCGAAGATAGTCTTGGTGCCAATTCCGGGAACGACCTGGCCAGGTCTGCAGATCCCTTCCCCAGCCTGCCGTCCCAGAGGGAGCACGCTCCTGAACCCCTCGTAAACCCTCGTAACACACACAAAAGCGAGATCATGTTTTGCACTTCTCGCAGAGGCCTCGGCTATCCTCCTCGGAAAGCCAGTGCTGGTTCGAGCTGCGCATCCCAGTCTTCTGTGCCACCACGGCCACTACAGCCGCGGCTCCTCAGTGCTCTTCGCTCTGTCTGCACAACCATCCGTCCTGTGCGATAAGCGCCAACATCTCCTGTGTAAGTACTGTTGTTTTCTATAGCTTTCTGCCTCACCACGCACTTACACTTCTCTCCATGTGGCGGTAACAGACATAGATGCAGTTCTTGTGGAAACTAGCTAGCATTAAAAGAAAGGAAAAAAAAAAAAAAGGAAAGAAAAACTAAGCGTAGGCAGAGAAAAGTGCCTGACAACACAAGCAGCAAGAACAGAAGATGGCCTGACATGCTGCCAAAGGTAACAGGGACAGAATCGTCCAGGCGAAGCAGGCAGCTACACTTCTAGCTCAAACTGCATCTGCAATCCCATTTCAGCAGCTCGGATCTCTGCTGCTGGAAAAACAGGAGGTGGGGTTAAACCTGACCCTTGGAAAGGGGTACGGATAACCCTCCCTCACAGCATGATGGAAGTTCAAACAAACTGACCAAACTTTTAAGTACCTGAAAACTAGAAGAGAAGCTAACACTTTATGTGTCTTCACAGCTCTAGCATCACCCCTAGCACTGAATAAGCCCAGTCTCCAGAACCTCCTGTAGCACCATCCTAAAACTGCAGAACAACTGACACCTCCTCCCTCCTCCCCTCCGCTCCTGGCAGTGCTGTACTGCAGCAGTGAGGACATGGAGGTGGCAACTCCTGCCCTCTCGCAGCACGTACCCTTGCAGCCTGGGGGAGCAGAAGGAAGCCTCACCCTTATCTGAGCATAGAGGGAAAGAAGAATCATAGGATGCTCTGGGTTGGAAGGGACCTTTAGAGGTCACCTGGCCCAACCTCCCTGCAGTGAGCAGGAACATCTCCAACCAGACCAGGTTGCTCAGAGCCCCATCCAACTGGCCCTGAATGGTTCTAGGGATGGGGCCTCTACTACCTCTCTGGGAAATCTGTTCCAGTGTTTCACCACCCTCATGGTAAAAAATTTCTTCCTTATATCTAGTCTAAAGGTCCTAGAAGCAGGGCAAGGCTGGAGGGATGTACTGGCTGCAGAAACGATCCAAGGTGGAAGCAGACAGACTGGGAGGAAGGCTCCTTCTCTTGCATCTACAAGAGAGAACAACTCTGGTAAATCAATGCTTCTGTTACCAAAACGTAACTCACTCCATTTCCTCCTTCGGCTGCTGCTGGTCCCCGGGCTCCAAACACCTGCTGAAGTTCCTCCACAGCCCAGACAGCAGCCAGCTGTACCACAGACCTGAGCCCTGCCAGCAGCCTCAGCGTCAATCAGCGCAAGTCTGCAAAAGCTATTCTGTATCATGCTCATACCTTCTTGAAAACGGGTAAGTTCATGATTTTTCTGGATTTTAAAGGAACAGAGTAAGACCAGACACAGTATTTAAAAATAATTATAATCAGGCAAGTAAGAAACAGTACCTTGACAAGAACGCAAAGGACAGAGCTGCACCTACTCTAACATTTCTAACCTGAATGCGCAGCTTTTTGCAAACTTGTGTTCATACCAGATTGCATCTCAGAGGCCACAGCTTCCATTGCGATCGTACCTCACCACGGTTTGACAGTTGTTTTCTATGCCATGGACCCCAAAAACTGTGGTACCCGAGATGGTAAAGGCCAGCTCGGCTGCTCAAGCTGGACAGCAGAAAGAACAGGGGCCAGACAAAATGTAATCCAGCCCTGCTCTCCTCTGCAGATCAGACATCGGCAACAAGGTACTCCTGCTGTGTTACAGAGGGGAAGAAAGCCCCATCCAGACAAAAAAACAACCCAAATCACAGACACACACACAAAAAATCACTCTGGCACACAGTACGATAAATAAAGAAGTTTATGACATTTGATAGCACAAAACAGATATAGATTCAAACAAATGACAAAGAACACAAGACGTTTTGTTCGAAGCGTGCCTGTGGCGTGAGCTTGGAAGGGCCGCGTTTGTAGGTAGCAACCCTCTGAAGCAGCTACAGAGGTAACCCCGAAGGAGTACTGATAAACATCTTCGAAATTGGCCATCCATTTCAGACACAACCGTACTAAGTCCTCTCTACTCTTTCGCTATTTTTCTCAATAGCATTCAAATAATCTTTTCATCTTCCCTCCTTACTTCAAGCTGACGACTTCTCTGTATTTTATTTATCTTTTAGAAGTCTTTCATTGCACTTCGTTTCCTTATTTTCTTATTGCTGACATGCAACATCTTTAGATTTCTTCCTGGGGGCCATTCCTCCTGCCTCCATAACCGACTTCTTGAAATCCGAGGGTTCCATAATTAATCGGAGAGATACTTTCTGTAAGGGATGTATGACATTTAGAGTTACAGTAACACTGCCTTTGGTTATGTTTTGGCTTTGTTTTAATCTTTAATACTGAACTCTACTTCAATCTAAGAAGAACTATGTGAAGCGACTGTTAAATGTCCTTTATTTTCCTCTGTCATGAAGAGATTTGTTGACACTCTAAACAACCTGCACATTTCCTAAAAACTACCTTGGCTGATTCTGCACAAGCGCAAGCTAACAGGTACAGGATATTAAGCAGGACATTCCAATTCCTATCACGCTGACTGACCTGCGTCCCAGAAAGCTGGGGTACAACGAAAGGGATCTACGAACAGTGCAACTCCAGATCATTTGCATGCGGGAAGGGATGAGATCCTTTTCCCTCCAACATGCTGAACTTGCCTTGCAACCACCCTGAAACACCACTTGGCAAATGCAGTGGGTTTCCTTAATCTAGAAAAGAAGCAACAAACTCCCTCAGACCTTAACAAATTTGATAAAAAGTGTTATTTTTCTGGGTCCCCTCCCCATTACATGACATCCTTTTCCTTTTCTTTTTAATAACTCAACCCGTTTCCTGCTATATTTTAAAACTTACTTCTTCCTAGGAATAGTAAGGAAACCTATACATATTAAATCACACCTTTGAACAAATGCATCTCAGGCTTTCTGTCTGTCTTCTCTATCTCATTTCAAAACCCAGACTTCCTTCTCATGACCCACAAAGCAAAAAAAGCCTTGTTCCCCCAGTCAGATTGAAGATTGTCGCGCTCTGCAGATCCCTTCTCCAGGCAACTAGGAAAACTAGCAAAGCCACACAGCTTTGTCTTTTTTGTGGGTTTGGGGGTTTTGTTTTGGGTTTTGTTGTGGGGTTGTTTTTTTTTTCACTAAGTCAGTAAGTTCTATCAATTTCCATTTAACATAAATTCTACCAAGTGGTGAACTCTAGCTATTACTTTAACATCTTTAATTTTCCTAAATATCTTACTTCATAATGAAGGCATACCCCTCCACCTCCAAAAGCTTTCCCTAAACCAAAATGCTTATTTACAGAAGAGACATATGACTGTAACACCTGATCTGAGGGGATACCTGAATATCGATAGCTCTTTTTTCTCTTCTTACTGTTTTCCTCTCCAAAGAAACATCTGACCATTTCTGTAGCTTGTAAAGGTGGGAAGACTCGAGACGTTAACCCAGGAAACGTATTTATCATGTGCCTACTCAGCGCGTTCTTACAGCCTGGGTACACTGGCGAGCAGAGCTTGCTGCCGTACCCCTTGGCTATTGCTGTATCCCGACATCAGCAACAGACTCACACGTGAAGGTGCAAAATAACCAAACGGCTTTGAGCCCTGACTGAGGCTGCTCTGGCTGCCTCCCCGTGAGGAAAAATGGTTTATTCTGCTCCCGTGGGCCAAAGTCTGCAGAATCCAATAAAAAAGGGCATGGTTACTCCAGTATAAGCTATAATATGGCTTTCAACCAGATTTTACCTTATTAATTCACCCAAAATATTTCACCTAATGAAAACAAGACCAATGCTCAAAATAATCACTGTCTGTATGCTTGCCTTCCCTCTCGTCAGAGATCTTCACACAAAAACTAAATACAGTGAAATGAGCCCAAAATTTCAGTGAGCTTTAAAACTAAACAACAAACCGGTGCTGAATTATTTCTCCATAAAGAGTTAGATTTTTAAAATACATTGTACAAGTGAGGACTTGCTTAGTTTAAGAAAAAAGAATGTCCTTTTTATGACACACACAAGGGTCCTGGGCGTTTTGCTCAACTCAGTAGGACCTAAGTGCATGATAGGCGGGAGGATTTCACCTAATCCATTACCAAAGGCAGGCTGTATAAATGATCTGATTTCAAATACACACCTTCAATATTTCACCATTATAAGCAAGTAAAAAAAAAAAAAAAAAA
>Ga0065711_1031117_pt1 | contig 30515 bp, 19 predicted proteins | sample Hoacrofraction12_FD_59098 | JGI IMG/M metagenome (GOLD analysis project Ga0065711, IMG submission 59098) | Hoatzin crop microbial communities from Cojedes, Venezuela - Epithelial fraction 12 v2 (version 2) | ecosystem: Host-associated > Birds > Digestive system > Esophagus > Crop | place... | reverse complement strand
TCTCCTCTCCTCTCCTCTCCTCTCCTCTCCTCTCCTTCCCTTGCTATTTGGAGGATGTGCAGACTGTTGCATTTCCCATCTCTTCTTTTCCCTGGCCCTTATTTCATCCTTACCTGCTACATATGGGAGTGCCCAAGAGTGAGCCTAACAGTTGCTCAGAATAAACCTCTCTGCACTGGTGATTTTTTGCTAATAGAAGGCGGAAGGGGAGCTGGGTTTCTACCAGCGGGCTCTGGGTTTCAGCCAGGATCAGTGCCTTGCAGCAGAGAAACTAGAGCGATGCAGAATGCTTCCTCTGTGCGTGGCCGAGAAATTTCCCTCTCTTGGCTTCGTCTTCTCCAGCCCCCAACTCCAGAGGAAATGGGTAAATGAATTCCACTCTCCATGCCCAATCTGCCAGAGATGTGGCACGTCTCGGTTCTGGGCTGAAACTGATGTGACACACTTTTCCTTGATCCAAGCAGATTTTGGAGCTGGCCCAGGGTTGTTCTAATCAAATGTGGTTTCCAGAGAGAGGGCTACTCTTTAAACTGAACATATTCTGGGACATGGGGTGGTGCGTACCATTACCAGCGGTGAAACCAGCAATTCTCAAAGGGTGAATCACATGCCGTCAAATCTGGAACAGTTTTGACTCCCTTCAAAGCTCTATAGACTAAAACCCAGCAATGCTCCTCTTGGAAAGTTTTGGGGTTTTTTCATCCATTTTTACCAACGGTCAAGTCAATCTGTCCCAAATCAAGTCAGTCTTTCCCTAACATTATTTTTCCAAGCAAGCAGATGATGCAGTCCCTCAAGGATTTTATGTGTTTGGGAAAGGTGGGGAAATGTGTGCGGGGGGTCTGCCCCAGGTAGACTGTCAGACCCAGCCAGTTCTGCTGCAGCCCACACTATAGTCAGGTATATGTTAGAGCAGATAGCGGAATGAGTCCTGGCCTGTAAATATCATTGCATGATAAAGATTAACATGTAATAATAAAGGCTGAAGATCCCTGACCTATATAGATAGGTGGAAAAGATCCACACACACATATATATATACACACACACATACAGTCCAAGGCACCCGGAGACTTCTATTCTGTAAGCTTCTTGCCTATACAAGCATATATCAGAAGAAACAACACAAAAATCTGTGAGAAATATGCCACTGTAATATAGCACAGGTGAGAGGAAGAGTTGGACTTAGAACCCTTCTTTACAGGTAAATAAAGATTTCTCAAGGTTTCAGGTTGCATTCCTACTTGCTTTTCTACGGACTAATGATATTTCAAATCTGGATTACAGTAATATTCTCTAGACCCAGTAATATTACATTTAAGTCTGAGTGATTTAATGGCTGTTCAGTGGTGATTTTGGTCCAGGTGAAGTGGTATTTGCCTCCAGCAATACCTTGGGCTAAAAGCATCATGTGTTAGCAAAAAACATTAACCTGCCCCTCAAACCTCCTCATTATTACATTTATAGCCCTGTCAACCAACCTATGAGCCACTGGAAACATAATGGAGGGGGTTTTATTGTTATTTTTATATTCTCTTGAATATTAAAAAGAAAATATATTGGAGAAAAAATACATATAAGATATTACTAGATATAAATTCTAGACAGATGAGCCACATGGGTTATTTTCTGTCTCACAATGTTACTTTGCTATATGACCAGAATAAAGTTTTGTTCAGGAAAAAAGGGTGAACAAGTTTATTCAGGTACTGAATAAAAAAGTGAATTAATTAGAGAATATAAATCTTCATTTGGCTTCTGAAGTTGTCTGCAGACTTGGTAGCATGAGATTGTCAAGGGTGAAGATTTCTCATTTGGAGAGATTTTGGTCACTCAGTAAGTGAGATGCTATTTGAGGCTAGTCAAGTGCCCCTTTCCTCTTTTAGCGTTAAGTTTTCCTGTGCTTAACAGCATCCGTAATTCTCAAAAGAATTTGATAGAAACTTTTACAGTGTTAATTGCTCTCAATTTCCCTTGCTTTTCCTGGTTGCTGGGGCTGACTGCGGGGAGTACTGCAAAGCCTGGAGCATACCGTCTCTCTTTCCTCAGTGCACTGGTTAACAGCTGCTCTACAGAAGAAACCTTCTGTGGCTGATGTTTGGTCCTGCTCTCATGAGGAGCAGGGTCTCTGCAGCCCCTGTGTAGGAGCAAGGAGCTCCTGGCATGGCAGCGGTGCTGGCCCTCTCATCTGTCCGCTGAAGGGGGGCTGGCAGCGGTTCTCAGCCCGGGCACTGGTGAGATCTCGCAGCTTGGGCACCCCGGGGCTGGAGAAGCTGCTCTGCTGCCTCCTGTAGCTGGGCATGTGAGAATGTAAGCTGTGCAGAAGGTTCTCCAAGGGCACGGAGGTAAATGTCCCCATGAGGAAGGGAATGCATTTCCACTCTCTGAGGGAGAGGAAGGAGGGGGGTTTCCTAGTTCAACCTTCCCCTGTTGTCCTGAAGAGATGGCAGGCCCTGGGCACTGTGAGGAAGTATTTCTAAGCCCCAGAAATGTTTTTCCAGCCACAAGCTTTGATTTCTTTCTTTTGCCACTCTGAACATTCAAAGCCAACAGTTCTTGTCCTGTTCTCAGGGTGTTTACAACAGTCCTCGCTGCCGATACTTTGCATGGCTTTAGTGGCAGCAGTTTGAGGAGGTATCTTCGTGTCATCTTTAGGAAGAAGCGAAGCTCTCAGCTGTGGCACTAACAGCTTAAGGATCATAAAGCAAAACCTCCTGTTGTGGAAAGGCACATGCTGTCGTTCACCAAGACTCCCAGCTTCACCTGCTTGATCTATTTCTTGCTCCTGGCTGCTCAGTTTTTTCCAAGATCGTTTCAGGACCGGGGGAATTTGAGAATGCACATCATGGGAAGTGTTGGCCTGGAAATCAAGCGTCAGAAATAAAGGTGACCAATGCCCACATAACCCGAATCAAACTGCTTGCCTGACCAGCAAATATGTCTATGCTACTGGTCTGCCAAGCTGGCATCTCCCAGTGCCACCCACGAGCTAAGGGCCATGAGGAGAGTGGTGGAGACACTTGGTTGACTCCACAGATCTCTACCCTCGAGTTAGGTTCACCAAGAACGAGGCTACAGACACTCTTGAATGGTCTCCTGTCAGACCAGGTTAAGTCTGAAGGAGGAGCTGCCTCTTGGCCTTTTTGTGTGGGCACAACACCATTGCAAGTGTTGGGCTACTGCTTGCAGATCTGTGGCAGCCGTCTGATGAGCTTGAGGCTTGATGGGAGCTGGGTAGTTGAGCCTGGGACTCGATCGCTTGAGCCGGGGCTTGTTCTGCCCCGCAGTCTCTTGCATGGCATAGTCATGCTCAAAGGCCAGTGGACTCGTGGTGGGATGAGCTTTCTTGGGGCCTGCATTACCCTTGGAAAGGGCATTCAGGCTTCGGTGTTCTTTAGGCGTTTCTGAAACGTGTGTCTTGGCAAGCCAGATCGTCCCCCCACCTCTCCTGCTCTTGCCCTCCTTTTATCTTCTGCATCATATTAATTTTATTTAGGACTTCTGTCACTGCTGGAGTGGTGGCCTTAGCCAGTACTGAAACAGCAGTGTGAACGTGCCCTGTAATCAGCTCTTGTGTGGTACAAGTGTAAAAAACCCACATTAAGGATTTTAAGGTTTAAATGCTGTTATTGTCCCATTCTGTGTTGTTTCAGCCAGGAAGGTTTCTGGAGAGATGAACTTCCCTCTTGGCAAGCCCCACCTCACACTACATTCATTTTCCCTGAAGTTTCGCTCACCATATTGTGGGCTTCACCAGCGGTTTCAGATCCGAAGTTCCTCCTGTGGTTTCAAAGCCTCAGACTGAAGTTGAAAACACGGAGCTCAGCTGTTTATATACAAAATCAAATATGTAGCCACTCTGATGAAACAAGACCCAACCTGGATTTCCACCGGGTATTAGCATAACTTACATTCGTTGCTTTTTGCTGGTAACATTAAAAAGCCCCCCAACACAAAGGAACGCAAGGGCTTTGAAAAGACTGTTTTAAATACCACAGGTGACAACTGCAATGATTCAAAAAATGAAATCAATTTATCATTAGCCATTAATTACCAAATAGCTCTATTTTCTCCTTATGCTTCATGTAGCTTAGACTTTTGCATAATTAGGATGAAATATGGGGAGAGACTGGGTCTTGCATTTAGATGACATCAAGTCAGTATTCACTCCTCAGAAAACTATGGTAAAGATTTTTGGGAGGACAAGAAGTTTAGTAAGGTTATATCAGGGAAAGGAAACGCAAGCCAGTAGGGAAGCTTTAGTCTCTTTTAAACAGAGAAACTTGTCACAGGACAGTTTTAAGTTGTAGGCAACTGCAGTGTTCTGTTTTGTCAACTGTCTTTGCACAAAGCTCCAAACTTTGTAAAAATCTGTTTTCCTTCACACCTAGCATCGCTATGAGCTATATTGTAACCGCATTCACAGTGTGTTAGAGCCTGCCTCGGGGTTCCTTTGCAGCAGGTTTCAGCTGGAATGATTTTTTTATTTTTTTTTTTATAATAATCACTCCATTCAAATGGAACAATCATAATAAAAAATTATCACAAGCCATCTTGGACAGAAAAATCCTGATGCTATAAACATGCTGAATGTCTTGCGATAAGCACATCAAGAATGGTGATCGAGGCTGGAAAACTGCTTAGAGCCACACTTTGGATTATGCCTGTTACCAGTATAGTTGGCATTTGGTAGTGAAAGAGCATTAATTCCCAGTCACAACAGCGGAGGTGGGGACTTGGTCACAGTCGTCTTGAAAGTAGATGCTGTGAACTGCCCTCCTGCTTTGGGGACAGTCTGCATCCCTGCCAGGCACCCCTGGACCAAAGCCCCCTGCCCCGTGGGCTAGCATGCAGCGGCTGCGGTGCTGGACACGCAGACCCCTGCCCACCCTGCTCAGGCACCGGCTGTGCCCCAGGCAAGCCAGTCCCTCTTGGGAGGAAGCTTGAGCAGGTCCAGGGTGGGTGTTTTGGAGGAGGATCAGGTAGGGAAACATGGGACACCTTGGTGACCAATGGCAGGTTCTGCAGCTTCTGGTGAGGCTGCACCCACTCCATCGCTTGACACAACGTGCTGGCAGCTGAATACCTTTTGTGATAACTCAGTCAGCTGGGAAAAAAGCACAGCAGCATTAGGATAAGCAAAAAAAGCCTTTAAATTATGAATTTCAATTCCGTTATGCTGATTATCGCTAACCTCTCAAAGGAGTTTGTCATTTGCTGTTGTCTCTGGCTGGAACATATTCCCTTCCTCTTCCTCACTCTGATCCCATGTATCTGAGCAGAGCATGGCCGTGTCCTTCTGCAGATCTTCACCTGCTCACCTTCACAATCGGCATGGCGGGGTGCCTACCTTGTACTGCGTAATATTCATCCTTTTTCTGAGTTGGGAAATGCGAAAAGGGAACTCCAGTGCCTTGGAACAATCTTTATGTCACACAAACCACTGTCTGTTTGTGTGCTAACAGCTGAGCAGCACCTTCCCAGCCCGGCGGGGTCTTTACTTCCCCAGGGGCAGCTCCGGGGGGGACCCTCAGGACTTGAGCGGGGCAGGGGGTGAAGAATTGGTACAGAGCTTCAAGCTGATGTTTGCAGGAGGGGTCAGTCCAACCCAGAGAGCCGTGGCTTCTCACAAGCATCAAATACGTTAACACTCGAGGTACAGCTCTTGCCCCAAAGTTTCTTCATACTGGTCATTCAACAGGCTGCAGAGATTAAGAAGAGTGTGGTCAGCAGGTCGAGGGAGGTTCTCCTCCCCCTCTATTCTGCCCTAGTGAGGCCCCATCTGGAGTACTGCATCCTGGGCTCCCCAGTTCACGAAAGACAAGGAACTACTGGAGAGAGTCCAATGGAGGGCTATGAAGATGATGAGGGGACTGGAGCATCTCTCCTATGAGGAAAGGCTGAGGGAGCTGGGCTTGTTTAGCCTGAAGAAGAGAAGGCTGAGAAGGGACCTTATAAATGCCTATAAATAACTTAAGAGTGGGTGTAAAGAGGATAGGGCCAGGCTCTTTTCAGTGGTGCTCAGTGACAGGACAAGGGACAACGGACACAAGCTAAAGCATAGGAAGTTCCATCTGAACATGAGAAAAAACTTCCTTGAAGCTTGAGGGTGACAGAGCACTGGAACAGGCTGCCCGGAGCGGTTGTGGAGTCTGCTATTCTGGAGATACTCAAAACCCACCTGGATGCAGTCTTGTGCAGCCTGCTTTAGGCGACCCTGTTTTAACAGGGCATTGGACTAGATGATGCCCAGAGGTCCCTTCCAACCCCTACCATTCTGTGATTCTGTGATGATTCTGTGATTGTGTGATGGGGCTGTGGGAGGGATTTAGCACTCTGGGTGGGATCTACAAGGGGATTTGTTTAGATATTACCATTACCTTCTAGGTGACCTATCCAAAGAGGGGCCTTGGTGGTGGATAAATGAAGGAAAGAAGGGAGGGAGCCAGCAGCCACATTGCCCAACAAGCTGGGGGAGCTGGTGATGACAGCTGAGAGAGGTTTCACACTTTTTTTTTTTTTGCCTTTTAAAGATAGCTCGGCACATAGTCCTTCAGGACACACAGATCTGGGTTTCTTTCCTTCTGATACAATGAATTTTCCCGTGGTGTCGTGCTGGGGGTGCTTCCCAGCCTTGCACAGGGGCCCGGGTGACGAGGTGCCTTGGTGTCCATGCTACAGCGGCCGCTGGGTGATCTGCAAAGGGTCTGACTAAGCTGTGTGTAAGAGGAGCACCAGTTGTGACTCATTTGGCTGTTTACTAGAAAACTCTGTATGTGCCTCTCAAGCCACTTCCTAATTTCTAGCTTACTGCTGTGTCCAATGTTTGGCAGGCTTCAAAAAACTTGAGCCCTTGCTGAAAAACATATGGCTGGTGTGTCGGGTTCTTGCTTGGCTGCAAGGCAGGAGCGTGTGCAGCGGGAGGGCAGTTGTGTCCTCGCCTTGTGGCTTTGGGATGGGGTGGGAGCCTCTGCCTCCACGTCCCACACATCCTGGGTGGGTGGCAGGGTTGGAAACTGCAGAGAAGGGCCTGGGACACAGTTGGGGCTAAAAGGAAAGCCAACCAGGGCCAGAATGGGATATGGGAAACATGCAGTGGCATCCGTGAAGCCAGAGCATATGCCTGAGCCTATATGAAGAGGCAGCAGTTGGATACCACAGTGGGAAAAAGGAGTAGAAAATACTCAGCAAAGTTGAATACGTGGATTTTATGCCAGGAAGCAAGCCTTTGATCACCTTCAGTACCATGTTTCGGCATCTTTGATAAAAGCTTGTTCCTCAGGATGCGATGCAGCTCTCCCATGTGCAGGGTGTCCCACGACAGCGTTCTCCTGAGCAAGGAGAGGAGCTTCTTTAGTCACCCTCTGGTTCTGGAAAAGCTGAAAAGGGACTGTCTTTGCCCTAGTGACCCCTTTCTGTCCCCTCACTAAGCTTTACCAGGCAGCCGATACGGGTCCAAAGTGCTGTGTGTAAGGCACAGGCTCCCTTCCATCGCAGCGGTGGTGTTCACACGTTGCTCGTCCCTGGTTTCTGTCGGACTGGTGTAAATACCTCCACAGACAGATTTTAGAAATAATTTTTCATAATGAAGTAGTGTCTGATACTAGATTATCGTTCAGAGGTTAGTGGTGGACTGCACTCGTGGATTAACTTTGTGTCTGCATTTGACAGCCAACGGAAGTATTAATTACCCTGTGCCTAAAGCCCAAGTGTGGCCCTTTTAAACACAGCAGGATGCCTGTTTTGTGCCTGTGGGGCAATCTTGTGGCTAAGCCTGGACTCGGCTTTGGACATATCTATCAAAATAAAGGTATAGATGCCAATAGGAATGTTTTTTTTCCCCTCTTTGTGTTAGAGAAATCCGAGTGTTAGAGGATCTCTCAGTCTCGGCTTCCTCGGTGTTCCCGTATCGGGCACGAGTCGTGTTTCTGCTGATGCAGTGTCTTCTGAGTTGTCTCCTGGTGTAGGTTGCTGCATGTTTCACAGGAAAGCGGATGAATGATATCGAGTCATTGAGCTTATAAGTAGCACACTGGCAACCCGCCACTAAAATATAAATACATTAAATGTACTGAAGGAAATGTTCATTCTGTTGTTTAGCGTTGGACATGCCCCAGTTAGGTAAATTTAATCTTCTTGAGGGTTGTTGTGTTACAGCTGAATGAGATAGGCAGTTATCTTATTACTGATCTTTCTGTCATTCAGGGTTTGTGTTCTGGCATTCGCGGTGTGAAGTGTGAAATGTCTGAAACTCGGCCTCGTGGCATTTGTTTTCTTCTCGTGTATTCCTTTTGTTAGCCTGTGCTATGGGATTTTCTGCCGCAGCTCCTTCCAACATCCCTGGCCATGCCTCTGCTCCTGTTGAGGTCAGGGGCAAGGCTCCTGCCGACTCCTGGGTGAGCGGAGGCCGGCGTTAAGCACCAGACCCAAAGCCGATTGATTGCGTTAAAGAGGAGTCTCTCCATTGGTTTCCACAAGTGCTCGGTCAGACCCTCCCAGTGTGATCCTGCAGCATTAACTCTCGTGGCTAATCGCGCTGAAACCAGGGAGCTACTCCCGTGCGTAAGCACTGCCGCATCCAATACGCAGCGTTGACAAGCACCCTGCAACAGTTTAGCTCTTCTCTTGGTTGTATGGTGAAGGGAAAGGATGAGGCAGGAAAAGGGGAGCAGAAGGAATAAATGAAGAGAGGGATTTTGAGCTGGTTGTGAAGAATGATGGTATTCTGTACAGAACACAGGTACTTAAAAAAATAAGACATTGGCTGTGTGTTTTATAGATAGGAAAATGTTATTTTATTGAACGGAAAAATATAGGTTTCACCTATCACATCTGAACTAATCAGTGCAGGCTTTTAGAATAAGTCTGTAATTACTCTGAGCATGTCATTAGTTAGATGTAAAATGAATGATATTGCTCCATTTTATTACGTCTCGGTGATACAGCCATTTGTATCATAAATTCATTGACCTCATCTTAAATGATCAATCCTGTAAGACAGACTTGATTCATTAATTCTTAAGTGACACTTTTTCTCCTCCAGTAATTTCCTCCTCATCGTAGGGACTGTTTTTCTGCCTTTTAGTATGATATTGTAAGGTGTCATATTACCGGCATACGACATGCACATTTTATACTTGTATCCTAAATAAGCAGCATAAAGTGATTGCTCAAGATAGATGGATAGATAGAAAATAATGAAATACATGGGTGTAGTACATAGACTTTTGTCACTGATGTTAACTTCAACACTTTGAGAGGTTGCATAAAATCAATGAGGTAATTATTTGATTTTTGGTCCATCCAGGATGTTCAGAGGAATGGAATCACCACCTTTAATTTCTGTGGCTATAATTAATTTTATCTAGTGATAAAATATACAGAACAGTCTGTGATCAATATGTGAGTGAGGCAGGCAGACTTCAGGGTTTCTTGTACCTCAGTGAATTATTGAAAACAGGAGAAATCAGTATAGAATTTTTAAGCAGGATTTCTAAATATTTTACCGAGGAAGAGAAAATATTTGTTTAGCTAGGAGTGACATAGGAGCCCACTTGAGATGAACAAATCAATACAGCAATAAAACACTAAAGTATTTCAGTGAATTTTTCAACTGATAACTAATAAAATTAAATGATTAGAAAAGATGTCACAGGTTTTTTGGGGGCTGTATTTTTCTTTCAGTCTGTTTAATTAAAGTCATTGAGGGAGCTCTTCCTAGAAAGATAGGAGGCTGGGTTTACTCTCTTGTATTTCTCAGGTGCTTCTTTGGCAGCCGGCTTACAAGTCGGTTTGCTTCCTTTGCTCCGAAGGAAGGGCACATCTTAGCTGCACTATCCCAGGACTAAATCAGGGAAGCAGCTGCATCTGGAGTCCTGCCCCATCCCTTACAGCAGTCACCTCCAGGACCAGTCTCCTCCTTGTCTTTCCCCTGCAAGCAGACATGTTTTGGTGGGTGATGGGCTGGGGTGGGCTTCATCCCCTAGCCCTCCTCAGGCTGGGAGCTCCTGGGACCTCTTCATACAGCCCTTGGCGCAAAAGCATGCCCTGCAAGCAGCAGACGGAGCGCAGTGGTTCACATCCTGATTCCATACATGCGAAAAGATAGCATTTTGTGGCTACAGCAGTGAGCTCTCGATCAAAAATGACTTAAAGGTCAATTCAGCAGCTTTACTGAGTTATACAGTACCTTATTAACTTGCGGTGTAGACTCACAAATTCCCCTTTTGTCTGCTTGGAAAATAGCAGCAAGTCAGAACATTTCAGGAGGTCAGTTAAAAGGTGTTTCCATCAGATCGTCCTGTGTTGATTTGCCAGGTGGGTGGCAGAACCCGTACCCATGCCAAATACCCGGGATGGTTCAGTGCCCACTGCTGCGCGCTTGCACTATTTGCGGCGAGGGGTTGCCCGGCTCCGGTGCTGTCTGCGACGGCTGCTGAGCCTTCCTGCGGGGAGCAGAGGGAGAGCCGATGCCTGGTAAAACCCGGGGGCCCTTGGAGGTGGAGGTGCCCCCGCTCTGCCTTCCTCTGTGCGCTCCTGCTTCCCACCCACCCTACGCCGTGGGGGGATGCACGTGCCCTGGCAGCGGAGGCGTTTATCTCGGCTCTTCTGTGCATTTGGCAGCCTTTTTGTCCACGTTTTTTAGGGCGCTACATCGTCAGCGTGCGTTCAGTGCAGACTTAATAGGTGCTACTTCTCAAGTAATTGTTTAGTTGGATTTAAATGTTGGGATAAAAACTTCGTGGTAGAGAGAGGGAGCATGTGTGTGTGAGTGTGTGAATGAGGTGGGGAGGCAGGAGAGGGAATCAAGTAGCAACCCGTCCGGCTAACCGAAAGGTTGCAGAGTTAAAATAAACAGGCTAATGGCTATAGCATACAAGGGGTGTGGGTGTGTATATGTGTGTGTATATATATATTAAAGATATATTATAGAAAACTCAAAAATGTCACCACTGTTTATATTAAAGGAAAGCTGAGAGTTAAATGAGATGGGTAATCAGATGCCCGACATATGTTGTTTGGAATTGTTTATATGGCCAATAGTTATTAAAATTAATTATCCTTTTAATGCAGTCTTCACAATCATATTCTTTTTTTCTTTTTTGTACAAAAGATATAGTAATTTCAAAGCAAGGTAATATGCGCTATTTAGAAAAGGCAGAACAAACAATACCAGGATGTATTCTGACATGGTCATAGGCTCAATGTGCCGATAGAAAGCACCAAAAGTCTCTGTCAGCGGAGTATTTTGAGAACTAATGTAAATGACAAAAATGGGGGTTTTGTGTGTGTAAAATTCTGTCAAAAAAGTAAGGCACTGAAAAATCTGACATCTGTTTATCTGTTTATAGCTATGGCAAGATTACTCATATTAATTCTTGTTTAAAATGCCATATGAAGGAAAGGCATTTGTGCAAACAAGAGTCATATTTGAATTGTAGATCATGTCTTCACCATCTGTGAGAGCTGTTGGTGTTGCAAAATTAATGTGTTAATGAAATCACAATAATTTCTCTGAAGTAATGGATTCTGAAGCCTAGAATGACTATTTTTTGAACTTTGCTGTCTAGTGTTTTACAATTGGGAAAACCTTTCACAGCTTAATTAGTTCTGCAGCCTTACTTCAAAAAAAATTGACTGTGCCTTCACCACACCAATAGTAACACAGAAATGGGTTAAATGGAAAGCAGAGAAACAAAATAAAAATGAGCTTGCAACGCAAACTTTTTGCTGTAGTATTTTAAAAGTTGCTAAATAGACCCTTGCTTGCCAAAAAGTTTTACTCAAAGTGACTCGTACACAAGAGTGGGCAAACAGCTCAGAAAATAATTCCAGCTTGCCGAAACATCATGAACTGGGACTATTCGAACCTCACACAAATGTCCTGACTATTTCCAAGTTTCTTCTTGGAATGAAGGGCAAAGGATGAATGATGCTTTTAGCTTCATGATGCCATTTTAAAATACCGCACCCTTTCCAACTTTCTATTTGATACTCTTAATAGAATACTAAATGCTACAGCGTGCTGCAGTTTAGCAGAAATGATTTGCATTCCTTTCCAGCAACTTCCTGAGTCCTTTTCCAGTTACCATATTTCTTGTGTAGCATGGCATCCTAGGCGGTATAGGTGTGCTTACATTACCACTGAGGAGTAATCACAGCCATACTCGTATGGATTTTGTATAGTTACACACGCGTATGACACTACTTTATGCCAGCTGAGGATTCTTCTCTGTGGTATAGGTTTGAGATATATAATGTATAATGTTAAGGTAGAATTGAGATCATGGGAGCCAGAAGAGGGAGTGACATTCAATTCACCAGTAGTTTGGAGAAAAAAAAGCATCATTTTCACAAATGTAACTTTTTTTTTTTTTCTGGTAGAAACATGTTGTGAGTATTTAGAAAGCAACTGAAAAATTGCTTTTGAAATAACACTATGAAGAGAAGATTGTTTTTCTTACCTGATTTGATTTTATTACTGTGTTGTAGGTATGTGACTGGTGTAAGCACATAAGACACACAAAAGAGTATCTGGATTTTGGGGACGGGGAAAGAAGGCTTCAGTTCTGCAGTGCAAAATGTCTCAATCAGTACAAAATGGACATTTTCTACAAAGAGACACAGGCCAATCTTCCAGCTGGACTGTGCAGTACATTACATCCTCCAGTCGAAAATAAAGCAGAAGGCACTGGGGTGCAGCTGCTGACTCCAGATTCTTGGAATATACCGCTAGCAGATGCTCGGAGAAAAGCCCCATCCCCAGCGTCTGCAGCTGGCCAAATTCAAGGTCCTGGACCATCAGCGTCTACCACTGCCTCTCCGTCTGACGCTGCCAACTGCTCTGTCACTAAAATCCCCACGCCAGTTCCCAAACCTATTCCCATCAGTGAGAATCCAAATATTCCACCAGTTTCTGTCCAGCCACCTGCTAGCATTGTGCCTCCAATTGGTGTCCCACCTCGCAGTCCTCCCATGGTGATGACAAACCGTGGGCCAGTTCCTCTGCCCATATTCATGGAACAGCAAATTATGCAGCAAATCCGTCCACCATTTATTCGTGGGCCGCCTCACCATGCCTCAAATCCTAACAGCCCTCTGTCAAATCCAATGATTCCTGGAATCGGTCCCCCGCCAGGTGGTCCCAGAAATATGGGTCCCACCTCTAGCCCCATGCACAGGCCGATGCTTTCCCCTCATATCCATCCCCCCACAACACCTACCATGCCTGGGAATCCTCCAGGCTTGTTGCCGCCTCCCCCTCCTGGAGCTCCTTTGCCCAGTCTTCCCTTTCCCCCTGTCAGCATGATGCCAAATGGTCCTATGCCTATGCCACAGATGATGAACTTTGGATTGCCATCCCTTGCCCCGCTGGTGCCACCCCCGACTCTACTAGTGCCATACCCTGTCATTGTCCCTTTGCCCGTCCCCATCCCCATTCCCATCCCCATCCCTCACATCAATGACTCCAAACCCCCCAATGGCTTCTCCAGCAACGGCGAAAGTTTCATTCCGAGTACCTCCAGTGAGACGCCCGGGGCAAAGCCAACCAATAGCTCTTCATCCCCTCGAGAGTCAAAGCAAGGATCGTCTAAATCCTCTGACTCATCACCGAGCTGCTCAGGCCAGTCCCTAAATCAAGCTCAAGTGCTTCAGGAGCACAGTAAAAATGAAGTTGTTGACTTGACTGTCAGACCTAGTAGTCCAGTGAACAGTAAATTTGGTTTCCCCAGTGTGCTACAGGGTCCACAGGACGGTGTGATAGACCTAACAGTAGGCCACCGGTCTAGGCTGCACAATGTTATCCACAGGGCTTTACACGCCCAAGTGAAAGTTGAACGTGAAACTAACAGTGTTGTAAATTTGGCTTTTGGTAGCTCAGACAAAAGGAACTGCAGCGACTGCAGGGACAACTGCAGCCCAGTTGACTCAAAAACATTACCGTGCAGTGACGGAGCTCACTGTTGTCCCGTCTCCTTGGCCTCCAGCACGCCAGGACTGGAAGGTGGTGCAGCGGTGTGCAACGTCATTGTGAATGGCACGAAGAGCACGGAGGGTTCCAAGAACCTGGAGCCGCCCCAGGAGCCGAAAAAGCCCCAGCCCCCGGAGGAGCTGGCGGTGAGCGAGCTGGAGTCTGTTAAGGAAAACAACTGTGCATCAAACTGCCTTCTTGAGGGAGATGCTGGCAAGAAGACTGGGGAAGAGCCCCTCGCTGGGGGAGACAAACAGGACCCGAACCTTAACAATCCAGCAGATGAGGACCATGCGTATGCTTTGCGGATGCTGCCCAAGACAGGTTGCGTGATCCAGCCTGTGCCAAAACCAGCAGAAAAGACTGCTATCGCACCGTGCATTATCTCAACGCCAATACTCAGCACAGGGCCAGAGGATCTGGAGCCACCATTGAAAAGGAGGTGTCTCCGAATTCGAAATCAGAATAAGTAAAGGTTTGTGTAATCACTGCTGCCTTCCGTGTGAGTAGAATGAGTATTTTCAGGTATGAGGTCAAACTCGTGTGGATGTGGCCTTGTGAAACAAGATACAGATCCCGATTTATCAGCACTTTCAGAAAACTATTGGTATTTATGTTTTAATATTGTTGTGTGTGTTGTATTGCATCTCTACTTATCAGTACTCCATCCACCAGCAGCCTCATTACACTTTTGCTCACAGAACATTTTGTGGTGGTCCTGGCTGTGAAATTATTGTGTTGTGTATGTCAAAGTCAGTGGTTTTTTGCCTAAGATATGGTTCAGGTCCGGGCCATTAATCTGCTTACTTATACCAGCTGAGTTATGCAGGAACCCAGGGCTTCATGACAATGATTGAAACTGCCCTACAGCATAGCATAGAGCAGGACGAGCCAGCTGCTTCCTGCTAGCTCACAACCAATTGATTTACCAAATACTCATCTCCAACCATCTTACTTCGGTCTGCCTCCAGACCGCACCCTGCCTTTCAGCCGGGCTGTTCTCCAGTGGGAACACCCTCTCCCTGAGCTTCCCTTCCTCGGGTATTGGTGCTTAGGCACTGCCTGCTGTTTGGGACCTACCTGCTGTGGCTTATCTCAGACCTGTGCCATGGGGCTCTCCTCTCTTACCCAAGGTGTTTGCCTTTGGTGCAAGTCTCCCACCTTAGAAAAGCCTTAGCTGAGGTTTCCCCCAGCCCTGCGGTTGTTAGATGTGCGTGGTTCCTGGTAGGGCTGCAAAGCAAGGCAGAGATATGGGTAAGTCCATCAGTTTGTCCAAGGACAATGGTCCAGAGGCAGAACCCCCCTGCCCTTCATTCTCTATTCCCAGCCAGCTGGATCCCTCAGATGAAACAGCGCCTTTGTAAAACTGTTAGTTTGCTATATGTCTGTTGCTTCAAACCTGTGAGCAATAGAGAAATGAATTTGTTTAGATCACAAGCGTGGAGAGCTTCTTTCAGGAAAAGGGAGAATGGTGGGTGTTGCAAGAAATCTGTTCAGCAGTAAAATACTGACGGTTTGCCGGATGTGGCTTGATGACATGCCAGATTTCATTACAATCCGTGGAATATTCTGAAGCCTCCAGTAAATCCCTGTCCCTGGTAGCATAAATAGTGACTGCAGTGGAGCAATGCGAATATTGCCTTCAAGGGCTTGGCACCTACAGCCGTAGATAGCAGCGCAGGCTGCGGAATCTGGGCCATTGCAACATCTCCCTGCTCCATCAGTGCAGGCTAATTGCACCGTTAAAGATACAGCAGTGTAGTCAGAGCTCCCTTTTTATTTGTTAATGTCACGTTCCTTGTGCTGGCCGCAGCGCCGGAAACGTTACTTCCCTTGATCACAAACAGTAGTTATTTACTTTCTTTGGTAGAACAAAACCATTATTCTTTGCTCTCAGCATGTGCTGACACATTTAAAAGATACATTTGCAAGAACAGAGGACAACTGTAACTTTTTTGGACTAATAACCAACATACACAATAACTCAGAAGTCAAATAAATATTTAAAATGTTTACACACTCCTAGGCCCTGCTGGTGGTGATCCCCCTACCCACCCCTGAGGTATGGATGGACTACATGTCCTTCTCAACAACAAGATCTTTATTGCAACCCCCAGTGTGCCACCTTTGGAGCTTGAAAGATTGTCTCTTCATAAATGTATGCATGCTTTTACCTAGGGGTCGTGATTTGAACTAGTGAACAGGCCCCTATTTGACTGTATCCTTTTTGTTTAATTCTAGGGGAGCCATGGTTAACCGATCCTTTCCCACCTTTCTCAAGCTCCCCATAGCTGTGGTTTGTTTCAAGCCAGCACTAAGAGACTTACACATTTGTGTAAGTCAAAGGCAGGCTGGTTCTTAGCAAATATGTTTATGCTTGCCCAGACCATCCAGGCTGCAGTAATACCACCTTTCCAAGGTCCTGATCTCAAGAAAGGTTTAGTATCATCAAGAGCCAAAGCCTTAAAGATCAGAGAGAGTTCTGGCTTCACCGAGTTGTGTATTTTTGCATGTTGACATGATTATACATGACATCACTTCACAGATAGTATTTGACAGAGAAAGTGGGCAAAATGAACAAGCTGCATTGAAAAGACAAGAAGGATGCTTTATCACTCAGTTATTGTCCTCAGCTCTTTGTATTCTCTAGATGACAATAACTGTCACTGTGGTTATCCCCAGGAATAACCATTTTCCCATTCACCAAGAGTTTTATATATTCCTTTGTCTCAGTGCGAGGCTTGTCTTACAGGAAAGTTTTCAGGTTGCCAAGCAAGATTAATCTGACCCAATATAGACATCTGGAACAAAGACGCAGCTCAGCTAATTGTCTAAAGTCTCTTTAAAATCAACCTAGAGAAGCAGGCGCTTCAAAAAGACAGCTGAGCTCATCCTGAAGTCAACACCTAAGACAGCTCAGACGAATTATGCCCTAGGAGTGCCTATTTCTCCCTGCTGTGAAGGAAACATAGGGTGACTGGCCCAGATATAGATGTCCCCATAGACAGTGGAAGTCAAAAAGCCCACCCTAGGTGTCTGCCGTGCCTCTGAGGTTTGTGCAATAGCATTGCATGGAATAGTGACGGTTATTAGTCAGTCTGTGTTCGTCCCCTCATTTCTCCACAAAAATAAAAGATGTAGCCTCTGTGCAGAAGAGATATGAGACCAGGATCCTTTTGTGCTTCAAGGGAAAGAGGATACCAAAAATACTCAGCAGAAATAAACAGCGTGATAACCATCTCATTCCAGTGGGTAGCTCAGTGAAACACGGATGGGTTTTGAGCCTCCCAAAGCACGCACAAGTGATTTGTGCAGCTCTGATCATTGATTTGAGATGAGGACTCTGGTTTCATGCAGAGCCCTGGTTTCACTAGTGCGGGTAATAGCCAGTCTGGGGGAGCAAGAAGGCTGCATGGATTTCGGGCCTCCCAGCAGCCTGTCTGTGGAGGCTGCACAGGGCTCAGAGCCTGCCCGTGTCTGCACAGAGGGGACGGCCAGGGGGAGCAGAGCATCAGTGTAGCCCCTTGGCCACTGCCTGGATCTCCGCCGTGCCCGTGAGTTCCTCCTGCCCCAGCCTGGGGAAGGGCAGAGGTAAAACCCTGCTCCTTCGGCAGTCTGGTTGTGGGGAAGATCCCTTGGGAGAGACTCCCAGCCTCACAGAAATTCTACTGAAATGCAAAGAGGGTAGGAGCTGCACTAATAATTGTGTTGACTTCGGCCCTTGGAGGCTTGTGTTGATTGCGCTGGCCACGCTAACCTGGGAGAAGAAAAAGTCCAAAGAGTTGTCTTTTTCTCTCTTGCTCCCCACCTACTCTAATTGGAAAATCTCAACATATTGCCCTAATGTGCAACTTTTCCTGGATTTTATTTCCCACCTAATTGTATGAAAATAAGGAAATTAGCCAAATATTTTCACGCTAGAGCTCTGAACAGACAGATTGAATTCGTATAATAGCAACATGGACTCCCTAAAAAGGAATCAATGCAAGCGTGACCTTTTCAGGCAAGTCGCCAAACTCTGGATTATTTAATGTACCAATTACTTGATTATTGGAAGTGCTAATCAGCAACATAATCCTTGATGTTAAAGTTTAGTCTCTGCATCAGGATGTGGACTGTCAAGCTGTTCTAGCTTGATGCAATTTGAAGAACCAGCAAAAGATGTCTCGGTGCCAAAGTCCTACTATGATAAAGGAATGAAGCTAGGAAGAATATTCCGTTGAGTGTTATTTTTTCAAGTTTGAGCAATGTGAGTTTCTAAAATTAGCAGTGTTAGTATTGCCTGCCTACATGCTTTATGTCCAGGCAGGATCAGTTTTAACCCTCTGGTTTTGGTGTCAAGGTTTCCTAAAGCAAATAAATAAAAACACGAAGGTCTGCTTGGATTTAACATGATAGTTATGATAAACTAAATTAGAAAATTAAGTGGCACATACTAAACTCACAACTAGCTTCTCTGTGTGCGTGTGTGAGTGTACGTTGACTAATCCAATGTTGAGGGCAGAGCGGTAAGAAAAGGAAGGAGTTTTTCTGCTTGTGCCAGCAGAATTTCTTCAAGAAGTAATGGAAACAGTAGGCGTGTGGCCACCTACCGAGCCAGCTCGCATGTGCTGGGGTCAGCGTCTGCTGAGTTACAGGCCCAAACCTCCAGCTGTCTAGTCCATACATTGTAGTCGTAAAAACATACGATATGCAGAACACTCTAGTTCAGAGCAGAAGTAATATGTATCCCACTGTGATCTCCCCTGCCCATAATGGTCCAGCACAAGATTTCCTGCTCTGGTCAGGATTCCTGAGGCAAGGGGCATAGCTATTAATCTCCCTTTCTGCCTTAAGAGTTTTTATGGCTCCCCTGTCACTGTAGCATCTATCTACCAGCATCTTACCCTTCCCTGCCCTGCTATTGCTATGATCAGGACACAGTTTGACCATAAAAGTATACTTGAAAACAGATTTTGTACATTTAAACACATTTTTTATGCTAGTCATCTTCGTTGACACAGTACTATGGGCCAGAGCCTTTGCTAATTTTAACTGGATATAGCTCCACTGGTGCTAAACTAATTTAAATCAGTAGAGTAATTGGACTCATACACTTAACACCTACTCTTCTGGTTCAGAAGTTTTCCTTCACCTGGCTTCTTATGAGCCTACAGAAATATTCTATTTATCCAAAGAGCCAGAGGATAGACTGTTAACACCACAAAGCCTTAAACACATTTGCTTGGAACTGAAGCTTTGCCCTTGAGAGCTGCCTGGCTCTAGCAGTGTGATCTTATGTTTCAAAATTGCCTGTGTAGCTTCTCAGATATATTAAATCAGAAAAGGGATTTCCCAGGGAAAGAAAAAAAAAATTTTAAAAAAAGAAAAGAAAGGGTTCTCAAAATGGTGAAGTATAAAATGACAAACTTCCAGGGTAGCTTTCAGCTCCCACATCTTGCTGCTGGGGTGTGGGAGCACTAACTTCCGTCTCAGTGGCAGTAAATAGCAGGCTCGCGGTACGCTGCTGTAAATCACTGCACACTCTTTGAATCGAAGGAACAAATGCTGATTTCTGATGAGTTCCTCCTGCTTTTCTGTAAAACCTCCTAGGGCATATGTTTCAAACGTGAAATCTGATTCTTGAACCCAATTTAGAAAATAACTACACCTGGTTTGATTTGCAAAGGTAGTGAGCATCTAGGACTGTTGGCAAACAAAACACACGGCCAGAACTTCAGCCAGCAAAAAATGCCATAGCTCGACTGACAGACCCACAGAAATCTGCAGAGCCTGCGGCTGCTGGAGGCTGTAGCTTACCTGACAGCTCCCTGACCTGGGACCACTGACTTCAGAGATCATGTCAGTGCTTACTTGCCCTTATTAGTTTTAATTGTCTTGTGAAATGAAAATTATTTGAACTGAAATAAGCATCTAATCCATGCCATTCCCTAAGCTGGTACAACCCACATTCATACTGAAAGGACGAGTTACTGATAATTCTTTGCCAGGCTTTAAAGACTGACCAGGCACTTTCATACATATAAGGCCTAATGCTCCTCTTATTTAAGTTGGTGCAAGGCAGATTTGGCTGCATTCAAAGGTGTTCAGTGTAAAGTGGGCATAGAGGGAGACTCTAGCTCTCCATCAGTCTGTACTTGTGCTTGTCGAGCTACTGAAGTCGGTGACAGAGGGAAAGTTTATGAGGAAAAAAAGCATAATTCATGATTAAACACAGTCCCTAACAACAAAGACCATAGTAAAACAGAGGCACCCTTGTAAAAACATCATCTGAGACAACGATTGCCTTTACATTCAGAGGCTGAGATCCTGGACAGTATGTGTCTGGTTGCCGCTGCAATCTGATAAGGAGCTAAACACCTAATAGCCTTTGTGAAGCTTGACCCTGATAAAACCATGGCCAACTTCAGTACGGAGTGGTGAGCTCTGAATAACTGTGACGAGCTTATAAACTGTTCCTCAGTTTTATGAGCAATACCTGAAAGTGGGTCAGAAAGGAGCAAAACACTTTTGAGGACTACGGTTGCAAAAAAAGTTGGACATAATCAAGCAGCAAGCAATAGATTTTAAGATAAAATTAAATTCTTGTTAAAAAAGCAGAGGGAGATTCAAGCAAAGCAGAAGCAAAGCTGTTTGAGCAAGAAATCAGGAGGAAATCAGACTGTGAAAAGCAAGCTTTTCTGATGCACTTTTTGTTTCCAGACTACCTGCTGAGCCCTGTCTATTTTGAGGTCCCATGGAGCAAAACAGGCAAGTTAAGCACATTCCTGGGTGCCTCCATCAGTCGAGGCCTCACGGCTGAGGCCTACTAATCATTACCTTATTTACACTGTTTTGATAATGAGCTGCATTTCACTCCTGGGACCAGAGGTTGTGTTTGGAAGCGTGTGTGATCATCTCGTGAGAGCTGCGAATCGAAGTAACCTCTGACATTTTGCAGAACCCTCAACTATTCAACGTTTGCTCCTACTGTGAAAATTACAGCTAATTAAATAGCTGGGCTTGATCCTGTGCAGTACTGTGCGCAGTCAGCACTCGATGCCTGTAATGCAAGTTGAAGGCCCTCGGCACGTTGCGGACCGAGGTCTTGCCTCTGACTCATTTGCACAGCTTCACTTCCCCAAACACGATTTTGGTATTTGAAAAGAATGGTATTCCTGTACAACATGTGTCTCAATTTGTAACGATATCCTCCCTGCAGCTGGCTTGCTTTTCCAAGTGTTTCTGAAACATTACTGTCTTAAATTCGAGCCAACCTACAACAAAGTGTCTAGAGAGAAAGAGGCTGAACTGTGTTTGTCAAGAGGACGCCTCTGCTCTCTCCTGTACTCCATCTTCCAGTCCCGGTTTAGGACTTTCAGGCTTTGTAATGCTATCATCTTCTATGGAAGCACACATTTAAAAAAAAACAAAAATAAAAAATAGGGGGTTTAGGGACTGGGTAGTGCGGAGTGAAATAACTATTGAGTTCTGACCTCTCTGGAAAGATCTGCATCCCATCATCGGCCAATTGATATTGAAACCTACAGTTAGAGCAATTTTTAGCTGTTTATTTGGAGCCCACGTGGTTAAATGTAAAACTTTCTGTTGCCTGCCTATGCTCCAAGTATTTATAAGCTTTCATGAACCACTTGTGCTGCCACTTCTAAGTTGCTTATCCAGAAGAGAGGAAAAAACTCCCTTTCCCACAAGAATTCCCCAACTGAGAGATGCTTGAACACTAGTATGAAAGAAAAGATACATGATGAGGTCACTGAAAATTTGAATTCTGATCCTACCTTTCAAAGTACAATTACAATGCCAGTTCAAGCATGTTTTGCTTGAAGCTGTTTACCGACTATTGCTGAACTGGTTATCTTGGTGGTAAAAATACTGTTCTTGTTTTCTTGGGGTTGGTAGGGGAGGCAGGAAATAGAGAAAATCTAAAAGAACGGTTGGGTCCAACGCAGGTCGCTTAGGGGCCAGCAGTGCCAGGGGTAAGGGAGATGCCCTCAGGTGCCTGGTACTGCACCGAGGTCTATGCCTGGTCTCACCCGCTTGTTCCTTATGTGTTCTGGGTGGGTTTTTTCTCTCCCTTCCCCCACAGCACAGTGTACCTGACATTTTGGCCACTGAATTCAGCACACCCCTTTGGCTTTGGAAGAATCTGCATCTGCTCTTGCTTAGGCTGAAATGAACCAGGACGGGGGCTGTGAAAACCAAGGAGAAACCCCATGGGGACAGTGGCAAGCCCACAGCCCTGGAGGGTTACGGACGGAGGAGTTGTTTGGAGGAAAATGTTGATTGCTTCCTGATATGGGATGCTAAAACTTTTCACTAAAAAGTTTCAATGCTGCTTCTGAAAAAAAAAATTATTATTATTATTATTATCATCATCATCATCATCATCATCATCATCATCATCATCATCATCATTATTCATGGTGGTGTTGGTTTTGTTACTGCTATTATTTTGTGGTCCACAACAGCATTTCAGATGAAAAAGTCAGGCCCAGGCATAACCCAGGTGAGGAGGAGGACTCTCACAGGGAGGTACAGGCTGTTGCTCGGCAAGACCCCCATCCTCACCACTGGTCCTCCTCCAGAGTGCTACCCACAGTTAATCTGCCTTTTTGTGGCTTTTTATCTGGTTTTACTGGAGAGATCAGCTTGGAGAAGAAAATTGAGAAGCACCTCAGAATAGCCAAAAGCCTAGCGGTTTAGGCCCACAGGAGGCTGCTGAAATTCGAGTTGAAGTTTCTATTCTGATTCAGACAAAATTGGAGGCTTAAAGAAGGGTTATCACATCACAGTGGTTGCCTGTTTTCAGGAAGGGAGAGCAGAAACTGTCGGGATTTGGTTTTCTTTCTGTTTTAGTTTTTCTGTTTTGTTTTTTTGTTTGTTATTTTTTTGCAAAAAGGTCCTTGCAAAGTTTCAGCTTTATCCCAGCGCAGAATGGGAGAATTAGTTGAATATTTGGCTGGGTTTTTTTGAAGGAAAAACATATATTCTGCCACATCTGCACATGAAGCATCAGTGGGGCAAGGCGAACTATTTAGAGGTCTGCCCAATACACTGGTGCTGTGCTAACTGGAGGGCAATGGGCTGCCTTGCTATTGTGGAGATACACCTGGTTACCCCAGTGTAAAGCAGAATCTGTCCCAGGCAGGATCCGGGATGTGCCACAGCGGCCATGGCCAGAGACAGCTGAGATTACAAGTCCAGAGCCGTGGTGGCATTTTCCTCTTTCCATGACTTGCATATGTACCTTGAAATGGCCCAAAATGTACACCAGAGAGTCACTGTCATTGAAAGCCTGGAGAAAGATGGTGCCGTGGGACTGGGCAGGAGGGCCTGGTTGGCGTTGGTTTTGTCTTTAGTTCAGACTGAAAGTGAAGAGGAGTTTCATGAACTCACTGAGCAATTGTTCGAGAAAAAGTTAAACCGTAAGAAATTTCCTTGAAATGGTGAAAAATTATATGAAGAGAATATTTAGAGAGGTTCTGGGGAGACTGCTACTTTGAAAAGTAGCAAGTGGTAGAGGTGGGAAAGGAAGGATGACAGCAGCAGAGAAACCCGACAGCAGCACCAATGCTGAAATCTGGGGAGCTGAGCCCAAATGTTCATCTTAGCCTTCCGAGACTGGTCTCCTCTGTCTCCCTCCATGGCTGGTGGATAGAGAGGCTCTTCCCAGATGTGTTTCAGAGAACCTAACGCAATGCCTGCTCTGGAGCACCCTGGGCATGGGAAGGAGAATGAGGACACTGGTCCACCTGGATTAAAGTTTGTGAGCTGTTGCTTCTCCTCCGCCTGTAGCACAAGCAGAGGAAAGTAGAAAGCAGTGCGATTTGGTGGGGAGCTGCTTTCACAGAAAGCTTGACAGTGATGGGAACATGAGGAAATGGAAATTTAAAATGCTGTGGCATGGGTTCCTGGTGGCAGATGGTTTTTGCCCAGGAGAACCCAAACCCGGAGGGCAGAGGAGATGCTGTGTCCCCTGGGTCTGTGCAGATCAAGTTGCACGGTGAAGTTGCATTGCTGCTTTGTGGTAGAGGGGAGGATTTACAGCAGCTCAGGCCATTCTCCCCAAGTGTGTGGCTGCTCTCTGCTGAGTTTAGGGAATCCTGTTTCCACTGGCTATGAAGAAGAGCTGCATGCTTACCCAGGCCAAGACTGTACTCCTATTTTGGGGGGAGCACTGTCTTTATGGAGGTGTATAATGGAGGGAAGAAAATACTTTTCCCTTTGCCTTATGCCGTATCCCTACCATGGAGTTTGGGGCTGGAACAAAGCAGTCAAGAGCAGACTCTGCTGCTAGATACCTGGGTTTTGAATGATTGTCGCCAATTTTGAAAGAGGTAGAGAGGACTTCATTTCTGTCTTGGATCTCTGCAGTGAACTGACTGCCTAGTAAATCCAGGAGCATGGACCCCATATCTTCTTGGTGACTCTCAGGGTCTCTTCCACAGTGATGATTCCTTTGCTCCCTCTTTTTAAGAGGTGATTTTCCCTTGGGCCATCCTGGAGCATGAAGGAGAGTCTGGAACTGTATTTCCTTCATTTCCTTGCTACATAACTGGGCCATGGTGACATACATCCCTGTTCTTAACTTCACTAGCTAGTTTCTGAGCTCAGTTTAGCATACATTGAAGGAGTTTAGGGAGAGATGGTACTAAATGTACCAGCAAGGGGCCCAACGTAGATGTAAACTGGTGAAACTTTCTAAAAGGCTTTTCTAAGAATAGATGCAGGAAAGCAGGAGTCAGCACATAACAGACCTGCTGCTTTCTAGTTCATGTCTCTTCCTCAAGGTCCTTCCTTGACTACTGGATACAATTGCAAGCATGGCCTCTGCTGCATCCCTGCAATAATTCAGTCAGAGAGTGGGGGGTGACTAAGCTGTCCCTAACACTTCTTCTGCCTAGGCAGCAAAGGAGGGCAAATCCCAAGCCTCTTCCCCAATGCATTCCTTGAAGTCACAATGTCCGCTCAGATTACGGCTCACGTTTCAGTAGGCGGGAGAGCCTGAGTTGTATCTCTGACCCAAAGCTGAGAAGGATCCATAGCTTACAAGACCAGAGCAGAAGGCAAACACCACCTTCAAAACCAAGGGATGGTACTTAAGGACCCTTCTTGTTATCCCATTCGTGCTAAAGGCCTCCCCAGACTCTTGTAGTGTGGCATCCCTTCAGTTTGCTCATGGAAAGATGAATCATCAAGTATTCAAAGGGGAAGGTTTTAATGAAGAAGCTTGAACTGCTTTAAGAATTACTAAAAAAAAAAATTAAAAAAAAATTACAGAACTATTACAAGTAACAGATGATTCCAGAGTGTTTCCAGGGCTGAGCTTGCTCCCATGCTGGCTTTAGCTGCACTCTTGTGGTTTATCCTCAGAGCAGTTTCCCTGAGAAAATAATTGCAGTGCCTTTACTCTAGGGCCATGCATGTCCCAGATGAAGTAGGCCTCTTTTAGCACATCAGCATTCATTGTCCGGGTGAATTAAGTGCTGTGCTAAATGGTGGAAACTCTGCCATGCCAGCCCACATCAACAGTTGCCTCAGCCCTCCCCACCCAGTCACTAATTTTTTTCTGAACAATAAGATGTGAATCTGGAGACAGAAATGTTCAATGGGGCACAGAATGAGGGGGAAGCAACCATGGGAAAAAATGTGTGTGTCTGCATGCGTGCATGTGCCCAAAGCCATGTCAATGGCATGGCCCCTCCGAGGAGGTAGGACATGACTGGGGAGGGCAGTGGGTAGGAGCAGCTATTTCTGGCGGCTGTTACTGCCAGCCAGAGCCTGCTGCTAGCATGGCAACCTAAGGCAGAGCTGGGATCCGTGCTTGGGTATGGGGGGAGCAGGAGGAGGAAATGCCCCCGCAGCCGAGCTGCCCAGCTCCTCAGCATGGAGGGGCAGTGGGGCAAGGAGGCCTTCTACCAAATGGCTTCACCAAACAGGGCCAAGCTTCCCACCACACCAGTCCCCAGGGCTGCACAGGACGAAGGGCTGTAGGTCTGCAGCAGCACCTGGAAAGAGATAGCTAGCTGCGGAAAGGGAGGAGGGAAGCTCGCTGGGGAGGCTTTGCCCTAGTTGCCAAACTGTCTGGCCAAGCTCTAACACTGTGTTGTTTCGAGCAAGGATTTAAATCCTCACGAGTCAGGGCATAAACCGAAGAGGAAGCTCTGCACTGGTGCAGCCTGTTCCGTAGTTGCCCATTGCTCAGGTTATGACTAACAGCCACAGAGAGCATCCACGCAGCTCTCACCTGCTGTTCAGAGAAGCACTGCCTTGCTATCTGAGCCCACACAGGTGGACCTCCAAGGCATCTGCCTGAGCTGGGTCATCATACAGTTGAGTTTTTCTCCTTTTGCCCTGCTGCATTGATAGTGGGGCAGAAATGAGCCTTCCTACTTACTGTCTTTTCTGTCTTCTTTTCCATGCTGCCTCCTGGGGTTGGAACTACAGCCTATCTCTGACTTTTAGGTGGTCTTCCACCCCGGGATCAGCCCAAACCTGCTTAGCTTTGGAAAGCAGGCAAAACCCAGCATGCTCACCTCAGTGCAACTCCCATAAGCTCAACCCCATGGCTTTATGCTTACCAAAATTATTCTTCCGTGGCTGATGCAATTTTTCTGTGTGATCAGCAATATTTGATGTGTGTTGAGGGCAGGTTCAGCTGGGGTGAAGAGCATATGTTGCTCCCCTAAAAAGTAATTTGTTTTGGGGGGAGATATAAATAGATTACTTTATTGTGCTGGTCATGCACGCTGGTGTTGGCACGAGGTGTGTAACGTCTAACTGTGAAGTGGTGATGACTAGTGTGTTCTCGTTTCTTTATAAAACTTTGCATGCTATGCCTGATACGGATTTTTATTCTGTCACTTGATAGCTACAAAGATGCATTCATCAACCTCAATGACTGCCATATGAGCCAACCAACAGAGAAGGTCCTTCTCTCCGATCTGCACACTCTGTTACACTGAGTCTGTTGGCAGGAGGGGACTTACAAAGCTAGCTGACTGCTCCTGCCAGAAAGCATCAAGAGCTAGGGAACTTCTTCATGCCCTCCCTCCCAAATCACTTCCATCAATCTGTGCTATGCCATGCCACTTGAGACTGATTAGTGAGGGATGGAAATTTGTTTCTGTTGACATATGAAAAGAGAGGAGCAGGCAAAATACCTGAAGTGCAGAGTGAAGTTTCATACACACGTTACAGATTTTAATTTCTCTGCTTCCCTTTTTAGTTAATCTCAGAGCAAGATTTCGAGCCAAAAAGTGACAGAAAGCAGTCGTGTACTTTATGGGGAGTACTTTCTAGGTGGATACATCCCAGTTCTCAGTCTAGTTCTTGTCCACAGCTCTCTGTACACCCAAAACTTCTCATCCTGCTGGGCACATTGCCTGAAAGCCCAAATGTTACTCCTTAACCTAGATATAGTGGTCTCCATGCTCTGGGAGTTTGTGCTGGTCAACGTATTCAATGTGCCTTCCAGTCTCTGCTTTGAGAAGGGTGGAGGTTTGGCAGGGGGATACGAGCACAGTGACGTGAGTGATCGCAGAGGAGCCAGTGTGAAGGGGAGATTGTGGAGCATACTAAGGAAAATGTGACCCAGCACCAAAATTAAGGCCAATAAGTACTTCAGAGTTTCAGTCCGAATCGTTAGGGGACAGCAGATCCCATCCAAGGAGACAGAGTCCAAAGCACACTGCGTAGAGAGAGAGGACAGTCCCTGCTAGGCAGCCTATATGGTCAACTGACAAGGGAAGCAGAAGCACATGAGGCCATGGTGTATCACCCAGTACCCCCTAGATCAACTAGGGCATCAGGAGCTTATAACCACTGGAGTGGTGTTAGTTGCATTACATTGATGAGAAGGTGATCTGGGTTTTCAAAACTGCGATTCCAAAGATTTTCGTGACCTTGGCCTTCACCACTGGCAAAGTTCACCTTATTGTAGGGGAGCTATAATGCAGCTTTCTGAAGGCCTCAAAATCAATAAAGCTGTGTTTGCTTCAGTATTGTTCACCCAGTCAAAGCACCTGTGGGCTTCAGAAGGGCTTGTCTGAATAAGTCCTGTGGGATGCATTCCTTTTGTGTCCTAAAAAATGAGAAAAGAAAGAAGACAAAAGCACTCAGTACATCTGGTCAGACAGCAGGAGAAAAATGCACCTGGAAATGAGGACCAGGATAGAAAAAGGGAACAACTGGAAAGTTAAATTCTTTGCCTAATTCTCTGAGCTGCTCTAGCAGGATCTTGAAAGTTTTGTTCTCATCTCATACATGGTCCATGGAAACATATGCGTTCAACACTGAAAATACCAGATCTTAGTAGCAGTTTACCTCAGTGCAAGTAATGCCTAGTTCTGCTCTGGGCCCTAAAATGCCTTTATTTGAGCTCTATTTGTCATGCTACACAGTGTCAGTTACCGTGCTCTGCTGATTGTAACCTCCTGGCACTATAGCTGCTGTGGTGGTCGTACAAGACTTGTTGCAGACCATCCCAAGAGAGGGCCGAGGAGGTTGAGGGGAACTCCACCCCGACCTCCCTCATTGCAGCTCGGTTTTGCTGTGTTGAGCATACATCTCTCCTTTGTATGACTACGGATTTGAGGAAGGGCCAAGAGGGGCATCTTCAGTTTGCTTGCACAGCACAGATAGTACCTACAGAGTTAGCTCTGTTAGTGGGAGAGGCATATTTACGTGAGAGTGGAGCTGTCTCCAGGTACTGTCCCAATTTCTCTGTGAGACCGATGAGCCCTCTGGAGCTGCACACCAGCCCGTGCAGTGAGGTGTGTCTGGGGAGCCCCAGCACATGCGGTGTTCCCCATCCTATCCCCATCCCAGGTGTTGAGGGGTTGTGGTCCAAATGCTTCTCCTTCTCTGACTCCACTTTCCCGCCTGTGCTGTGCGGAGAGTGGTACATCCCAGCTCTGTAAAGCACACTGAGATCAAGGGGTGAAGGGTACTGTGTAATTGCAAAGTATCATTATTCACCCATGCTCTTGTAGGATGAAAGGCGCTCTATGAAACCCAGAGAATGAACTATTAATATATCAGTTTCCAGCTTTTTATCGGAGGAATTGCTCCACCTTCCTTTCCAGCGACCTCGGAGGCTGCATGCACCGACAGCCCATGCGGCACCAAGATCAGCTGAGGCTGAAGCAGTGGGCTTGTGCCTCTGCCCAACCTCTCGTCCTGACCACCTCTCCTTCTCTGCTTCACAGGAACGCTTGCTGACAGGGTACCTTGCATGGAGAAAGGGAGCAGAGCAAACCACGTCACTCCACCGAATGACACCAGCTGGTCCGCTCACCACCCCCTCTGGCTGGAAGTCCAGCAAAGAAAGCAGCTTCCCGTCACGAAGCCCCTCCGAGGAAGCCTCGGTCCCAAGGGTGCCTTTGACCCAGAAGACAGCACATCATGGACCCACACCGTGTGCTCAGCATTCCTGCGACCACCCCTCTTCTCCTCCAAGGAACGCTTTTTCCTCTTGGCTTCTTGCTGGGGGGGATTTTTCACCCTGGTTTCAAAAACCACACGGACCAACATAGGTACTTTTCCCTCTCTGACTTCAATGTTCAGATATTTGAGGAGACTGGACAATGATACGGATTTTTTTTTTTTCCTTCGAAAAACTGCTGTGGTTTTGCTGCTACACTAAGAATCGTGATTTGCATTGTATGGTTTTGGACCTATTCAAGTTTTGATGGGGGAAAGGGGTAATACTGGAGTAGCAACGCTTCAGAGTCATCTCTGTCCTACCCATGATGCACTTTTAAATGAAGAGTTAGAATATTTTATTGGCTAATATACTTTCCTTGTTATTTTTACAAAGGCCACCTTTATCCTTTCTAATGCCATATTTTCAGTGTTACACTTTTATGGCTTTTAATTTTTGATTTGACAGATGTAAGAAGCAGCATGAATAGTTTATACTGTGGTTTTTCAGAGACTGAATGCCAAGAGAACTCAGTAAATGTTTATTCTTCTCAGCTTTCTCTTTAAATTCCCCTAAATAGCGCCCCATTTGGGAACAGAGCAAGAGTGTTGAACTAAAGACCAAAATTCCCTCAAGGTGTAAAGTAATCCGAGGGGAATATTTGCTGGGCGTCACGAAAGACTTGGATGAAATTTCAACCCTGATGGTTTTCAGTGATCCAGGAAGGCAGTGAGACAATCTCTCCATATGCATAGCCCTTTCATGATAATTAGAATGGTATGGACAAACCAATGAAAACAAGGGTAAAGTGAGAAAGATCCCCCATGATTCTGTTTCACTGTTTGCTTTCTCCTGTCATGGTTAAGAGAAATGTGCAATTCGATCCTCAATCAGTGGGTGGAGGATAACAGGGTAGAATTTACTTGTGTGCACTTGTACAGTTGTAGCCAAGAGTCCAAAAGTACACTAGAGCATGTTATACTGGCACTGAATTGGTAAGAGAGTTGTGGAGTATCCCATTCTGACAAATACAAAAAAAAAAAAGAAAAGAAAAAAAAAAAAAAAAAAAAAAAACCCCCAAAAAAACCCCAAAAAAAAAAAAAAAAAAAAAAAAAAAAA
>Ga0065711_1031118_pt1 | contig 30516 bp, 15 predicted proteins | sample Hoacrofraction12_FD_59098 | JGI IMG/M metagenome (GOLD analysis project Ga0065711, IMG submission 59098) | Hoatzin crop microbial communities from Cojedes, Venezuela - Epithelial fraction 12 v2 (version 2) | ecosystem: Host-associated > Birds > Digestive system > Esophagus > Crop | place... | reverse complement strand
GGGGGGGGGGGGGACGCGGACGGGGCGTCCAGAGCAGCCCCAGCCCTCGCCGTCTGGGCAAACGTGGGATCCCAAAGAAGGGATGCGCAAATTGTTGGGCAAATTAGGCCAATTGGAAACAAATCAGCACTCCGGGAAGAGAGCCTGCCACTCCCAGAAAATAACTGAAAATAAATCCGGCACTGTTATATTGATGTAAACCTGGAGTAATTACACAGAGGTCAAAGTTGTTGCATGCACTAGAAAAGCTGCGCTTGCTCTTTAGTTTGAGAGAAGATTATGTTCCCACTTAGGTCGACGGCATATATATATATATATATATGATAGAGAATTTTTTTCCTACACACATGAAGAGGATACATATAACTTTTTTTTCCCCATCATACGCTATCTGCAAGCCAATCCCGAACCAAAGTCTTGAAGACCCTCCGATGAGATGGACCAAATGCTGAACAGACAGCTGAAAGCAGCAAGTCCTTGTTTTGGTTAAAACCTAAATGCCCCAGAGAAGCTCCTTTTAGGAGCTACAGCAACCCACCCTAGAAGACAGAGAATTGCAGGGCTTGCAGCGTACACCTTTTCTATGGAGATCTTTTTTTTTTTTCCTCCTTTATTGTTCCCACAAATGCTAAAAATTACATGACTGGCATTGACCTGTGAACTTGGCTCTGTCTGAAGACTGTAGAAGAGAAGCCACTTTCTTTTTTTTTTTTTTAAGCAGAGCTTTCCAGAGCCACATGAGTGCAAAAGGTAATTGAACATTTGGTTTTTTAAACTTTAAAAAAGATGAACACCAGGTTGACAGCTTCTGTACTTGGATGTTCATTTAATCACCATTTCCTGATTACAGGAGGTGAACTATGTTGACAGACTTGGAGATGAATATGGAGCCCAGTATACTAATAGTAAGTATAAAGGACATGAAGATATTGCAGTGAGGTTGGAGGGGAAAAATATATATGTAGCATCCATATTACACACATCAATTGAAAGCACCTCAGCAGCCAGTGGGAATTCAGAAAGTAGCAAGTGAAGTGTTTTAAGTGCTTCAGGCACCCATAATCAGGAAGACACCTGCATAAGGTATATACCTGCATGACCTGTATCTGTATATATGTGCGTACACATGTATACATACGTATGCAAGTTAATCACATATATGTTAACTTACTTATCTGTCTACATTCCTAAAGATAAGATTTAGCCTAGTCAGTCCTATTCCAGAAGTTTAAATCCTATTGTTCAAGCTCTCAGGTTAGAGGAGGGAGGTAATCGAACTGCATTCCAAAACTGCCCGAGTTGCACAAGGTTGTCTAATGCAAGTTGGCAGCATAACATTAAACTTATATCCACTCCACCCTCCACGTCACTAATCAGAGTTTTATCCCGCCGACAGCTCCGCGCAGGCATAGACAGCATTCTCCCCTAGGACTCAAGGTTTGAGGCTGATTCTGATACAGGTCCTGTCCACGCTTGGAGAACACATTTTATTACTTCTGTCAGTAAAGAAGGTGTAATACCCACAGAACACTTAATAATGCACCTGCCCCACTAAGGTTGCAACCCCAGACTGGATTATCCTTCCTTGTGTTTACTTGGATATCAGTCCATACGCCACAGAATTACCATGCCAGGTTAAAAACCAAATCCAAAAAACCTTCTCCATGAGTCAGCTGGTTTACAATAAAGGTAATGCTTGTAACCACGTTACCAAATAGTTTCAGGCCTTTCCTTGCTTCTTTTTTAAGCTACTCTTCCCCCTGGCCCTCGGTCTCCCTCCTGGCAAGCACAGAGCTTGCTAGAGCCACGCTCTTTGGCCATCTGACTGTTGTGCTAAAGCTCTCCACAGCCACCTTCTCCTGCAGACTAACACAGGCTACTTCTCCTGTAGCCTCCGTAAATGGCTATTTCACTTACAGTCACCTAAGCCTTCCTGCTTCATGGTTTCTCAGTAGCCGTTTCATCATGAAGCTTCCCCAGGAACTAAACCAGAATATCCCCCAAAAGCCAAGAAACAAAGAAAATCCATTGAACTCATTTGCTCCCTGTGATCCAGTCTAGGCATCTACAAAAGATTTTTAAAAAACAGTGCTTAAACCAAGCTTATTGGTTAACCCTAAGGCTGACTGCATGGCATCTTTTTAAGAAAATAGCTTTTTTCTCCACGTACACTTTTACTATTAGTTTAAATGCAATAAATACGTTCTTAAAGTGTGTTAATATGTTTTCTCAGCACAAGACATTTTCGCTCTGGAGGCAGGCTACATGGAAGTCGGTATGAGAAATCCATATTGACACTACAGAACTAGAAGGCAAATAACACTTGGGACTCCTGGCAAATTCACTTAGGGAAAAAGCATGTCCTAGAAATCCTTCTCCCACCCAGAAACACACAGTTTTGAGATAAGCTTTTTTAGCACTTCAGAACTGTCACTTCAACATGGTAATTACATTTTTATTTTACTCTTTTATTTGTATATATGGCTTTTCTAGTTGTTTCATTACTTCTTGATATTAGGGGCAGTTGATGCTGACATATAATGTGCTATAATAGATTTTAAGTCTCTTTCATTTTAATTTTTTCTTTTTTAGATCAGTGTTTCCTGTCTGCATGGCAATGAAACGGCTTTATATAACTCAACAAAGGTGACATTGATTTAGGAAAGTAATGATCCATCAGTACTAAGTTGCAGCTGTTCTTAATGAATTTTAAAATATAAAAGCTATTTCACCTCTTCATTCTATTGTGAAATGTTAGTGGTAGTTGTGCATATCAAAGTACCAGCTACTACAATACGTTGTGAAACGTGAAGGCAGCATCCAACCAGCTCCCTCACGAAGCTCCACCATGCCAATCGAAAGCGTATTTCCGAAATATGCTCATATTTTTTTCCCACAGGTATTTGCCGTTTTTCACCTGACTGCTTTTCTTCTCTTTTACAAAAGCAGTGTTTTTGTTGCTGAGGCCATGATTTGTTTCCTGATTGCTCCTTTTTCCAAACAAACCAGAAAAAAACTGAGTCATCATCTTTGTAAGAAAGCACGCGTTTAGTGCTTGGCAAATTAAAAGTCAAGACTTCGTGAATCATCGTTATTTTCAGTGTCAAGCAGCTGGAGCATTTTTGCTTCCAAAAATATAAAGAGCTATGCTGTCAGACAGCTTGAAGAGAGGCAGGTAATAAATTGCCTAGTGCTGCATAAAGGTTTTAAGGGTCTTTTAAAATGCGCTGGAGGTAAATTGCCAGGAGATATATTAATGTTTTATTTAGCTGTGTTTCAGTTTATGTTTGTCTTTGCTTCTGTGGTGATGAGGGCACTTCAAACAAATTGGCTGGTCTGTGAGGCACACCGGTAGCTGGTTATAGCTGCTCCAGCAGTTGTGCGGTCATTTCAATGAACTACTGACACTGAGCAACCCCATGTGTTAGTGCCATAACGCTTATCCTCTGTGGAGAGAAAGAGGTCTTCCCATCCAGGCTGATCATTTAAGTTAGTTTTTAGTCCTTCTTAACTGGGTCCATAAATTCTATGCAGAGGTGAGGGAAATTTGGAAGGACCACACAGTAACTCAAGAAAGGAACTTCGAAAGAGAGATCCCTGTGAAACCACAAAGCCTTGTTTATAGCTGTTGCAGGTTTGTGTAAGTGCAAGTTTTCCCTTCGTACAGTGTTTTTAGTACTATGGAATAGAGCATAAATTCATGCTGTATTGGATATGGAGTTCCTGAAATCCTATTTTCCATTCATAATCTTCCAGTAAAAAACTATTTTGAACTAAACGTTCAGGCTGGAAGTCACACTGGGCTGGATGAAGTCTAGAAATTCAGGGAGGGATGACCGGTTCTACGACAACAGGGTCTGCGAGAAGGCTTCTTAAACATTCCTCTAAGAAAACAGGACAAAAACCCCTGAGTCCTTACCATATAACAAACAAAAATGTAATGCAATGAGACTCTGAAGAAATGTACTTTCCACCTTGTTTCTGTACCGTATGGACTCTACCTTCTTTACTTTTCCCATCGCCACGACCCGAAGTCGCTGTGCTGCCACGAGGTATGCCGAGCGCTGATTCCCACGCAGGGCCAGAGGCAGGGCTTTACACCCCACAAAACTTCTTCACGTCAGGCTCTTCTCAGAGCTGGGGGTCCTCAAGGGACAGGGCAACAGCTGGCCTTCGGCACAGCCTGGAAAAGGGACTCCTCCTCTGACCGTCGGCTAGTGGCTTTAACGCCTCTTTATACCATGAATTCCCTGTCAATATACTTTTGTTTTGACTTAGTGACTGAAATAAACTGATTATTCCCCTTTTCCACCAGTATTATGTCTGTGTCATAGCGAATTTGGAAATTCCTTTTCAGGTATTTATGCAGCAAAAACCCCAGCACCAATGGCCTGTCTACTTGGATTTTCTTTTCTCAATTGAGTTATCTCAGCTGGGTTGACACAAACCCAGTTTAAGCAAGTTTAAAACTGGACGAGTTCAAACGACACGCACAGAGAGCGTAACCACAGTTAAACAGTGTCAGAGCCCCGCTCAGGCTGTCACCCAGACCCACCTTTCCGTTGTTGAAACAGCAACTTACAATTAAACACAAGTCTTCCACTTTTGCATGCCTCCCCTTCATTCTCCCCCTTTTTATTTGGTATGATGTTTGCAAATCTGACCTGTGCAAATTTCGCACCTATTTTCTTTTAAACCATTGCGTGATTATTAAGTTTTCTGGCCCCATTCCTGCCACATTCCCTTCTCAATGTGTGAGATGCTAGAGCATCTCCAGTTATCTTGTGAGATCTAAACCCACAGAAGTTGTCTCAATAAGGTTTGTACCACAGATTACATTAACTTGTAAAGCAGCATTTGAGTAGAAGGGAATCAGTTCATAGGTCATATGGAAGAAGAGTACAGGGATAAAAAAAGTATAGCATATTTACTGCCACCCCCCATCACATACTCTGTCAGAGCATGATTTGATTCATATCAAGAAAAAAGTGGTAGAATGTGTAGCAGAATATTAATAGACAAGGAAAATTTGCATGCTGATTTTGATTTGACTGGTCCTTTATGCAAAAGCACTTTCATAAACTAAATGTTGCTAGTGTATGTGATTTCAGGTAAAAACTGAGGGAAAATCTTCAGAATATTGTCAGGACTTTCATTTGAGGTTTAAAGCCAGGGGCCATGAAGTAAGAGACATGGAAGGTCTCTTTCCAGTTTGCACCTGTGTTTTGCTGTATTTTAAGCTATAGAGGGTAAAGCCTGGAAAAGCAGAAAACCTGAAATGATTCAGAGATAAGATAAAGAAAGCTTACAAGGTTTAGTGAAAAAGGCTGGATGCACTGGATGTACCTCTTGTTTTTTCAGTACCACGTAATACTAAAACAGACGAAAAATGCCTTCTAACAGCTGGTAAGTGTCAGTATTCTGCTAGAGTTTGGCATTTAAAAAAAACAACTTCTGCATCTGTTGAGAATGCTTAAGTGCAAAACTTTTTATCCATCCCTGAGTTGTACCTTGCTTTGAACAGCCTTGCCTTTTTCTATCCATGAAAGATTAAGCTGGATGATTCAAAGTTTCCTTATTTTAAGATCAACGCTAAAATTCAGTTTCTTTTCATAGAACTAAAGGTGTCATCAAATAAACAAAAATCATTTCAAAAACCCTCAGAGCCAACATTTTGCACATTCATAGACTGAATTATTTTATTACAAGCAGGTAGTTATTTGCTAATAAAGGCCCTGGTTTTTAGGATCAATGAGTATTGTTAAAATAAGCAAGAAAAAAATTGTAAGCTCTTCTTTTGCCTTGGATAAAACAAGGTGACATTTGCAATTTGCAGTGCACAATCTCTCCGTTAGCAACCTTGGCAAAGGTTCATCAAGTTGTTCTCAATAATTTCCTCCAAGTTACAAGTGTGTCACTTGGCCTGTTACAGACCTGTCCCTGCGGTTTACTCTGCTGTTTACCTGTGTATTGTAAGATTTGTTCTGGCTGATTGGTTTCAAAGGAAAAAAAGCAGTTTTTAAAATCAAAGCTTCGGTGTGGAAGGATATAAAGTGTGAAATGCAGACCCATTGCTTTCATTCTGGCTTTAGTGATCACAGAAACCTGCTGTAGGGCAGGACTGATCTGCCAGAAAATTATTATTGAGCCCTGGAACTCAGATATATGTGCAGACTTGAAAATGTTGTTCTTTGTGCCAACTCCAGGTCCTACAAGAACCTCACATGGTATCCTCCACCTGGCTCAGAAATATGCTACATTCCACCGTAAAGAGGAGGAAGATTGTCAATTCCCAGGCAGCTGTGAACAATTTAATCTCTTTCCAAACAGCCCGGCATCCTATTCCAATTGCAAAGTTTCTTGGGGGATGGATAGTTTGAAGAGCTGGTGAGAGATAATAGGGCCTTTATTTCAAGGTCATTCCTACGGATTTGGCTTTGACAGTAACATCTTGATAACAGGGTTGCCAAATCTCACAGCCTCATGATGCTTACTGGGTTTGGAGTTTCCTCCTCCATATGCTGGAAAGAGGGGCTGAAAATTAGTGTTTGGAAGACAAGTTTGAAACCTTGAATTACTGCTCTGTAAAAACTTCGAAATCGGGTGGAGAACTACAGTTTTTTAATTTTAGGAAGAAGAAATCCTTGTGATTTTTAAGATAGACTTCTTATTCTATAGACCGGTGGTTGGCCCTTCTGGGATTTCCCAGATCAACTTGCCTATGAGAACCGAGCTGATAACTTGACTTGGTTTTAGGGACAAGTCTCTAAATGCCTGACTCCTTTTCCTCTCAAGATTTCTTTACCAAAAAACCACCATCCAAATCCTACGCAAGCCATTTTTGCCACCTCTTTGGCAACATGTTTAGAAGAGCCAAAGAACCACAAGGAACTACTTCAAGAAATTCATATCCAGATTTCTTAAAGTTCTCAGAATCAGTAATTTTGTTCTGATTATTAGAACGTCTTTGCATTTAAAAACTCTTGTACAGGTATTTAAGCCAGCTGTACTGTTAAACAGGCTTGCACCTGACATGGTTTCCATGGGAGCCGCTTGGTGCTTAGCCATTTGCAAACATGGCTGCTTATGTAGATAATCAAATTAGAGTTAGCGAACACGGTGTTCTTCTGAGAACCTGACCTTTGGTCTTTCTGGCACACTGGTAGAAGACTGAAGGAAAACACATCCTTTCTGTGCTTTACATACTCCGTACCACATTTTTTTTCCCTCTAAAACTAGCTAGATGTGACTTTCAGGATACTCCTACCAAAAGCTCCCTCTATTTCACTGCATTTTCAGCAGTTACAGCCGGATTGTTCTGCCCAACTCTATATACAGCATTAATCAGCTTAGTTCTATTTTCATGGAAGTTCCCAAGTTTTAAAGCTTTTCTTTTGTTCAACAAGACATATCGGGCTTGGCTTGCACCAAAATGTTTAGTAATATTCTCTAAGAACTAGTTTTATTCCATCAGAAAGTACTGGTGTTCAAATATGTAGGCATTTCAGCCATACATAAAGTGGAGAGGCAGAATTACAGGAGCTTTGATTGTGAAGCTAAAGTGATCAAAGTATCTGGATTAATTTGTAATGTTTTAGGAACAGGCACTGTATTTGAAAGGAAGTTCTAGATTCAGTTTGCTAACTCTCCCCTTCCAACGAGCTTGTCAGATCCCAAACAGGGAAGGACAGGCTTTTGTCTTCTGAACTCCAGTTTGGCCACTAGTGCCTGGGCTTATTAGGGCCACCTAGAGAGAACCCCATATGCTGCTGAATAAACTAGAAAAATCCTGATGTCCCCCTGAGGTCAGCAGCACTAATTAGCACCCACAGAAAGGAAATCTGCTCCAACCTGCCTGCTGCGCTTCCTGGCTTTGACCACATCCCAAATCTTATGGGAAAATGATTCTGATGACATATCATGGCAGAAACACACGGTGGGCTGCTCATGGGCTAACCTGTCCACTCTAGGATTTTTATAATCCTTCTCATCTACTGGGCTGAAATATTGCTGTATGGAGGATACAAGCCCAGGTGCTTTTTAACACACAACAAAACAACAAGTTTGCCCCCTGCAGGGGTACCTCGCTGCCCAGCTCTTAAGCTCTGTGAGGTTCAAGAAGCCTGGTACCATTTTGGGAAGTCGTGGTGAGAGTTTCAGCTCTCAACAGTAATACCACTAACAGGCAGAAGCTACACAACCACATCCACGTTGGGGAAGTCTGTCAGGTCTTCATTTCTTCATGCTTTCTGGCCACAAATGCCAAGCTTTCATGAAGGTTGTCCCTAATGCCATGGACAAATGCCACTAGCTCCCTTCCCTGTCCTGCTCAGAAGCCCACCTGAGGGACAGGCTGCTGAATTCTATTTTGTGCACGCTCTCTGGAGGGCTGTCCCACCTCTTAGGCTCTATCTAGAGCTGGGTGACCGTTGCTAAAACAACAAATGTACCTAAACTAAATACTTTTTCAGTATTTTTCGATATGTTAATGGAATAACACCTGCACGCTGATAGTATTTTTACGTTTTTGACTGCTAGTCAATAAGAGAATTTTGAAATAAAAAAAGTAAGAAGAATTTTCACTGTCTGAAAGCTTCAGAAAAGTTTAACAACGTTTTTCGTCATAATTCAAACATAAGCACTGTGATATTTGAATTAGGAAGTCTCCTCCACATAGTACATCAGAAATAACAATTTTTTAAATGAAAGGTGGTAAATACTGTCTCTAGAGTAGTTTCTCAAAGTCCTATGCATAAACGTTATTTTCATAGGCAATAAGCAAGCTAGCACTCGCCTGTATGAAAGGTTTATCCTTCATTTTAACCTCAGAGAGAGAATAAGTCCTCTCAATTTCTTCTTTGCAACAAGGACATGAAACAACCAAAAAAAAACATTGTGAATGATCTACAACTTTGGATATGTTTTAAAATAGGATAAAAACCCAAATGAAAACAAAAAAAAACCCACCAAAGCTGAAAATAGACTAATGTAAATAAGGAAACAAACAAAACCAGGTAATAAAACTTCTGGCTTGGATGACACAAGAGTTTTACACAGTGCTAAAAGAGGATCTTTTCCCTCAAGTGTATCTGAAATGTCACTAAGTCAACAGAGCAGTACACAGAAATGGTCAGTAATTGTATTGTATTAGCCTAATCAGCGTGAAGACACTCAGCTCCATAATGAAGAAGACACATTTGTCATGTGGAAATTACCTGTTACTACAAAGCACCTATTTCTTAACACTGCAAAGCAAAGTACTTCAAGAAGCACCCCAACAACAAGAAAAGAGAAAACCCTGAATCCAAGACCACTGGCTGCACGTCTTCTTTTGCATCCTACCACAAAGACTATCCTTGTGTTCTGGGTTGATGCAGCCTGAGTTGACTGTTGAGTCTGCCAGCAGAGTATGGCTTAGCAAATAGACTAGGGAAAAGAGAACTGAGTCTCAGCTGTTCGCAGTCATCTGAGAGCTTGTGGTGATCCATGCCGTGCTGTTTGTGCTCGCTGCAAAATGTATACACCTTGGGGGAAAATGTTAGTAATCTGGGCACAAGTGCTAAAGACTTCCCAGTAGAATAATCTGCATCACATATCTGGCTTAGTTTCCTCATGGAAGAAATAGGAAGCCCCCTTGCTCTGTGCAGTCAACCGTCATTCAACTTACTATCATATTTTTAAAGGACATTCTCTGTAAATGTCAAGGATACCAAGACTGCTGCTGTGCCCTACGTGAGACCTTAATGTTTCCCTGTTAATACAGAGCTCAGAGTCATGAAGATTTTCTAGGAGAGAGCAGGAACTCTAGAAAATTTCCCACCACGTTTGCAAAACCAGCAATATCAAGGGGAGCTCATCTTGGACTCATGACAACCAGTCTGACACATGATGACCTGCAAATTCATAGCAGATAGAAGTACAATTTCACCATGGCCATTGCTCTTGAATAAATACCACACCCGCACCCCCCCGCAAGAAAAAAAAAAACAAACCACAAACCAGAAATCCAGACCAAACAGATGGCTATTTCCTCCATTAGTATTCTGTCTTGCTCCTTGTGAACAACTGCCACAGCTGTATCAGAGAAGATCTGACACCAAGATGTCAGGGCTGGGCTGGGTTAACCAAGGAAAATAAGCTGGAACAACGGTGAATGATAGAAAAAGGTGGGGGGCTGGAGTTGTACTACAAAAGAATTTGAAATGGTTCTGAAATTACTCCCACTCAGGTTGTGCTTTCCTCCAACAATCCCTGCATGCCCCCTAAGTCTGTTGGCAATTATCCGAACCTTTACAGCCCTAAAGCCATCCTGTTGTCAAACTGTGGGCAATTCATCCCATACTTCACTGAGAGGAACATGTAATAGAAGATGTGGTCTGGCTGCCTGCAGTTTCTTCCCATCAGAAATCCCACTGGATATAAAGAGTTGTGGTGGGAGCATCCCTACAGCCCTGTTCCACCTATGATCCTTGGGCACTTACAGGCATATTTATGAGCTCTGTACTCAGAACAGGTGAATGCTTCTCAACAGCATAACCAAGTTTGAATTCTGCTGTCTCAGTGAAGAGGCAGTGGTGGACAGAGCTCAGGGCCAGAGCACATTTTACACAGAAAAGGGAGGGGACACGTGACAGAGCCAGAAAAATGGTGATGTAGAGCCAGACTTCCTTCATCCCACAGCTGACAGGAGGTGGGATCTGACTCTTTTCCCTCCCAGCAGTGACTCTCCCTTGGTGAAGACAGCAGCAGGAGCAAGTCTCATTTTCTAGGGCTCTGGCACAGGTGACAGTAGAGGCCAGAGGTGGTTTGTTCCTCAAGGCAATCTGCTGCCCTCAGCAGCTTCTGTGTTGCTAGAGCCTCCGGTCAGCTCCACTCAAAACCTCCAGCAACCTTGTCTCAAGTCAAACTGCTGGTGTCACAAGCAAAGCCTAAGTAAATCTGCTGTGCCTGCATAGGCAAGAGAAGATTTCTCCCAGGACACTAAGCAGGGCTCTAGACAGTGGTGCCAAGCGGCACGCATCTTGCAGAGGCCATGCAAGTGTTGCCGTTGGCAGACAGGGTCACTTTGCCCTGAAGGTGGCTGGAAGTGTACAAGAAGCCTGGTTTTAAGACACACCAAGGCTTCTTGCATTTGCCTTTCTTGCAAACTCCAAAGGGGTACAAAACCCACTAGTTTCTCACTGTTCACTCTAACATAAAATGCAACTGTAGAGAAATTTATCTTAGACACCTTCTCCTGCCTTTTCTCCTTTGATGCTACTCTTGGCAGTCCAGTCTCATGCTGCTAAAATTGGCTGATAAATGTCCTGGGCCTAGTGCTCTTCTTTCTGCTGTTACCCTTCTGTGAGAAACTCCCTAGTTTTTTGCCTTCCCAGTCAGTCCCAGCTTGGATAATGCTTCCTCTCCTCATCTGTCCTCCACTCTCTCCAAATCACCTTGTTCCTTGTCCCATACCCTCTCCTTCACCACCTTTTCTTCCTTCAGGAATGAGCAGAAGTACATGTCCAGCTGCCAGAATTGTTTCCTAGATTTCTGTTGGTGGGGATCAGGAAGATGAAAGACTGAGAAAGCTGGGACGGAAAATACACTGAGCTGATACGCAAAACCACCTTGAACGTCTCTTCTACTATCTCATCCTTCTGCTTTATCTCTTCTCCTTTGGAATCCCCTGAAAACTAGCAGGAGAAAAACTGCGTGCCTGTCAGCTTCAAGGCAGCAGAAGAGAAAAACCCCTTCCTCTTTGAGCTGTGATTGTATTTCAGGGTGGATGACTTCCCACACTTCTCCAGCAGAATCCTTGGGTGCTTCCTTGCTCCTACTGAGGGATACGAACAGACAGCGCTAATACCTGTGGGAAAGACAGGATGATCCTCCCCTCCTTCAAGTCTCTCCATTTTTGTATAACCCTGCCTGCCTCCTCAAGAGGCTCCAACTCCTCACCTTGGCACATGGCACAGAACAACCGTGATGCTCTACTCAAGGTGGCACCAAGCGCCGCAGCAGTCTGCCAGTACTGATCTCCCTCACCAGCCGTGGGGGAATCGCTGTGCTTTCAGCCACGTGTCCTTGCAAGCGTTTGGGTACAACAGTGCCCAGCCCATGCCAAACTCAAGTATTCACGACCACAAGACTTTCCCAAACAAAGCATGAAGAAAGAGAAAAAGGCTTTATTATTTTTTAAACAGTGTATTTGGGAGTATTTACTTAACTTCCAGGTTTGAATTTTCAGATCGCATTTTGTTTTGAATTCCTATTCTGCCTCCCTCTTATCGCACTGCCCTATCCATTCACCCTCCATCCCAAACATAAGGGCTAAGGTTGATTGTTTCCCTCTTTGAAATCTGAGAATCTCTTCATTCCTGGATATGAGGCAGTGGGAAATACACTGGGAGGTGAGGTGGGGGAAGAGGCTTGGCAACCCAAGAAAGAAAGTAATAAACCAGTCATTTCCTTCTAAAGCATTAAACTCCACACCCTAGAGTTAGTGGTCTTTATGACAACCTAATCAAATAGAAAAAGACTCTCAGAAAAGCAGAGGAGAAAGGTCCTATGTTTCCAAACTGATGCATGGACAAGGTGCCAAATGATTGCATTTTTTTCATTTGCCACAAACTGGGTTAGCTTTGAGCTCAAAGGAGAGAGAATAGCAGGTTTTTAAGTACTGCTTCTGGGCCTGGCATCCACACTTCTGTTGCCATAATGAGTCAGACATCAGAGGCAATACACACGAAAGGATGCAGGCCAATGCCTAGGCAAACAAAAGTGGGAAGGAAGGGATGAAAAACAAGTGCACATGGCAGGGAAGAAGGAATCCATCCCCACAAATGTTCTGAAATGATAACCTCAGTTTCCCGTATTTCAGCAAATGAAGTCACTTTGAAACAAAACCAATGAAAAAAACCCTCTAGAATTCCGTGCACGGTTAATTTGCCAGAGGCAGATTTTGCTCTGTTAATTGCCATTTGCCATGTACCAAAGCCACAGTCCGCAAATGCTCTTGCACGTTTCCCATCAGGCAAGCACACACACGATTAAGGACATTTGAGCAGTCATCCTTACAACTGTGAAAAAGATAAATCCTTAAATTAAGGAAAATTAGTCTTCTCAGCCATAGAAACCACGGCCTCAGATGCTCCTTCCTCTTGCCACCTACTATGGCTCCTGAAGGGACTGTTGGATGATTGGGGTTAGATAACTTGCTCTGGGGACTGGCTATGGGATGGAAAGTGCATTGATGGAAAACATTTGAAACTTTGATTTGCACCTTTACTTGGGGGCCCAACCAGGAACTTGGGGCAGCCTAGAGATGCGTATTTGGCACTTCTCACCTGCCTCAGATGTCAAGGAACTATCTGATTTGTTCTCTTCTGCCTCATACTTCCACTGTTTATTCTTCCTCCTGTCTATTTGCAGATCATCCCTTCTTCTCTGCCCCCTCTTTCGACTGTTATCACTATGACCTGGAGAATTATATGCATTGCCTGGTGCACTTCACTTTCCCTTGTTCTCCCCAACACTTCATCAAACATAATTATCATGAAGAAAATATTTACTACAAGAAATTACAGCTATCTGCTAATCAACTAGTACAAAACAACCAACCACAGACCTCCAAAACACCTCCCAAGTCCCTTCCATTCTCTTGTTACTAGGCTTCCCGTACCATTTCAGGACTTGTGTACCCTTGACAGTTTCACTAATGTGACTGATTAATAGAAGAGTTTTCATTTTATTTTGACTAACTGTTGTACTGATAGAGTCTCATCGCTGTTATCACAGCTGCATTGTTGTGAAGATGACCTACGCAAGACACCTCTCTGATGAGAACACCACCACCCAAGTGCTGTGCAGCTACAAATGGGTATCCCTTCTTTGACCTGGGATACATCATGGAGCCTGCCTTCCATCTTAGGAATTAGCGCAACACGCTACAAACATTTGTCTCACAAAATTGTGTGACATAAAAAACCTCTACTAAAGCATGCGGAATTCAATAACCATGCTTAAAAACCTCTGGTACCTCCATTTCCATAGTGTTCCACAGCACTAATACAATACAAGCCAGAATGGTGAGGTCACTGCTCCAACGGGAACATTGTAATGAGGTCCAATATCCACAAAGAATTTGCATTCACATGCCATTTTTCTGGAGTCAGCTAATGAATAACATGGATTAACTCCTGTGCCTTATGGACATAATATCAGGGTGTCTCTAAAATGCAGGGCTACCCAGATACACTGTAGGGATTTTGAAATAGACGATATTCTTTAAGGCTGAATAGTGGTAAAAAGGAAGTATCTTACAGAATATGAAAAATGTGTACAATTCCTGACTTTGCTGCTAAGGACCAGCCATTATTTCACATGTAGTGCCTTGGTACTTCAGATCATGCCCGCCTTGTGTGATCCCACGTGCATGCTGCAGATAAAGAGAACCTGATAAGACAGCAGGAACATGATTAAGCTTTGATCTGAGGACGGGTCCTGACTCTCTTATGTTGCTGAGGGTATACGGGCACCAAAGAGACTCTGGTAAGTTTGCTCAGCAAACTAAGGCTATGACATTAATGCAAGTCACCCAACAATGGAGTCTTCCATATAGCCATATCCACAATAAAACTGTTTTCCTGCTAGTTAGATTAACGCCAGCATGGCTATGCTTCTTCTCCTACTGCCACATTTTCTTTTGCACTTAATGATCTAATCACATCCTCTTTTTTCTACAGGGCCTTTGCCTCATTCAGTGCCCAGGATGGATGGGATTCATTGCATAGGCATCTGTAGTCTGACAGTTTGTCTGCAGATTTGCCTGGAGCTGAAGATACATCCTTTGATTCTATCCCTGGCTCTGCCACAAAGTTCCTATGTTAAGATACCAGACTAGTCACTTAAACCAAACCAAAGTGGGCACCAAGAGCCTCTATTTATGCTGTGGGCGCCTGACTCGAATCACTTGAGATCTCATTTGTGAAAGAGCTAAGCACTCATTCCATACAATTGGAGCAGAATGCTACAAAAATGCTAAGTATTCTGAAAAAGATACACTCAGCTGCTCAAACTTAAAATTAGCAGTTTTAGCCATGATGTCCCTGGACTTCCTTTGCTTAATGCAAAATGTTTCTTCCAGCATGGGGACAGTGTGACAGTTACAACTACGTCTTTGGGAAGCAGTATTTCTGTCCCGTAACATGTTGAGTTTTCAAATCCCCACCAGGACAAAAAGAAAACCACTCACAGGTCTGAGTGGGGGACTTCTCATACAGCTTCCAAGTGTTTAGGATGTCCCATGTAGCTGCTTGAATCAGTAGACTTTTGGCATTTCTAGGTCATTTGTACACTCAGTTTAACTGAGAAACCTTTCCTAGTTAGGATGTCATTAAAACAGATACTTTTCAGCAAAAAGCTTCAGTTTTGACATAACTTTTCTTGTCAGACAACTGCTTTGTACACGTTTCCTGTCTGGACAGCTGAGACTCTCTGGAATGAGTGTACCAGTCCCACTGTACGAGTTTCTGTTTCCAAAGGTTGTTGCTTTGGGTAAAGTCAAACTAGGCTTGCAAAGGCACCTCTTTCATCTGAACTCTGTGGTACCAGCTACGGAAGCTCCAGAGCTCCACGGGAGCTCACTTGGCTCAGGTCATCATCCCAGGCTACCAAGAGTGACCAATTTCCTCATAAAGCCTGGTAACCCTGGGCCATCTACCCAACCTGCCAGGCCTTCATGTTTGCTCAGAAAGGTACCCTGCTTCAGATTTAAAGTAGTCATGTGGTACAACATTATATAAACAATTTGAATGAAGCTGTCATCTATGTAAATGTCAAAGCTTTATACCTTCTTCATACACATATTTCCCCGTCCACGCTACATCTGAATCTCTTTGTCTTTCAGGAACATACAATCTCGCAGAAGAGAGATCATCTGTCCTTCAAGGCCAGTGTCCAACGGCGGCATGGAGCACCTCGAGTGGTCCTGTTCACTAGGCACTACAAAAGCACGTGTAATCAAAGCTGTTCCAAGGAGAGGAGACAGTCATTCCATCCCTCTTGGACTGCAGCCAGGTGTTTCTATAACCTTTTTCAGCAAAGCTTCCCACTCTTGGAAGAGAACAATATCTAGGCAAGAGTATTCAAAAAATGGAAAGATTTCAGGAGGTTGTGGCAGGAACTACAGGCTCTGCGATCTAGGTTCTGTGCACGTCACTTCTAACAGGGATCAGCACAATCTGGCGTTTAAATAATGTTACCGTGGGAGTAGTTCTTTGCTGTAGCGTGCTACAGTTTCTTGTGCAGTGTCAAATTTGGTATCATTTTGACATCTGGTCTGTGGCACTCATCCATCTGTTGTAACTGAGTAGGTGTTGGGTGGGGTTGGCAGGAGAGGCTTGTTTAAGTGTTTGTTTTCATCCTGTAGAAGAACTGCAGAGCCAGCTCAGTAATTAATCAAATACTCATCTTTAAAAAAATGTGTGTACTAATATTCTAAAGAAATGGTGAACAAGGCAGCTGGTGCTTCTCACTGCTGAAATGCAGAGACTTTGTTCCCATTTCTCCTTGGTTCCATGTTGTTTTAGGAAGCCTTCCCCATTGGGCTGGCACTCTGGTTTCTATTCCCGACTCAGCCAAGTGCCTCCTGGCTGAATTTCAATAGGTCACTCCATCTTCTGTGCAGCAGTTTCCTTCTCTGTAAAATGCATCCAAAGTTAAACACCTCTTTTATTAGAAACTTTGAAATCTGTTGATAAAAATACAACAGAAGAGGTGGTCATTATCATTACTATCTTCATCTTGCTTTGTGGTTATTCTATTAAAATAATCATTGTTTTAAATTAACCTTCAGTGTCACCTGCTCATAGCAAAAGAGAGGTTCTCCTGAGCACAGTGGAAACACATCCACAGCTTCCATGTCTGCCTCTCCAGGTAAACCGGTGTCTTTTGGGAACTTGTTTCTTTCATTTCACTCAGAGCACGAAAGCACTTCTCTCTGTTTAACTGCCTACCCATAACCTTTCCTAAATGCATGGTGTACCAAGCAACCCTCTCCTAAATGCATGGTGTACCAAAGCAACCCCTTCCTCCTCCATGTGTGACTAGGGAATGCTCCACCTGCTTGGTTTTACATTTTGGACAGACCCTGGTATTCATTTCTTTGCCTTAGGACAGTGACTCCTGCTGTTCCGTTTGCCAGTCTACTGGGACATAGTTGCACTTTCTAACTAATGATCAGTTTTACCCTGCTTTGTGATCAGTTCATGGACTGAAGAAGTTATTGATAGCACTTATTAATGCCTTTGGCAGAACATTTATTTGCAAATGTAATAGGTAACTAAGGAAACGCGGAAACTCCCTATGCACAGCTAAATATAGCAGGTTTTGTCCAGTGTGTCTAATCCTCTGAGGTTCTGACCACCTCCAGAGAAACTCTGGCACAGCGAGGGATGCTCAGAGCAGCTCACAGCTTGCTATTTCGTGGCTGGCAGACGTGAATGCCAAATTCATTACTACTCAGAATATATTCAAAGATGTGCACCCACCTATGGAGCTTACATGATCTGTCCTTGAAAACAGAAGAGAACACTGTGATCTGGCTGTTCTCCTTCCTCCCCTTCCCTTCTCACGTACACATAGCAATAGGTGTTACCCTAGGAGTCTCCGTGAAAGAGTTTGTGGAAAGTTCACGTATTGAATGCTTCCTATTTTCTGGTGGCCCCTGTAAGGCCTGGCATCTCAGCACTCTCACAGGTTAGCCATTTTGCATCTAAGATTATCAGTCCTGTTAGACAAAAACCAGAAGTCAGATATTGGGCTTTCAAATGCAGTTTCTTAATCAAGTACTCTGTAAGAGCAAGAAAAGAAGCATCCAGTGGAGACACTGATTGAAAGGGACAAAATGTGAACCTTCCTCTTTTATTTTTTTTTAGCTAAATAAACAAAAAAAATCAGTGTTGGCAATATCACCCCAAAGTCACCTACGTTCTACCTATACTGTCACTCTACTACCAGGTAAAGGTGGAGGAATTCTATCAATCTTATTTGCAGATCAGGTTAGGCAGAGAGGTTTTGTATTATTATTTCTTAGCTTGCAGACTAAAGCATGTACCGTATCTGGGAACAAAATCCTTCTTGCTTTTTTCCACTGTGATTTGTGTCATAATAAACTTTTAGTTTCTTCTCTAAATTATTTCCCTCTCTGTAATTTCCTCTGGTGACTCTTGGACTCTGAAGTGCCACTAGCCACAAAACTACACATAGAAGTATTTTGAACTCTAGACATTCAAGCAACTCATAATCCTGACATCCCACAAATACTGTATATGCTGTGAGATGAAAGGAGCTTATTCTGTGCTTTAATCATGTCCTATTCATTTCCATAAACTAGAATTTCTCCTTATTCAAGCATCTCTCCATTTCTTTTCTGCCCACCCCAGGACTGACAAAATTTCAAATAACTGATATCAAACTGAGAATTTTTTGCTAGTAATTTTGCAGCAGAACATAATCACTGCAGGAGTAAGGGAAGGAAAATACACAAGAACCATGAAAGGAACCTTTGGATTACAAAATTTAGTAATTTAATATGAAAGGTCCAGTACAGTTCTCCTTAAAAATGGATCACAGCTTTGTTGTAGGGCACTAAGTCCAGTCTTTGCACAGCCTTCTCTCCTGTCTCCAGGTGACCAGGTGCACCTCGCTGTGCCCGTTCATGCTGCGTTGAATGGTATTTGCTGTCAGTTAGGTACTGCACCAGGGAGTTTCCATGGGATATTAAAATATAATTCCTCTTACCAGCTTTAGACTTGCCGGCTTTGTGTTCTATTGTGTTTCTGATCTTTGTGGGAACATTGCCCTGGCTGTTTCAGTTTGCAAAGATAGGGAAACACACAGAGATATAGGCAGGAGTGATGCTGCAGCCAGTTCTGGGCAGAAATTTAGAAAAGCTGAGTCTTCCAGGAATAACACCAGCTTCTTTGTTACAAACTAACACTGTCACACAAACCTTTTCCTAAAATTATGAAAGACAAAAATGAAACATAGAATTTCTTTTCTCCACTGTGTTTGTTACATGGTCTACTTTCAGCATATTCTCAATCTTCTCTCTCAACAAACCAGCTCACACTCAGCCAGGTGGTGGCTTTCCAAGCCTCTGTGTTTTTGTCCACTTTAGGTGCCTTCTGTGTTTAACTTTTATACAAGAGTGACCAGCCCTGCTCACTTGGGTCAGCGACTCTCTCCTTGCAGGCCAGGCTTTGTACCCCCCTGTCCTGGGCAGCCCCCCAGCACAGGGCGAGGAGCCCAGCCGCGTTGCAGGAGCCCCCTCTGATTGCCCTCCGAGCCCTGGTGCTGCTCCGAGCCTCTGCAGCTCTGCCATCAGCAGCCGGCTGCCACAGCATGCCCCTTCCACCGCTGCTCCGCTCTCACATGACATATAAAATAAGGCTTTAAGAGGTTTTTCACAACCTGATGGTGTATGCAAAGAACTCAAAATATTTCTTCTCACATTTGCCACTTTCTGTGCTGTCAAAGCAAAAAATTAACACCATCTTATTCTTCACATAACTGTATTTGGGTCCCCAAGTTTTTCAGTCTTGTCTCATCCTCGGTGACCAAGAGGCCAGACAATTTCGACAATGTGGTTACCTCCAAACGTCCCACCTTATTGTTCTGATCATTCATCAGAGTTTTACAGATTACCCTTAGGGTCTATCTGTGGGTATTCTACTGCCATCCTCGCCAGCCTTTCACTCCTTGTTCCTGTGAGACTTGCTTTCTTTTGTAAAACAGACACGAGTGCAGAATTTTGCATCTCACCTCATGACTGCTAGATTTTCTTAATAGCATCTTGAGAGAAAAGTTATCAGAGACTTTCCAAAATTTCCTTTAAAATGTATATTAAATGATTCTGCATAATCCATGGCTTCATTGCGATACTTCAAGGTTTTTTTAGGAAGTTAAAAAAGGCATGCTTTTCTGTTACTGGATCAGTCATGCTTAGCATTAAGCTCATGTGCAGGTTTTACAACTCACATTTCAACCGTTCTTTGTTTTTCATGTGGCTGAGATGATCTTGATTTTAAAGTGAAATACATGCCATGTTTCATTGATTTGGTACAGCAGAATAGTCTATTTTTAAGGGAAACTTGCATGGTTTTGTTAACAGCTATCAGCCTTGATTGATGCCATCTGCTCTGGGAGGTTTGTTAATTTAGCATGTCAATCCCGCCGTTTCTCTTCTGATACCTCAATGTTTGACAGGCACCCATCTTTAGTAATTAAATAAAATACGTAGAGAGTGAATGTATTTCCAATCAGTAAAGGCTGATGTGAGGCTATAACTTTGTCTCTGCAATACCCATCATTTTCTAATTGACCCTTTGATCCAGCAAATCCACTAATTCTCTTTCAGATATTTATATTTCTCATCTGTTTGCAGAAACGTGTCTGTTTGCACTTGAAATTTCCCCTCAGCCCTCCTGTTTCATTTTTCCTTGCCAGTTTACGGTCCTTTCTTTCGGGTTAGCCAGGGCTAGATTTCCTTTTCCCGAAGGTTACCTGTTTGGTTCATCACACTGTGTTTGTTTTTTCTTGCCTTCCTGCTTCCTTTTTGGTTTCGGGGTATGCATACCTTCTGTGATGCAATTATCGTATACTTAAGTAGTTCCATGTTGAGGCTAAGGATTGTAATGTCCTCACTTCTGACTGGTTTCCTCCTCTGTGCCTCTTTCCAACCCTCTCCTCCCTCCAAATCCAAGAAATTTAAAGGATTATATTTTAATTGCAGTGCAGTTTAAGTGTTAGCTAGCTGCTAGATTTCTATCTCCACCCTAGAAGGATTTGTATGATGCTTTGTGTTTCTGGGGTTTTATGGGGTGGGGGGGTATTTGCATTAGCTTCTTTATTTAGGACTGGCCCAGACCCAAGTCTCTACACATCTAGACACTGCATGAAATGCAGTTGTGACACAAATGGCGGCAAATGCAATTTCAAATAAAAGTCATGCCAAGGCACTCTGATGGCAAACGACAAATTCAAATTGGTCAGACCATTCGATGCTGGAGCATGCTTCAGTAAGTTCAAGGGCACTAGCAGGGTTTTGGCAAAAAGCTGGATGTGTTATCAGCCTGGCGCTCTCCAGGAAGGGAGGAGTTGCTTTGCTTTTTTACACCACGATCCTGTTTAACCGTGTTTGCTGAACAAGAAACTGGGAAAAGAGCAAGAAAAATCCTGGTTTAAAACCAAGAGACACACATGCTTTGTTTTAGCATCTTCCTGCCATAGCAGGACAAACTGCTTCAATCAGTTTCAAAAACCAGGCACAGCTCTGGAAGCTAGAGGAAGAAAAGAGGCATTTAAAGAAAAATGCCAAGAGCCCTGAGGAAAGGGGAAACGGGCGGATCGGGGAGGAAAGAAGTGACATCTTGCCTTCTGCTCACACACTGAAAGCAGGAGTATGACCCACACAGGAGGTGAAACGGGGGAAAAATGGGGAAAGGGTCAGGCAAGGCTCTGAATAGGAAGAAATGGTTTGCATAGAGAGGCTGGCCCTAAACGACACCAAATCACTGGACTGCAAAGCTGCAACCAAATCCACACAGGTCCAACTTAGAGCGGGGGACCTGGAGGCGTTTCAAATCTGGATGCTTGATGCAGTCCCACCCCAGCTCTGCTCTGGGCAGGAACCCGCTTCCCCTCCCTGCGAGCCAGCATGGCAGCCAGCTGAGAGCTGTGCACCCTTCAAGTGGCATCCCCGGTTTGGATGTCTTAGGAGCACAGCCACCACGAGTGCCACTGCACACAGCGGAGGTCACTTCAGACAGACTGTCATTGACCTCAGCACAGTGGTACGGGGCCTGTTCGGCTGTGGCTAACTGAAGCCAGTGGGAAAAGTGTCCTTCCTGTTGTAAGTACAGGACTGAGACCTGCATGGGAGAGGCAGAAGCAACATCCAGTTTTATATTAAGTTCTCTGTGGCCTTGGCAGTAAGGCAACATTATGTTCTCTTGACTTCGACTTTAAAAGGAGATGTATAAAAGAGAAGAATAGCGCCAACATATTTTTAGGGCACAGAAAATTAAAAAATATGTGTATTTTGAAACTGACCCTTGGCAGCCTGTTTAAAAGAGCTTGAAACTATCTGAACTACACATGGGAAAAAAAAAAGGAAAGAAAAACATGCCCACGAGGGCTGCAAAATCACTTCAGTAATAGATGACTTTTAACTTTACATCAGAAAATGTTTGGCAGGCGTAATTTTAAAGTGTTAGGGAAATGTGTGTGATAAATGCTTGGGTGAAAGAGCAAATGCAGTCCACAGTGAGATTTATCAAATGTTCACATAAGCAAGCAGAATCTGGCAGAGCCAGCTGCCCGTGGAGAGGGGCAAAGAGGAGCACAGCTCTAAACTTCAAAAATTTAATGAAGCCCACTGATTTCTCACAGGAAATTTTTCTTTGAGCGTGTTCACGTGTCATGGGAATACTAGTGAGCAGAAGGCTCTGACAAAACGCCAACTCTAAGGCATAAGTGAAACAAAACACTCCAAGCCCCACTAAAGGCCAAACCACCCTTTTCCTCTTTCAAAGCTGCAAAGATTCTTAATGCCCCAACATCCCTGAGCATCCTTATGTGCTATTCTTAATCACACAAACAGGCCTAACGACATGACTGGGGTTATCAGGAGAGTCTCGTAGGATTGGCCCCTTTTCAAAGAGACCAGAAGAGCACCGGACTTCCCGGGGCTTGTGCAGGAATGCGCACAGAGGCTTGAGCCAGCAAGCAAAAGGAGCAGGCAGTGCCATCTGGGCTATTCACGGGAGCCACAGCTGATTATCTGCTTACAAAAGGAAAGAGGGACATGAAGGCAAAAAAGGTGGTACAGGGCTAGGAGGATAACAAGCAGACAAAACCACTCAGTTTAAACCAGAATTCAGTTATCCTTAGTTCTATGCCACAAATATCTAAGCAGCTTGCTTTCGCTGTTCTGCTGGAGCAGCATCCTATCAAGGCGGTGTATTCTTTTGGCACCTTTTGTGGCACAAGATGTTTTAAAGAAAGTAGGGTTTATAGTTCAGACACCTCAAAGATCTCCTATCCCAGCGTTCGAGACATGACCACTTTGCAGCAAGCGATGACATTTGGGAATGTGTTTGCTTGTGAGATCCCTTGGAGCATGGGGCCGTGACAGCAGCACACACCCTGCTGCAGTGCCGCAGGCTCCCGTGTGCCAGAAACGATGAGGCACCGAACGACACACCAAGGCAGCGAGATGCCCAGACCTGAAGCGGGTTTTTGGAGAGTGACAGAGGTGCTAGAAATATGTAACAGCCAGGCCTAGCTGAAAACCTCAGAGGAGGGAACCAGATGGGTGAGCCTTAGCTTCCTTCTGAGAGCCTTGACAGGTTGTGGATAATTAGCTCATCTAGACTGGAGACAAGCCAGCAATACCTGAGTCTTGATCCCGCACGTGTGAAGTATGAGTGGGCATGAGGGATATCCACCACCTCCCAGGAATGGGCCATGTCCTGCATGTTACAGGTCAGAATCTGATCCTGTTTTTCACTTTCAGCAGGACTGCGCTGGGTTTCCAAATCCCCAAAGACACATGAAAGCCATGTGCCTGTTTGGCCCAAATCATTTGTAACTCATACTTTGCATATGAATTTCACAATAAAATAACAAAGAGAAATAACTTAATTGAATTTGTTTGGAACCCAATATCAGAGGAGTGTAACAAATAGAAAACAGTCAAATGCCATAAAATCAAACAGAAGTTACAAATTTCAACACACATGCAGCTGCCTTGTGGAAAAACAATCCAAACTACTACATTTAATATGGCTGTGCTTCAACAATAATTTCCATCCAGGCATAGAGAAACACTAAACATATTTTGCTTAAAACTTCCCCATACCGTTTCCTGGGACTAAAAGGGAAACTGGATCTCTGCAGCTGAGTGATTAGCCCAAGGTCACAGGGCAGGAGATCTGGAAGGACACTTGGTGATGTGCTTTAACCACAAGACCATCCTTCAGTCTCCTTCACGCTGATGACTTTGGAACGAGCTTTAAAAGATCCAGTGAGTCGCAATGATGGGAGTGCTAGATAGCTACACCAGATAGCCAGAGGCCACAAAAATGATTAGAGGCATGTGGGGTACTTCTAAACAAAAAGATTAAGAACAGAACTATTTCATTTAGAAAGAAAAACAGTAAGAGATGATAGAATTGAGGTATATAAAATAATGAACAGTGTGAAGGAGAAATCAGATGCCCTTCATAAAACAAGAGGGCACCTAATGGAATTTAAAACGGTATTATCTTATAAATGGATAAGGGTATCACTCTATAGCTTATCTCTAAGCAACCCGTGGAACTCTCAGTTGCAGGACATTGATGTAAATAGTTCAAGAAGATTAAAGAAAAAAGGAAAGATTGCATGTAGCCAGTAACAAATATAGATTTTTGAGCTAAAGAAAGTATGTCTTCAAAGCTACGGTTTTCCCCTGAAAGAACCACCTCTTTCCCAGAGAAAGAGCTAACTTCTTTCATTCCTGATTGAGTCTCACCTGCCTGAGTGCAGAAGGCTCAGCAAAAACCTCAGCTGCTTTCTCACATGTCCCCAAAACAGGAACAATCCTGCCTACACGTTTTCCAGGAAGCCTCTTCCTCAGAACAGCATCAACACCCTTACAAATTCAGTTTTCTTCCAATAGCAAAAATCATGCTCTCATTTTGCCTCCGGGAATCCCAAGCTGTCTTTGCAGCACAGAGGCCGCTGTAAGAAAAAGCTGGAGGATAAGGAAGGTTGCACTGCCTTGTCCTTTTCCCCTCAGCTCACATCTGCAGCCGCCTCCAAACTCCATTGGTTTTTTTCCCTCCCTTTCCTTCTTTCTCCAGAGCCAAGCCACAGATCCATGTAAGATCCCACTTGGATCTCATCAGTGACTATCTCTTGGATGTCTAGAGTAAATCCATCAGCCTTTTGTCTGTCTACACAGAACGGAGCCCTAACTGTCCAGCTCTCCCTTTGAACTCCTTGAATCCCTCCACTGGTGCTGCATCTGCAGATTTCCACCAGTCTGTGAAGCTCTCCCTATGTTCCATGCATCTGTGAGCTCCCTTCAATAATCAGGGTGTTAACTCTCCTCTGTTGAGCTACTCTGCTCTTTTCTCGTTTTCACCTACAATGGTCTGCACGCCTTCACCTACAGTCAGCAGCTGGTGCAGCTGCCCTGACATCACCCCGATACAGATGGTGAGCCCCTCTAACCCCTCTCCCCTTTTGCCACAACACTTACAGCAAAATAGGCTGCTACAGATAAATGGTGTCAAATTTGCCAGTTAGTGGCAAGCCAGGAAGGTCTGTTTGCCTTGTGTGAGTGGTCCTTAGTGCGCGGATTATCTCTCTTCACTGTTTAGAAGAGTGTTTGGTATAATGGGTACATAACGGGCTACAGAAATGATAACGATCCTCTTAATTATTCAGCACTGGTCCCCGTGATGAATAGATGGACCATCAATCTCTCTTAGGACATCTTAACTAAACCTCTAGGTGACTCTTGGCTTATTTAGAACGCAGTAGGCCTTGCGGAGACCAGCATCGGTATTTTAGGTAGAGACCCCCATTTCCTTCCTTCCTCTGGGTCTGGGTAACCACGGCACTCCTCCCTCCCTCCCCGATGGCTGTGTGATCATGCTGACGGGCCTGTACCCCCTTCGTCAGCCATGATACGCGTAGCGCCTCTTCCATCTAACGCTGCTGCCAAGTTCGGCTCACACAGGGAAATAAAGCTGTTCTTATTTCATAAGTGCACTTTGCCTTAACTTTGAGCTACTTTAGCAGCCCCTGGACACTTTGGTTTCCAACCATTATTTGTATGTTCTCAGCGCCTGCCACTCATCTCTCCCCCCTGCTCCTCTGGCAGCCCTGATAGCAGGAGCTGGCTTTTTATTAATTACTTGTGGACACCTGCAGTGCTCTGCTGCAGCAGGAGAGACGGGCCTTCCCCACCAGGATTTATAAGCTGGGTATAGCAGCAAACTGGCCCGCAGAAAGTTTGCAGGGTGACTGGATGACGAAGAGGGTGTTTTAATGTTTTTAGGAAGGCGAGAAAAAGAGAAAAGGGCTCTTTGTTTGTGTTTATTCATTAAATCTCTCCTCTATATGTTATAGAACATGATGAAAGCAACGTGAATGCCACTAAATAAATGAGAAGAAAACCATAAGCATTAAACATCTAACTTGGGGAAAAAATTAAGAACTATAGAAAGATAAATAGTTTTGCAGCTGGAACCGAGAAGAAATGATAGATCCTATCTAAAGGGCAAATCAGAAATTCCTCCCACTGACAAACACGCAAAATTTTCACTCATAAAAACAGACATCGAAGACTTTCCTCTGTGAAAAATTTAGGGGTTTTTTTTCATTTTTGTGTCAGAGGTCTTTTTCAAATTTTTGTCTAATGAAAATGCAAAATAAATAATGGTTTCAGGCATGAGAAAGGTCTGGTTTCAGATTTGTAGAAGAATCTCAAATTGCTTTTTGAGAGATTTTTTTTAATTAAAACGTATTTTTTCTTTAAAAAAAGTAAAACCTTTTCTCCACTGACAGAAATGTCTATAAAAAAAACTTAGTCAGCCATAGCCTATTGGAACTCTGCAGGCAAATTCACTGAGGTAAAGGGCTGTCAGTGCTTTTTTTGTAAATATTCTCCAAGTCGCTCAGGTTTTAAAGACATGCCCAAAGCAGAGTATTACCAAATTCAAGGTCTCATTTTCAATGTTGAATCCTCTAAATATTGTCTCAGAAAGCATTCCTGTAAACTACTGCCCAAACAGGGCCAGTTTATACCCACATTTATTGTCCTTTAAGCTTGAACAGGTACTTCTCTCTGGGATTCACTACCCGTGTGTATTTATACCGAAGTCATACCTCTTTCCAGACTATACTTTGCTAACATGGACATTCAAGCCTCTTTGAGTCTCCCTTCACAAGACAGATACTTCACTCCCCGACCATCCTTCTAGCAGTGGTTCCAGCTTAAGCTCACCTTTCTTAAAGGTGGATGCTCAGAGCTGCACACCATGCTCTAGATTAAGTTTCATACTTCTGTGCCTCAGTATTAATATTTCCTCATATCTGCTGGAAATACCTCACCTGAGACAACCTTCCATCATTTCTGCCTGACCAAATCACAACGTGGCTTCACAGTTCTTCCATGAGAACTAAAAGCTATGACAGGTGAGGTCTGGCAAAACCTACTACAGCAGCAGGAGAGAGTTTTGTCCCCCCACCAGCTGCCTGTTTGATAGAGGCAACCACAATCAGAGTCAGGAGCGCGGTGCACGCGCCTGAGCTGACATACCACCAGTTACAGTCCCGCACGTTGGCTATCCTGCAAATAATCCTGAATTACACCAGCGAAAATAAAGGAAAACCCATAGATGCCTACACTGAACCGGAGGACTGAGGCAGAACTGAGTCCTAAGTGGTGGCTGAGGGGGAACAGCCACATCTGTAAAGGTCTCATTTGAGAATGAGAAAAAGCCATTAACCTGGGTGAAACAGAACTCATTTCCCCATCATCTTGTGGCAGCCCTGCTATGCAGTGTCAAACTTGTTTTTTTAAAAGCTGTTCCTATTCATGAGTGCGTTGGGCAAGGAAAACCAGTTGAGTAAAAGCCGCTAACTAATTTGTCAGCATGAGCTGTGCTTTGCCCAACAAGCACTCCTAAGGTTTGCATCCCTCACCCATAGACTTTGGCTACATGCAAACCACCCGCAAAGCTGCGGTTGCGCTAGCCTGACGACCCCATCAAACTGGTGACTTCTGCTGCCGGTGCGGGCAGCCAGCCCGACAAAGAGCTATCAGGAAAGGCTGTCAGGTGAGCCACCCACTTCACAAAACTGAACGTGCAACAGCATCGACTTTGGTTCAGCTGGGTATGGGATGTTGTTTATTTGACTTCTGGATCAAAAGTGTGATTAAAATACACATTAGAGAACCCAAGATTATTAAAGCTACAACATACATCATCAATATGGAATGTGCTAATGGCTTTCACATACACTAAAATTTTTTTGAAGTTATTATCAGCCAGCAAGATAGTAGTTACTCCCTCCTCCCACCTATAGACATTCTCTAAACGTATATGTATATTTAACTTCATTTACCAGAGAAGTAGTGAAAGAAGAGGTACCTCTGCCTGCACAAGTTGTGAAGTTGGACAAAATAAAAATGAAGATGTGCATTTCACATTTTTCTCCTTCACACTGAAAAAACTGAAATTGTGTTCTGTGGAAAGTAGGACAACAGAACTCTGTATTTTAACAAGGAAGGCAAATTAATTCTTTGTGAAACACCACAGAAGTCAATGGCACTATACCAGAGATAAATTTTACCCAGGCTGCAAAAAGAAAACATAAGTGCAACGCAGACCAAGAGAAGAGATTCCATTTAAAGTAAGAATTATGTTTCTATTAGAAAACAACAACTAACTAAATTTGTTTCCTGGAAGGAGATCCAACTTGGCTCTGCTGCAGCACTGTAAAACGATCCAAAATAAGTAACAGCAGGCATCTCTGCTAAAATTTGCTTCTGATCGACACTGTTTTTCCTCTGGTACCAGAGAAGAGTTGAACTCCTACGGCAAGCGAGGCACAGTAGTTTACTGCACAGAACACGGGCTAAAGCTCTGGCATTTAAAACTTGGCTCAGCCATTGAGTTAGTACATGGTCTCAAACAAACCACACACACTCTGTGGGGCTAATCCCCACCTAACCGTTTTCTGTTTCAGAGACACATAAGCTCAAATTTGGGCTTTGTGGGGAACAGTTTTAGTTACACCCGTGTTGTGTGCCTGCTTCCCTACACGTTAAGATGTGGGCTCAGACCCTCATTGCAGGGGTGTCAGCAGCACCGAGGGACTATCAGCTCCCTGAGGTATCAGCATCTTGCTCCATGCACCTGATGACTAGTTACACGAAAGCAGGAACTTTACGCTACGCTTTAGTGGTGGCAGTCTGTACATACCAGCACACATTAATAAATGAACAGTAAAGCACCACCATCGCAATCTGTGCATCTGCGTCTGTTTTATGGTATCCTGAAACTGTTTCTAAAGTAGTTGCAATACAGAAAGCAGAAATTATCATTCCTTCCCAGCTGGGCTCATGTGAAATGCTGTCTGACTGTGACTGGCAGATTTGATATTTTGCTAATTGTGAGAGACCCCACTTTGAATAATGTACTCACATTTGTTACAATCAGTGAGTTTTTCCTTTCACAATGCATTTTCTTCATACATAAACTTATCATAAACCAATGGAGAGCCTATGTGTGCAGGTTTTCTACATGCAGCCTTTCCTCTGTGCAGGGGAAAGGCTGGCTTTTTTGTACACTGTAGTCATGCAGTTTTTCATTTTTGCTTGAGTGAGATCCACAATGAATGGAAGTGTTCCTCATGCAAAATCATTTGTTCTCAGGTTGTTCCAGCCTAAAACCAAAGGCTTCGTTCAGAGACACCTAGTAAGAAGTGCTTCTCAGAAACTAGTAACAAAAGCTGCACTAGACATAAGGAAATTGTTCATTAAAAAAATTACAATACTAAAAACCAACTAGGGAACTATGCTGATGTCACAGATGAAATTGCAATAGAAAAAAAAAATAAAAGAGAAGAATCAAGACCCAACATAGTCCTAAAGTTTCACAGTAATTTGTCTTTTAAAAACTAATATACAAATATCCCCCCCCCAATCTTACATCTATTCAGGCACGTTCAAAATGGAATTTAGAAGAACGCAGTATTTCTAAGGGACAGAGCAACACCTAAGGTCCAAATCTGACTTAAATCCAGAAGAATTCCACTGAAATCAATTGTTACAGCACTGCAAATCAGCAAGAGATCTAAATCTGTCCTAGCTGATTCCAGATCTATCTTTTATTTGCTATATGGCTTTAGGCAAGTCAGTGACCTTCTTTTTATTTCTCAGTTTCTCCATCCGTAAAATGGTGATAATACTGCTTGCAATATATGAAGACTGGGGGGACTAGTTAGCTCCGAAACATGGCCTGGATATGAAAATTGCTAGGGATCAATCATTTTTAGTCACCTCCATCACCTTTATTGACTCTTTAAATCTCAACACTCGTCTTTTTGCTTGTTTGCATCTTTCTCTTTTGAAAACCATGAGCCATAGCCTGGAATCCCTATTCAAGTTTTACACTGTTTACTTCCATGGCAAGATTCACACGAGCAAAGCGAATACAAAATTTGGAACTCGTCCCCAACAACAACAAACTGCAAGACTATTTCAAACAAAACGCACAGATCACCGCATGACATCAATCCCGTTTACATTCGGTTTGTTTAGGGTGCAGAGGGACGCGTGTTATTAACTGACCCGCTGATGCCCAAACAACACGGGCACAAACAGAAACGCCGCAAATCCTCCTTCACCCTCGCCTGAGTAACGCACGCTGCCCTGGTATTCGCAGCAATAGTCAACGTTGTTCAAACAGT
>Ga0065711_1002975_pt1 | contig 30518 bp, 13 predicted proteins | sample Hoacrofraction12_FD_59098 | JGI IMG/M metagenome (GOLD analysis project Ga0065711, IMG submission 59098) | Hoatzin crop microbial communities from Cojedes, Venezuela - Epithelial fraction 12 v2 (version 2) | ecosystem: Host-associated > Birds > Digestive system > Esophagus > Crop | place... | reverse complement strand
CCGAGCAGGGACCTGTTTCCATTCCCCCCCATCTCTTAGGCCCCCTCTTTCTGCTCGGTGGCAAGAGGGATGGGGGTTCTCTGCTTTCTGTGGAGCCGCCTCCTGCTGCCGCTGCCTCAGGGAGGGCAACCCTTCCTTCCACATAACACCTTTATATGCAGTCAAAATTCGTTGTTTTCACAGAGTTGATAATAGCTTTTGAAATTATAAGCTGATTGCAGTCCTACAGGAGGCAGCAAATAGTTCATTATTTGTATACAGTTTTAAAGAGCAATATTGGGAATGTCCAACAACACAATTTTCCAGCCCTGTGGCTGCCTTCTGGAAAACCTCTACTTCCCACCTACACATATCTAAGATTTATACTAACATCCCAGTGGCATGCTTGAGGTTTCCAGATCTTTAAACATCTGGTAGATGTTTTCTAGTCATTTTGTGCTTACAGGGGAGTGCAGCAAGATGGCAAAACCTGTAGGAGCAAGAACATCACGCCAAGGACAAAAGCAGCTGCTCGCAGTGCTCAGTGAGGTGCTTGCCTGCATGCACCACCTCCAAGGAAAACTGCCTCCTCCCCATAGTCAGCAGGTTTTAGCAATCCCATTTGATTTTGTAAAATGCTCCTTCACCCTTCCCATTTCTATGTGTTTACCAATTCCACCAGTCTTTTTGGTCCTGAAATGTCACAGCTCATGACTGCAAGGGATTTTTTATGGCCCCTCTGCACATAGATTTCCTTTGAAATAAGGAAAGTGATGTGCAAAAAGTTCTGCTGCTTATTTCTTAAAGTTCTCTGTTACCTAGTGATTTATAACAATGAAACTGTTTTTTGCTGCCTATGGCAAAAATATTAGGTATTACTGTGAAAAATATTTCGTTGTGGAGTTGAATTATTTCTTTAGGCTTTAAATACAGTTTCTTAGAGTCCTTTTTTTACAATTTATTTTAAGTAAACTGAAACCCACCCATGTTCCCTTTACTAATAAAATCCTTGTTCTCATTCTAAATTGCAGTGTAGTGCTGGTGATTATATCCCCAGTAAGAGTCCTGTCAAACTCAAGTGTAAATAGACCTTGAAGAAAAGGAAATGCATTGACCAGAACTTAAAATGTCAGCTTCACTTTGTGTGCAGAAGGTGATAGATTTTTTCTTTTAATATCACCTTGACAGTTCCCTGTTGGATAAACTACAAAGTTGTGTAGAGGATGAACTCTGTTTTGCATGGAAAGATGCTACTCTGATGTACCCGCTGGTGTACACAGGCCCATCATTAAAAACCCTAATATTTCAAGAACTCTTAATCGTAGTACCTTCAATTTATTTTATTGTTTCCTTTTACCTCCTTAAAAAAGAGTGTGACTGTGTTCTCATTTTCAACAACTTGGCTTTGAATTGTGTGCACATCATAAGGATTTTGACTACCAGAGGCCTTATTTCTCTCCTCCGATGAGCCTGAGTGAAGAATTTTCTGTGACTGAGCATTAGTGTGTGATTTGGAGACTTGGTTTCAAATCCTTGCATTGCCATAGATGTTTTTGGATAATGATTGCAGTAACATGAGGTGTTAAACCTAGCCTAGTACTGCCTGGCATATGGCTGTAGGCACTTAGTGGGACTTTCTAACGGCTTCAGTTTTGGACCTTCCCTTTTAATTTGCTGAATAGAAGTAAGAATTTTCAACCTTCAGAAGATACTGGAAAATAGCTTATTATCCAGATACAGAGAGGAGAACTGAAGGATGCTAGAGAACAGTGGAGTCTCACAGGAATCTTGTTGTGGGACCTCTCACCTCCAGAAGCTTTGCCTTTGGATTGAAGTATTCTATTTCTCTTCTCTTTCATATTTTGGAATATGTTTAGCTTGGGAGATAAATTAATATATAGAATAAAACATCATAAGTGAAACTGAATTATGGAAAGCCAGTGCCCATACATGCCCCATGCTTGTTCCCAGGTTTGTAGCCGTCAGTGGTCTCATGAGGATGTGAGACAAAATGTGTAGATACTGTTGATTAATCCAGACTGACCCCTAAGTAACATCCATTCTTCCCCTACTAGAAAATGGGAACAGATGAGGCAAGATTATGGACAGAAGTAAGATGCCAGTTTACAGAAGTAATTTCTGTTCAAAAAAGCATTTAATTTGGTGCAGCTGGTTTTCCTGACAAACAATTTACTTACAGTAAGAAGGGTCCTTATCCTACTGCTGCTTCTGCTATCTACAAACTTGTCAGACCCATTATCAGTGTCCCCAGAAAGTTTTGAATAAATACCACTGATAACAGCAGAAAGGTGCAAAGGGAAATGCAGGTGTGGATTTAGGCTTGTCACGATATAAGGTGAAATAGAGGTAAATTACGTTTACAGTATCTTGTTTCATGTAAAGAACTCTGTTTACAAAATCACTGGAGTTTGTACTGTTAGTAATTCTCAAACTCATCACAAAAGCGATAAGGGAGCTATTCAATGTGAAGTGAAATACATTTCTATATGAATAAAGTTAGTGCATTTTGTCGTTATGATCCCACTCAGCGAGTAGGAATCTTTTGAATAAACCAGATACCCCATGCTTTAAGTTTTGCCAGAACATCTTTCTTCTTCCTTATCAAGAACACTGTAACTGTTTTGGTGAAACTATTTTTGCTATGTCAGTATAGTCTTCTCTCTGCCTAAGAAACTATAAAGCACCAAGAAAGACAGAAAAATTGCAGGTGACATTCCCAATGACTTTTCATTTCAAATTCAGTTCGAGAAATTTACTAACACCCATTTAAAGCCTTTTTTAATGCTATTTATTACTGACTTCTATACAGGGGTTCCAGTGCAAGCTGCGACTGACAGCTTTGCTTACATTAGATCATATTGTGCATATATATTTGTGTGCATGTACTCTCTGACTTCAGTTCTGTTGTAAACCTGGCATCGCCACTCTCTAAGTCAGAGCCATAACATTCCCTTACTCTCACTCATGCTTTTTTGGCAATGTTGTGTACGCTGATCATGGACCTCTCTGACCTCCTCTGTTTCCATCAATAACCATTTTTTCTGTCTATGCCCCCACATATTAAAGTTGGAAAAGACATTTTCAGTGTTGCTAGGTTGATTTCCTTCTTTTGTTCCTATGTCACTGCAGAATGTTCCTCAAGCCCTTGCTTTCCTTCTGCAGCTCCCCAGGATCCTCAGAGTCTGTTACTGCAATTATGTATGTCAGCATTCCATGAGTTGCAAATTCCTCCATCTAGCAACGAAATCATGAATTGTTTATGAAAGATTGTACTGAATAAAAGGGACTTGACCGTTACCTGTTTTTTCTTTTCTGAACTCTCTTTGGCCATTTGTGTGTGTGAAATTTCTGGCCTTTTTTTGCTTGCTGTCTGATGATTGTCTTCCCTGACTATTCAGGTAGTCTGTGCTGCTGATGCAGAACTCAAAAATGTTCAAAAAACCCTGCTCACTCCTTTATATGGTGGGGAGAAGTCTTCCACACACACCCCCACCCCCCTTTACTCGGTCTGCTTCTTCCTAGCTATCTTTGCACCTCTTGGAGGTGTCACAGGCAGTGCTGCGGGGCTGGAGTAGGGCAAAAAGCAGCATAACTCATCTGTGAATTTAAGAGGACTGAAAGGACAGGAAACCTCTCTCCATTAGCAGTGATCATTCATTCAAGTGATGTCAATCACAAATGGGTATACTTGCTGGACACAGCACTATCTGGGGATTTTCTAATGAGCCTCAGGAAATTAAGCACATATTTTCTACAGGAGAAGGAAGTCCTGCATTCGATGGTTTCTGCATATCCGGAGGAAAAGATTTTACATCAATACTCAGCTCGTCACTTGTGTTATTAGTCCTCAGCTAAAATGGCCATTTATACAGGAGAGGCAATTGGGTTCACTGAATATTTCATGTGATTTAAATTAATTATCACTATGATGGCTTTTGCAAGCCATCTCACACAAAGGGATGAATGCAAACCCTTCACTGTTCAGCTGGTGCATCTCACCTTAGACTTGTCAAATTCTGTGAAGCGAATTTAACTGGAAGTGATAAGGCTAAAGAAATTCTTAAGTGATTCTTAAGACCAGATGTGTGTGCTGAATTTCTCCACTTCATGAGCTGTAATAGGTATAATTTAGCCCCTCTTTAAAATGCTTTTGAAACTTGTAAATTTAAGGGGTTGCATAAGAGATCAGAGGGAGGGTCAAGAAACTCTGCAACAGGCATTTGCATTTTCAGGATACCTACAAATTACTTCATCCTTGAGGGAAACGCAAGTTTTAACATCGACTCTGAACTCCTATTCTTTTTGTTGTTTGTTTTGTTTTATTTATAATTCTGTCTTTGGGACTTAATTGGCAGACAGATTAGGAATGTCTAAAGATAGAAACAAATTTAATCTCATAGTAGAGACTGTGTGCCCAAATGTTTGCCCATTTTGTTTTCAGCTGTATTGAAGCTGTAATAAATTATGTTGTTATCCCTTCTTGATCTTCAGGTCTAATGAATAGTATTATCCTCTCTTCTAAGCCTTCTTTTTCTATAATTTTAATTTACTTAAATATAGAATAGGTACATTAAAGGAATTTTAGGTGAAAATATTTACAAAATGAGCTCTTGTTTGGGTGCAGGGAATAAACAGAAAATGAAATTTGTATGAATATGTATATATGTTGGCTGCTTATGTGATTTGATGTAACTAAATTAGTTGAAATTGTTGCGATAAAATACTGTTTCTTTTCAAAATGTTTCATGAGACAGTGTCCATCTTCACTAATTCTTTTGAAAATAGTGAAAATCACATTTACACACAAACAAAATATTGTATTTCAAATATTTCTTTTCAGTTTTATTTTGTTTTATATGTTAGCTTCTAATACTGATTTAAAACCTGGCACTCCAATGGAAGTGAAGCAGTTGACTGATATCTCGATTTTATTTAGCATGCCTTTTCAAGGGAATTCCTCATTTGATTTGCTATGAAAGCAGCTTAAGCAGTTTTTGAAACAGTGGAATTTCATGTGAAACCCCTGTGGGTAGTGGTATAAATAAATACAGATATTAACATTAATTCCACTTGGGATATCTTTTGGTTTTGATCCTTTTCTTGGTCTTTTGGGAGTTTTATGACTACAATTTCTTACTGTGGGCAAGCAGTATAAATTCCACATCCTACTAATGAAGACCAGATACTGATTTCTGATATATCTTAGAAAGCAAAATAAACAAGTGCATAACAGGATAGAAATGTCAGACGCAAACTCACTTTAAGTATTCATGTTTTGAAAGAAATGGCTACCCTTTTTTCTTTGGTTTAGTTAAAAATAAATTTAAAGAAAAATCTGGCAATGGCACCTTTTGCAATTTCAGATTTATGGTATACAAAAAAAGGAACTCCACATTTTTTTGTATAGAACTGTAAATATGTGCCATACATAGTCTGTTCCAAGTCAGTGCTTTTTACAAAAAAGTACTTCAGAGAAATATGAAGCATTCTGATGCCAGAACAAGGAACAGAATGGGTCCAGTATGCCTGATTAGCCACTTACGTGTATGACACTAGCTAGTATAGCTTGGCAATATATATCTGAATTTCAGGTGTTCAAATTATTTCACAGGCAGGTCAACTCTGCTGGCATACAGAGAGTTGTCAGAAGGTACACAGGGGGTTGGAAAATGCAGACGTCTGACCTATTTCCAGGTGAGTGCTGAACGTTTGCAAATGAGCAGCACTGATGTACGAAAATTAGTGAGATGAGAGGAGCTCAGGAACTGCAAATTTTAACGCAGTAAGTGCAATAACTAAAAAACACTTCAGAAATTTTGGTACAACAATTCCATGCATTTTCCTTGGAAAACATTGGCTAAAACAAAGTACTTCAGAAATGTTGAGATTAGACTTTGTCCTGTTAATGTTATGTATTTTGGGGGTCTGATTCATCAAGCTTTTAAAGAGATAAACTGGTGCTGAATTTTGTTGTAAATATAGTAAAACAAAAACCGAAGGAAACATTTTTACAGGGGATCCATGACATGTTTATTTGTTGGAAAGCTCAAGAAAAGAAAATGTTAAGATCCTATGTTCCCAGATATTAGTGATATTTAAAAAGAAACTGAGGACATTCAGTACAGAAGTGAGATATCATCCTGCATTTGTTCAGACAACTAGAGTGCATCTCATAACACTAGTAAATCATCTGTAAAAGAAACTCTTCAAAACATTTCCTGCTGCACCATTTAATCATCATTTTGGTGGTTAAAAAAGTTAATAAGGCCACACTTTTAACAAGCTAATAAAGCTGAAAAATATCTAAGAGAACGTGGACATATAGGGCCAAAATATTGCTGGCAACTGGGATTTGACTAATACTATGTTCAGAGCTGAGTCTAATAGTGTGCATGGTAGCAAGGGAAATTAGATGGTGCAGTCCTTCCCAAGGGAGCTTCAGCAGAACCAGGCTAATTTAACACCACCTGGAGATTATCAGCTTTCAAAAATGCAGATGTATGTTCACAAAAAGCTGTGGCAATTCCCACATAGGCAGTTTTTATTTTGATTTAGTCATGTAGCAATTAGGACAAAATGTGAAGTCGCTACACTGAAAAATAAACACATCTCCCTAGGGGGAGCACACGTCCACGGTTTATCTCAAGGTCTGAGAGCCAGAAGAGCTTCTGGGTGAGACTCACCAGTGCCAATATCTCAGCTTTTGAGTGGTTAGTGTCAAGCACGTGGCACCATTAAAGGGCAGTCCATCCTTTCCTGAGCAGCAGAGACGAGATGAATCACTCAAAAAATTGCATTTTCCTTGGTGTGGATTGTCATTCACACAGTTGTGATTAATGTTTACAGAACTTTGCTCATGCAGAGAAGTTTTATAAATAGTAAAATGTGTTTTTCCCACTCTATACATGATAGTTTGATGTGAATAATATTATATATATAGCCACTGACTTTTAGATCAGTGATCCAACTGCAACAAAGGTCAACAACAAGTTAAAGTCATGCTTGCTGTCTCATTGTCAAGATAAAAATGAGCTGTAGCTCTCAGTTTGGTTCCCATGGAGCATTTCTTTTCCTCAGCAGAAAATCAGAGCTCTAGACTCAATAAATTGTTTTCCTTGTTGGTATTATCAGCTGAGTAGCAGAGGATTAACATAAAATGGAGAGTGGCTTATCTGCTCGTGTAAAGGTGATTTATGCAGAGAAAAAGATGTGGTTTTTACAAAAGAACTTTTCTTTTGGAGAGTTTACATCACTACTTCATCAGAAAACATACAGAGATATAGGTCTTTGGCTATCCATTTTATCTCTTAGCTAAGTACTAGAAAAGGTGGAAAATGAAAAGTCAAATATACCTAAATAGGACATGTTCCCAGATGGATGTTGCAGACCTGAGGATTTGGCCCACAATACCTGTAAAACTCCGAAGAATATTTGTTTATGTAATCAATCAATCCATTTGTTGGGTCAGGACTTAAAAAACCCTCTCTGCCTAATACTAAATCTGCTGTGCCTAGATCAAGCTACTAGCTTGGGATTGTCTGTGAGTCTTGTTTTGGGTATCATTTTATAATAATGACTTTCATTTCAAAGTTAACTGTGCCTCATGATTGCCTTATGATCTGGGCTGAATCTAATTTTATCCAAGATGGGTTTTGCTTTGTCCTAATTTTCTAATAATTAAGAGCAACAGAAAATGTACCATGACATTGTTATTCAACTGACAGCCGACAGCCATCGATTGGCCTTCCTGAAAACTAGCCATTAAGACCAAAAGAATTTAGATTCTGTTTTCTTCATGATATTTTATACAAGACATTTACTCACTTCAGATGAAAATTTAAAGAAATTGAAAAAAAGTTGTTACAGTACCTAGACTTTTTCAAACAGGGATTCTTAATGAATGCAGTAGGGATTAAAACTGTTAATTAAGCATTACTGCAAAGAAGGATGTCTTGGAACACTGGTAAGATCAGTTCACATGAAATAGATTTGTTATTACTTTAGTAACTTCTAAAGCATCCAACCTTCCCCTATGTCTTCCCCTGCTTTCCGCAACTATAAAAAAACCCCAAAAATCTCATCAAGGAGAAAGAAACAATATACCATAGAATTCAACACAAAGATAGGCAGACACAATGGTGAGACACAACAGTTATAGCCAACAGAAGAGTCAGATGATAACTTTCAAAAGCAATGAAGTTTGAGGTATTCAGGTTAAGAGATGTAGAAACTTGATGTTCAAGAAAATCTGATGGACAGGTAGTAAATTTCCATCTAAATCATTGTCTGTGCCCAGAGAGTCTACTATGCCATATAATATAAATTTGAATTTTTTATAGCATTTTTCAGCTCTCAGAAACTTTTCAGACATTACTAACTCTGTCAGATATACACTAATGTGATACAAAACAAGTCCCTGATCATTTAGGCATGGACTCTAGCTTATGTTTGCAGAGGCTGAGAGGCCAGCTGGCTTATTTAAAAGTGAGTGCTCAGATCACTCAAAAATAAAAAATATGCCTAGTCTTCTAACATGACTGTGGAAGGAGATCCCAAAATAACAATAGCCCCAGCAAAGAACCATTGTCTCCATCCAGCAGAGTAGTTAATGGCTGATTTTCACATTTAAGTTCAAATACAAAAAACGCCTACCTGTCCAAATAAGACAAAGGCAAGTTCCAGGTGCCTAGGTCTGCACCCAGTTCTGGGATCCCCAGTTCAAGAAAGATGAGGAGCTACTGGAGACAGTCCAGCGGAGGGCTACGAGGATGATGAGGGGACTGGAACATCTCTCCTACGAGGAAAGGCTGAGGGAGATGGGCTTATTTAGCCTGAAGAAGAGAAGGCTGAGAGGGGATCTTATAAATGCTTGGAAATATCTTAAGGGTGGGTGTCAGGAGGATGCCGCCAGACTCTTTTCAGTGGTGCCCAGCGACAGGACAAGGGGCAATAGACACAAACTGAAGCACAGGAAGTTCCATCTGAACGTGAGGAAGAGCTTCTTCCCTCTGAGGGTGATGGAGCCCTGGACCAGGCTGCCCAGGGAGGTTGTGGAGTCTCCTTCTCTGGAGATATTCAAGACCTGCCTGGAGACAGTTCTGTGCAACCTGCTGTAGGTGACCCTGCTTTGGCAGGGAGGTTGGACCAGATGATCCCCAGAGGTCCCTTCAAACCCCTACCATTCTGTGATTCTGTGAGGTCTCAAACCATTTCTACAGATAGTAGAAGTCTATGCATATATGCCATTGTTTCCTGCAATTTTGCTAGCTACCTGCACTTCTATTCACTGTGACCCACTCATTGTCTTGGTTCAGGCTATGCCCTATGGGTCTTGAAAAACTAAGGAAGGCTGTACTGGCAGGCTTGCTTGGCCCTTCAGAAAATGCAGACATAATACCTTCATTAGTTTGTTTTTAAGCAGAATAAATAGAGATGATGATAATCTGTTCCCTCTTCATTTCAGGTAAGGTAGGGCCCAAGGCGTGGTGGATTCACTCCCTCTGTGGGCTCAAAGGATGTAAGCCCAGATTTTCCCATGACATTAAACTCAGTGTACCCACAGGTAGTGCAGTTAATTGCGATAATCCTCCCACCTGCCTCCTGATCTGGGAGCAGTTTTACCTTGATGTGTTGCCATCAGATCAGTGAGCTGAAGGAGCTTTCCCTGGAACCATAAACTCCTTAGATCAGGGACTAGGCTGAGTTCGAGGGATGGAAAGGTAGAAATACTGATTCTGGTGATTACCTCAGTAAAGCAGTTATTTGCTTTTTCACACACTAGCTTCATGTTTCTCTGTATTGTGTTTATAATGACAGCTACTTTGCCTGCTTGCACCGTAACCAGGGCTTTATTAAAGTATCAGAAAGCACAGATTGTTTTGCCACAATTATGCTTCGCAGAAAGGCTGTAGAAGGATTAAGACCCGAAGGTCCAAAGCTGTTTTTCCAGTAAGTGCCCTGCTTTGGAAATGTTGTTCTCTGCTCTTACCGGTATCAAGCACATGCAAATTCACCTGATACAAACGTGTTTTGCTGGCCTATTGAACACCTAGTTAAAATGTACTAAATCCATCTTTTTATTAGTAAAAATTCATAGCTTTTAGAACAGGGGACTGATAAAAATAGTGGATATCTGAGGCTTGTAATAACTTTTACAGCACCAGCAAAAATTGGTTTGGTAAAAAAAGAATGTTATCTTCAGAGGTAATGGTCTGGGTTCATCAGAATGACAACAGTGAGATCATTTTTCAAGTTCATCCACACAGAACATTTGTATTTTTATTTAAGAAGAGCCAGTTTTCCACAAACACTGAAAAATTCAGTATGTATCAGTATACCTTCTTCACAGTGGAAGAAGCAGGGATGCTATTAAAGTTTATGAGGGTTTTTTATGTGTGTATACATTGTGTTCAAAGAACAGTTAAGGGATGGCAGTGTTATAAAGTTAACCACGCAGATTTAGGAAATGCAAGAATGAAGAAGGTCTAAGCAATTTTATTTCAGGCCGTCTGTGGCCATATATTGTAATGTAGTATTATAGCTCAAATACATTTTTAATTACACTGTTATTTTTATTTTCACAGGCCCTCTGCTTCCTCTAGTCACGTGAAGTGGTACTTCATGTGGAATTTTACATTCAACATATTTGTCCATGCATTATTTAGTGCATGCTGTTCGAACTGTGCTCAATTTACATAATTATTAATTTTCTCATAGATTTTCCTGTTATACTGAGCCACAGTATCCAATTATCTCACAAACATTAATGAATTTATTGTCACATTATCCCTGTGTGATTAGAACTTTTTCTCTTTTAACAAAACAATGAAGATCAAATGAGTCTGCTAGTGTCTGTGTCCAGTTTACAATATCAAGAATTAAATCCCTCTCATTCAAAATGCCCAAATCCTAAGTCATTTTTATCTTAGCAAAAAATAAACGAGACAAAAAGTGCCTTCAGTGAGCAATTCTTTGATAAATATACATATAATATTGTGATGTTCCAGTTATCAACAAGGGAACTGGCTTGACCTGCTTATATCGGAAGTTTTAGGTAGGCAACGTCAGTGGATACTGATTCCACCTTAGGTTGACTTCTGAGTGCAAAGGATTCTGTTGCATTTTTTTTGTACAAAGCCCAGCTGTCCCTGATTTCAGCTGAAGCTGCCGATGCTCAGCACTTCTGCTGGCCATCTGTGTCTACCAAGACATTTTAAAGTGAGGCATCTCTTAGTTCTACATCTATGGAAAGCTTTGTTTTGTGAAATGGCTAGTGTTGTATGAGATTTCTGTTGCGTGAGACTTCTCTTGCATCAGGGTAGGTTTAGACTGGAAATTAGGAAAACTTTCTTTACTGAGAGAGTGGTCAGACATTGGAACAGGCTGCCCAGGGAAGTGGTGGAGTCACCATCCCTGCAAGTGTTCAAAAAACTTGTAGATATGGCACTTCGGGATATGGTTTAGCAGACATGGTGGTGATGGGTGGATGGTTGGACTTGATGATCTTAGAGGTCTTTTCCAACCTTAATGATTCTATGATTCTGTGAAAAGTAAGAATAGAAACAGTTATCTACAATAGCATTTGCCTGTCTTAGACTGAGAGCATCCTTTTGCCTCATGTAGTTTTTGTCCAAAATTCTGCAAATTCTGTAAGAAATTATACTGGAATCCCACAGACACACAGTTCCTGTGTCCTTCAATACACAATTCCCGAAAGACTGTCCTGTCTGCACAGTAAAAGTGATAGGGTTCGTGAGGAAATTGTACTTCCTTGATTGTTGAGCACTTTACTACGCATATTTATCTTTCTTTTAACCTATGAATTAAGTTTTAATTTAAGAAAAGCAGAGTCTAGCTTTCCTCCTAGTTTTCATTTAAACCTAGGAGTGCAGAAAAAGCAAGGGCATCAATGGGAACACTCATACTCAGGAAGTCTGGGAAAAAGGAATGTATGAGTAGTGCAAGGGTCAAAGTTTAAAATGATTCTCTACAACCCTGGATGAAAAATCTACACAATCTCGCATGGAGCAAGACCACCATCTTCAGAGCCACAGGCCTCTGCCACTTGAGTAATTGCTGGGAGTAGCTATTGCTATGCAAACTAGCATAGAAGGAGAAAAGACAAATGCTTTTCCTGGGAGTTTCATGAGTATTTTTGAGAACCAGAGCAGCACAGATGCTGGAGTTCTCTGTCTTTTCTGTTTTTACCACCTGAGCTTCGGTCTTTATCCCCATTTGCTCCAGTCCCTGTTTTGATTATTTCTCTATTCTTTCTCTTTCCTAGAGAAATCTTAGGTCAGCCTTCCTTGGATTTGCCATTACACATTGTAGAACCCTAGGTTTATTTTAACATTGGCAGGTAAGCTCCCCATACTGGATTATCTATGCATCCAAGACAGGAAAGGATTCAGGCTAATATTTTTATGTATCTTTTTCTTATCACTAATGCTGTCTCAAGGGACTACTCTGGTCCTGCTTGACTTTTCCTTCCTGCTCCTCCACAAGAGCTGATGCACCTATTTGTGAGGCTGGGAGCTCCATAAGTGCATAATTTAGATTCAGACAAAAGTGTAAAGAAACCTGATCTTGATCAGTGACTGATCAGTACAAATAAGGGACAATAAAAAATATTTTTACAAATACATCAACAACAATAAGAAGGCCGAGGAGACTTTCCATCCCTTATTGGATGCGAGGGGGAATATTGCCAGCAAGGATGACGAAAAGGCTGAGGTACTTAATGCCTTCTTCGCCTCAGTCTTTAATAGTCAGACTAGTTTTTCCCAGAGTACTCAGTCCCCAGTACTGGAAGATAGAGAAGGAGAGCGGAACAGAACTCCCATAATCAAGGAAGAAGCAGTTAAAGACCTGCTATGCCACCTGGACACTTACAAGTCTAAGAGGCTGGATGGGATCCATCCAGGAGTGCTGAGGGAACCGGTGAGGAGCTGGCCAAGCCACTCTCCATCATCTATCAGCAGTCCTGGTTAACAGGGGAGGTCCCAGATGACTGGAGGATCGCCAGTGTAACAGCCATCTACAAGAAGGTCTGGAAGGAGGATCCTGGGAACTACAGGACTGTCAGCCTGACCTCAGTGCCGGGCAAGATTATGGAGAGGTTCATCCCAAGTGTTCTCACCAGGCATGTGAAGGACAACAAGGGGATCAGGCCCAGCCAGCATGGGTTCATGAAAGGCAGGTCCTGCTTGACCAACCTGATCTCCTCCTATGACCAGGTGACCCGCCTAGTGGATGAGGGAAAGGCTGTGGATGTTGTCTACATAGACTTTAATAAGGCCTTTGACACTGTTTCCCACAACATCCTCCTGGAGAAACTAACTGCCCATGGTTTGGATGTGTGTACTCTGTACTGGATAAAGAACTGGCTGAATGGCCGAGCGCAGAGAGTGGTAGTGAATGGAGTTAAATCCAGATGGCAGCTGGTCATGAGTGGTGTTCCCCAGGGCTCAGTTTTGAGTCCAGTCTTGTTTAACGTCTTTATCAATGATCTGGACGAGGGGATTGAGTGCTTGCTCAGTAAGTTTGCAGATAACACCAGGTTGGGTGGGAGTGTCGATCTGCTTAAATGTAGAAAGACTCTGCAGAGGGATTTGGACAGCCTGGATCGAGGGGCTGAGGCCAACTGTATGAGTTTCAACAAGGCCAAATGCCGGCTCCCACACTTTGGTCACAACAACCCCATGCAACGGTACAGCCTTGAGGAGTGTCTGGAAAGCTGCCCAGCGGAAAAGCACCTGGAGGTGCTGGCTGACAGCTGGCTGAACATGAGGCAGCAGTGTGCCCAGGTAGCCAAGGAGGCCTACGGCATCCTGGCTTGCATCAGGAATAGTGTGGCCAGCAGGAGTAGGGAGGTGGTCGTGCCCCTGTACTTGGCACTGGTGAGGCTGCACCTCGTGTACTGTGTTCCATTTTGGGCCCCTCACTACAAGAAGGACATTGAGGTGCTGGAGCGTGTCCAGAGAAGGGCGACGAGGCTGGTGAGGGGTCTGGAGAACAAGTCTTATGAGGAGCAGCTGAGGTAGCTGGGGCTGTTTAGTCTGAAGAAGAGGAGGCTGAGGGGGGACCTTACTACTCTTTACAACTACCTGAAAGGATGTTGTAGTGAGGCAGGTGTTGATCTCTTCTCCCAGGTAACTAGCGTTAGGATGAGTGGCAATGGCCTCAAGTTGCGCCAAGGGAAATTGAGATTAGATATTAGGAAACATTTCTTTACTGAAAGAGTGGTCAGACATTGGAACAGGCTGCCCAGGGAAGTGATTTAGTCACCATCCCTGGAGGTATTCAAAAAGAGTGTAGATGTGGCACTTCAGGATATGGTTTATTAGGCATGGTGGTGTTGGGTTTATGTTTGGACTTGATCCTACAGGTCTTTTCCAATCCATGATTCTATGATTCTATAAAAGGGCAGTATGGAGGACCAGGGCTGCACAGGGAAGACAGATGCAGGAGGTGGAGATCCACACATCCCTAGCACTGCTATCAGGAAAATCAATACCCAGAGGCTGCATGAGATACTTCGGCATAAGGTGAACTTGTGGGCATCACGGGAAAGGCTACAGCAGGAGAGACTATGGCCGAGGCGGGACTTTTGGGGAAGCATAATTAACACTGGAACTAGCACAGTCTCACAGCATCCTGTCAGCCTGCAGCTCTCCACAGTGATCACCAACCAGGCAGTGTCCAAATTAGAGCTATGAAACTGGGCAGGCTTGAGAGGCCAAAAAGCCCTCCACAACTACATCTACTCAAGACCCATGAGGGCTAAGAATTTGAATTGGGGGACAATCTTGGTTATCCTCTGGAGTAATTGAGTAGGTGCTATCCTGTTGACAGATGCTCAGAAGGGCATTGGGAAATAATACAATGAATATATGCAGTTAAAGCTTTAAATTAGTACATAGATACATGCAAAACCAAGGGATACAAATTACTTTATTTTTTATTTGTTAAAGTTAGATAACTGTGAAGAAGTCACTAGCAGTATGCACTAGAAAGAGGACTCCTATTTTTTGTATAAATTCAACTAAGTAGGGTACCCAAGTGTGAAGATTTGTGAGAGGGTTTCAGCTGAAAAATGCAAATGGCCTGCTGTGTCATGTGCTGAACAAAGCTGGACTACATTAAAATCAGTGTTTTTAGTACAGAAAACATATGAGGGGCAAGCCATTTGTCCTGTGATTTTTGTTTGTTTCTCTCTGTCATTTGTTTCAGGTAATAATAATATATTATTTATTTATTGCATTACACGACTGCTTTGTAATCTTCTGATATAAACTCAGGGTGATTGCTTTGCCAAGCTGCATTCCCACCGGGGGCTTATTGGCAGGGAAACTGAGACATGGTGACTGTTGGCATTTGCCAGCTCTGTCTCTCCAAATGCTCAGCAGTAACCTCAGCACAGCCTCCCCGTGCCAGAAGCTGTTCTTCAGGTCAGGCAAGGCGTGGAAAAAGAGAATTTGTGAGGCTCTGTGCTTCCACACTGGAGGATTGCAGCAGCAGAATCCGAGGGATCAGGGAATGGGAGTGGAGATGTGGTGCTTCTAGGGTTGTGTGGGGAGCTGCAGGGGGAAAGGAGGCATGAAGAAGGGAGCTAACGAGGCATGAAGACTTCTGCAGGGGCTGTTGGAAGATGGCCATATCAGAAAAAAAAATAATATTTTGAGGGGAAGAGTTGAAAACTATAAAAAGGAGTATGGAAGTGAAGTTACTGTGGGACAAAGGGATGGAGAGGTGGCTACAGCCTGATGCTGATAAATTGTATGGTTTCACCCACATCTTTCCTTTGCTCTGCTTAGATAAACAATCAGTATTAGCTGGATCTCTTTTTAAGTTACCGATTTTTATAGTCTGCAGCCACATTCAACACTGAATACTAGCAAAGCCACCCTCTTAGAATGTCTTTTTTTACACTGGTACTTCAAGTTAAAAATCTATTTTAAATTATTGGATAGCAAGTAACAACCTCCAGAGGGCTAAACCAATGCTGTTAACAGGTCCAAAATGCGATGCAGCATATGGAGCTGAATACCTCATGGTACAGATTTGCACGCAGGCGGTTTTAATTAGGATTTAGAATTCCTTGAGGAATGCAGCATTCTGGCCTAGTCTCAGTCTTGTCAATACGTAATGTTTTTGTTCATGCTAAAGCCTGCAAAAACCAGTAGGTTCCTGCTGGCTTGGAACTTTTGATGCTTATATGAACGGTTAGACTTTGCTCCAGCTGCCAGATTTGTGTGTGATCGTAACCTGTTTGTATGTACTTAGTATAAGAGAATGATGTCTGTTTCAATAATGTTGTACCAGGTCAGTCCAAAGTAAATATCGTTTGAAGTTTTACAATAGTGCATAGCTACTTATTTTTTCGTGCAGCACTTCAAAGTGAGGCTATGCTTTAACTCGATGGTTATTGTGCCATCTTGTGAGCAAAAGGTGCAACTACTTCCAGCTAATACAAGGAGGAGGTACTATGGCTACATGTCAATTTCACTGCTTCATCGTGAAAAATAAAATTATTTATGGTTTAAAAAAACAGATGAGGAGAATATGTATTTGGCCCACTGTATTGTACTCACATTTTTTAAAAAACTGAACATCTGTTCCCTACTATGGGCAAAAACTTGCTGATTTCAGTAAACTGAGAGAAGAAATCATATATTTGCACCTTTTTTTTCCCTCCTGAAAAAGAAGGAATTTCTTGTGCTGAATAGAAAAGCTATGCAAATTCTCATTATTCAGTGCTGATAGTGTCCCTTCTGTGAAACAATTCGGTTCTTACAGGAAATCGCTTGTCTTCTAAAAATCACTGTGTGGTTCTCAGAGATAGCACAATATAAATTACACAAAACACTGCCAGCTATTACATTGACGCAGAGAAAAATCTAATTCCTGACCTTAGAAAGTCTGCTGTCTTCTGGAACATTTGTGGGGGACCCCCTCTCCTAAACCTGAAATAAATTACAATGGCAGCAGATAACCTACAACATGACTTTTAAATAATAATTATTATTACTCTTAAAATCAGTGTAGTTGCACTAGATCTTGGGCTTAGAAAAGCAGACTGGAAAAATCTTAGAAGTTCTACCACTGCTTAAGTAATTGATTCTCTTTGTGACCTTGAGCAAGTTGTTGTATTTCTGTGCCTAATTTTACCCACCTTTAGATGATGCACACACTTTTCAACAGGATGTTATCAGACTTGACTACCACTTGTAAAGCTCTTCGGGATTCTTGGATGAAAGGTAGTGCTGTGATATAGCGACAAGCTTGTTAGAAATCTACTTGATAAGCAAAAGAGCAAGTCATTCACAATAAGTGTAATTATTCAATGATTTAAGCTTCTTAATCTACTTCCAGAGTCTTGGCAAGCAGATTGTGATTTCTTCCTTTTTATATAATGAGAAGAGTATTTTTTTCTCTTTTTACTCTATAGATTGATTGCAAATATTCAGGATTCAAGCTGTGTTGCTCATTTGCAATCAGTTGGATGAGTAACATTATTTCTACTCATGATTGGATGAATGCCCGAGGACTTGTGTGTGCAAATTGTAAAGTTTGCTTTCTCAAGATACTCATCTGTATGACATTGAAATTTGCTGCCTTTAGGGAGCGGTGCCAGTAAAATTCAACATAGTGAAGACCACTGCAAAAAACTGAGCACAGAAGTAAGACAAAGTGACACTTTTTTTTTAACGGGACTTTGCAGATCAAACTTTCATGTAAGTGGACCGAGTCCACTTAGTTTTAGTTTTTGCCTGTTGCTAAAACTGTGAACAAATCCAGTGTATTGAATTCTCAACCTAGTATCACGCAGAAGGGGAGTAACTCTGGACCTGTTCAAAGGTAGCTCCCATGTCAAGATTGCAGTGGAGGACTAGCAGTGGAGTTGATCTGCATAGGAGTTGCAAAGCAGATCAAATCCTAGGTCAAGGGAAAAGGCAAGCGAGCAAGGGAGAAGCAGCAGGTAGCTTTGGGACCCAACTGCATACCTTGTCTGTCCCCAGATTGCAATGGGACTACTGGGTCTGTAAGAACTTGTTGTCTCACATGGGAGATTTTCTGCAGAAATTCCTTTCCTTGTGGTCTCTAAGTTATATGGGTTATATGAAGACCCACAACTTCTAAGGTGCAGAAGGGTGGCCCCTCCTGAGGAGGACTGTAGAACAGAAATAGCACTGGAGACTTCAAACACTTTGCTCCCTCCTTTTGCAGTCCTCCTATTGCAAGCAGAAGTAATGTGTGATGTATTGGAGTGTGGTCCAGCCAAAAAGGCATATAGCGAAGAACAGGAACATGTATTTTCAAATAGCAACTCCAGCAGGACCATGTTCCACAGCTTAGGACATAGATTAATTTGAGTTGATGTAAAATGAAATGTTCTGTTTGCATTTTCTGCAAAGCCAACCAATGGTCGTTGAAAAAAATACCGAGGACTTTTGTAAAAAACTGTCCTCTCTGCCCCCAAATTGAATGAGAAGTTCCCAAGCATCTTACTTCACAGTCTGTCAAAGGTAGGTTGTAAGAACATCCATATTTGCATGCTATTGCGATAGTCTGGCTGTTGCAACTTGTGTTGTAACTTCCCTTTTTTTTTTTACTATTTTATTTTTCCCCTTGAGACCTGGCTTTGTTGAAATTTAAGGCTTTTGACCATTACCCTCTGCTGGATTCATATCTTCAGCCCTGTTTAACTGACAGCTTGTTGGAAAACACAGACCTAGAAATATTCCTTTAGACAGTAGGATGCGAGGAGCAGTGATGCTGTAATAATCTCACATTTTAGAGAGAATGATCTCTTATAAAAAGGCACGTTCATATTAAAAATTCACAGCAGCACACTCCACTCCCCCATTATAGGTAATTACAGAGGATTTTAAATATCTGATGCTAGTTGGCAGCGTACAATACCCTGTCAGCAGCAGGCACTGATTTGTAATTCAATTATCATAAGACATCCACCTGTTCTTTTGTCAAATGCAGACTAGCATTTCCGTGCAATCATGCTTTTCCCTCCAGAAATTCAATTTAACCCTTAGAGAAAACTCTGATTTCTAGGAAATGGGGTAATTTCAAGGACATTTGCAGGACCCCATCAAGACAGACTGATGGAGAGGAATAAGGCATTGCTGCAGGAGAGTCTCAATTTTGGTTTGGTATTTTCAGGCTTACCATTGGCTTTTTGCTGTGTCAAGCTGTTTTTGTTCACAGCTGAAAGCATTTTAATGAAGAGTTGCTGTGGGAGGAAAGATGTATGAAAATCAATGAGTTTAGCGCTAAGAACATAAGGCAAACACATAACAGGATTCACCCAGAAATGCTTCAGGCTCATACTTTGTGAAGAAAGAGAAGGCTGGGCTTGGGGTCAGAGGGAGATAAAGGCAAGTGGAAAAGTGGAAATCTGTTCTGTAAACTTTCCAGTTTATGGCACGTGAACACGGATATTATTGAATTTTTTAGATGAATGTGCAGTTGTTGGATAAAATGATCAATTTTAATTATAATTTGTAGGTTTTCACAGGGAAGTCTACCAGTAGAGACACATGGAAATGTTCTGCTTTTTGGGATCACAGGGCTCAGGGTGAACCACTTTCCTCTGGGTCTTGGCCCTCCTTTATGCAGCAGATAGACTGCAGTGTGGTGATGGGGAAAGAACTTACCGATGGCCATGAAGAGAGATTGTTTCTTGAATGCACCTTACACTGCTTCTTGCACTGTAAATCTTCACGAATTATCTGGCTAAAGTTCATTATAGCTTCTGCCACTGCTGTCTTGTCACTCTGGAAATATGTCGCTGGACATTTTCATTTTTACCATTTCCCGGGGAGATGGGATGATTCTGGTTTTTGGACACAAACTGAAGCACAGAAAGTTCCGTCTGAACATGAGGAAGAATTTCTTCCCTCTGAGGGTGACGGAGCACTGGAACAGGCTGCCCAGGAAGGTGGTGGAGTCTCCTTCTCTGGAGATATTCAAGACCTGCCTGGACAAGGTCCTGTGCAGCCTGCTCTGGGTGACCCTGCTTCGGCAGGGGTGTTGGACTAGATGACCCACAGAGGCCCCTTCCAACCCCTACCATTCTGTGATTCTGTGATTCTGTGTGGTATTCTGCAGTTATTTCTCCTAATCACGTTTTAGCAAATGACTCACTTTAAAGAGGGTGTCTCTGAATAGTCGTCTTTTTTGAAAGAGTACTCACTGGGTTCAAAAAATAATTGATTGCTTGGGGCTTAAATGATCTGTGTGCCAAGCCTTTAATGCGACATTGGTTGGAGTACCATCTATTAGACTGATGGCTTCTTGCCCAAATAATACTTGTCTGGTGCCAGTAATTTTATAAATTTATTAATTATATTATTGGAAAAGTGGGTATGTGAAGGGTTGCAGGCACATCCCAGAAAAGAAGAGACTAAATCACATCACGTGTGTATTCTGAAAATAACTGGCACCTGCTGAACAATTTCCATACATGAGAGTGTAGGCAGGAATAAACTGTGATGATTTCCCTTGGAGGGATGAGTAAATGAAGTAACAACACCCCAGAGCTGAGTGGTCAAGGAGAAGTGCAGAAGCAGCAGAGAGGACAAGAGGTCTGCTTTGCAATGTCCTTGTGAGCATACCTGAACTGAAGACTTCTTACATGGCCTTCCAGATAAGTCTCAGTCTTTGATTTTGCTCATTCCAACACTTTAACATATTGCTGTCAGATGAAAATGGCATTTACAACAGCACTATGTTCCTCTCACTTATTGCCAAAGATTTATGAATTCCCTTTCTGATTTACACTGTGCTCTCCTCCTCCTGCTCCCTGCTGTAACATCTCAACAACCCCCACCACAGTGTTACTCCATGTGCATTCATCTAGTAGGCTTCTCCCTCAAAACAGCGGTGTGTACATGTGTCGGATGCAATGGGCAAGGCTTTGGCAGCAGGCATCTCTGTGACGAGAGGCTCCAGCCAGCTCCAGTCAGCTCCAATGGCCCCACCACAATATCCATCTGGGCCCACCACCCAAGTGGAAGGTGCCTTTTTAAAACGGATTCCAGCTAAAGGACAGAGGTCATAATTTAATTTAATTTTTAGAGTTATATTCCTTGTTCTTACAAGCTTCATTTTGGATCTTGGACAAGCTGCTCTCTTACGTTGCCTCTCTGTGGAGTGCGGAGTTATAATAGCTCACACCATAATTAGCCGCAGGGTAAGGGAAAAACTTTACTGAAAGAGTAATTTTCTGCCTGCCTGAGGCGCTGTGGAAGTGTATGTGTGCTCTCCAGCATCAGAGTATGTGGTGCTAAACGGAAAATGACTCAAATATTTTGCGGAGAAAGGCTATAGAAATGCAGAGATATTAATGTGGGGATGTGAAATGTGAGGCAACGCTACAGCTCAGCTGATCGACATGTCTTTTTTTCATTACCAACCCTTGCCAATATGTCATCTCAGAGGTCTCATGGTGAAACCTTTGTGTATCAGTGTGGTATACCATATTTCCTCTCTTTGATGAAAAGTTGAAAAAATAATGAAGTATTGTCTCCAAGAAAGATTGGGAAACTGGACGGTTATATTGTCTAATGTCTGATACTTTATCTATTATCCCGTATTTACATTAGTACATGTATACTACCTCCTCAAAGCTTATTTGTTCTTCCTTGCTATCTTTTTTTCTCTAGAAATATCGTTATCAAGATGAGGATGCTCCACATGATCATACTTTGCCTCGATTAACCCACGAAGTGAGAGGCCCAGAGCTTGTTCATGTGTCAGAGAAGAACCTGTCTCAAATAGAGAATGTCCATGGATATGTCTTACAGTCGCACATTTCTCCTTTGAAGGTAGGATCGATATTCACTGTGGCTTTGGTCCTCAAATACGAGAAAACGTGCAGCATGAAACGCTTGCGAAACTTATTTTTTTGTACAAACAGACATGCTGCTCTTTGAAGGGTATCGCTGCAGATCGATTGTTCTGTGATGGGTTTTTAAGGCTCACTGCAGTGTAACAGGTAATGGTTTAGTTAGCAGAGCTTTGTGTTGAGATGTGAGCTTTTTGCTCCGAGTGAAATTTTTGCTTGAGCAAAAGTCATTCCTGGCAAATAAGCCTTTTTTTTCTGTACATTGAGAAAGGAATAATGCAGGTTCTCAGGCTCAATATCATGGTGATTTTGGAATGGCAGACTTCCCTTCCTGATGGTCCTTGTTCAGAAATTGAAAAAAAAATACTGTAAATGTAACCATCTGATGGAGTCCTGGTTTGTGTACCTCTCAAAAAGCTACGTCAAAGTCAGAAGTTATGCCTGGAAAGGGAGCTCATTTGCCACTATTCAGATCCTTACGACTCAAGCACTTGCTGTTTTCTGTGGGTTATGGTGCAATTCAGAGTGATGGATCATTCTGTATCCCATCTCTCTGTTTACTAAGGCAACTATTTATAAAATATAGAAGGTTTTTCTGTATGTGTATCTGATGTCCTCTGATATATCTTGCTGGGCAAAAAATGTTTATCTGCAAGATGAACCTGTGTATTAACCATAAAGAAATCCATTTCTGAAAATCACATTTGCTCTTTAAGAAGACTGCAATTGTTTCAAGATGTTCCTATAACTTCTTTAATGAACTGAGAATAAATGGAGTGATGAGCATGATGGTTTTCCTTTTTTAAGTTTCTACTAGGCCTGGGAAGGGGAAAAAAGAAGATTTTTTTTTTACTAGAAGTGGTGATGTTCTGGGTAATGGTTTTATTCAGGCAATTAACTAAGCAGCAAACAAGGCAGATGGGCTTTGCTCCTTCTGGTGCTCAAAGCCTGTGAAATGGACATCGTTTGCCTAGCAGAGTGATTACAGCGCGGTTACAAGTGAAAGGAAATGTTTATTATTAAAGATTGATGTGAATGCAGCTGGTGTTCATTGAGCCTTCATGGAACAGCCATGTGAATTTATCTTTGTCCTCTGGCCTTGTTGTTCTGGGGTGTAGTTTGTATGTCATTCGTCTTTTCATGTTTTAGCAGCTTTCCAGGTTGCTTATCTAACTTCTGCTGCAGGATCCAACAGTGTCAAGCAGTGATATATCTTCTTATGCTGTAGTAGATCAATTTAGCTATTTGGAAGGGATTACCTCCATGTGGCCTCCGCGTAACCTCAGGGGACAATCACAGACAAAGCAATTTCTTGCCTGGAAGGGAAACATCCCTGCTCTTCTAGGGCTCCTTGAGTATTAAGATTCTTATTCATAAAAGTCAAAAATAGATACTTTGTTTCACAAATGGAGACTTCCAAGGAAGGCTGCACAATCCAAGCTGATGATGTAGCAATGATGATAAAAATCTTATTGTGTAGTGAGGGGAAGGGGATCCCCATACGTCTACAGTTGCCTTAAAACACCTCCAAGTCTAAATTAGACTTGCTGCTGCCTTCTGAAGCAACGGAAGGAGAGGAGCTACACAGAGAGGACCTCTGCAAATTCTGTCCTCAGCCTGAGGATTTCTGTCTTTGTTCCTTTCCCTCCTTTCCTTCACATTCACAGTGTCCCATGCCTGCCACTGAATCTAAAGTCAGTGATTTGTCTCTTCAGATAGCTTTGAAGTTGCTGCTTTCTTTCTCTCATAGTCAATGTCCTGTCTTTTCACCTTCAGCAGAGAATTAGCTCAGGAGGCTGGAGTAAACCTTGTGCTAGAGTCATGGCACTGTGGTACTCTTCCTATCTAAAATACCTGCTTTGGATTCACTTTTAGTTTGGGGAATTCACTGAAATCTCTGTACAGATGCTTTTTTTCGTGGTGATTTCCACATAGTTGTGAAGTAGCATTCCAAACTCCCCAAAATCCATTCAGAATCAATTGTTGTCTTCAATTATCAGGTTTTTATCTTATAGTCCAGTATCGTTAAGTATTCTACGCTTCTCTCAGCAGTATTGGGTAAACATGACTGCACCGAATAATGGCTAAATCTGAGGCACACTGCCTCTCAACCCGTAGCGTGCCTTCCAAGGAAAATGTAAAATAATGTTTTTTAAAGATCTGCTGGGTAAGTGTGCCTGCAATTCAAATATTTTGTTGCCTTGTCTGAGAGGTGGAACTGCTGGAATCCTGCTCTGAGGATATATAACAAATGCTGGGGCCCAAATACAGCCTGTCGACTCTAGTCTTACAAGTGAGAAGACACTGGCAATTGCAGTGGGATAAAGCTGCCAGGGAACTCCACTGAGAGCTTTTTGCACTGGAAAGGTTGACTCGCTCTGCCCCAGTTTTCTGAAAACAGGGCAGAGTATTTGGTGCAAAGGGGAGATGTGTGTAAATCAAAGTCAGATGACCTCCTGTGTCACTCGGACTGTCTGTCTGACCAGCCAGCAAGGACATCGCGTGAGCAGGGGGTGGCTGGCTGACTGCCTGGCATCAGGTCACTGCCTGATTCCGTTTCACTGCCTGAGTTTCACTGCAGGGTCTGCAGCACCAAGGTGCACCTGCCAAAAAATTTTTGAGGCAGTCTTTTGTGTTTAGTGGCTGCAAAATGCCCTGATGACACGATGATTTGCCCAACATTTTTATGTTTGAACTAGTATCGTAAAAGAAAAATGTTTAAGCATAAAAATAATCTATTTAAGATGCTTTCGAACCAAAGTGTTGTCCCAGGGCCAAGCCACATACCCGTCTTAATCACATCACTTTTCCTAAGTGACTCGAGTCTGGCAGAGGAAATAGAGTTACTCATTTCCATACATTTGTGTTCATTTGGAAAGAAATCTGTAAAGCCCGTGTAATCAGAATGCAGTGTAATTCAGAGTGGCTGGTTCCAGCTCCCATACCTGAGCTGTGCCCACAGCCATCTCTGGAAGCCACAGGTGTTATGCCTTGTCTGTACAGGCAGACTGCGCTTGCTACCATAACCCTGCCTGTGCTCCCAAGTCTGCAGCGAACACCTCGGTGTACATCCATAAGCCGGCTTGACAGCTTGAGCACAGACTTGCCTCATTACAGCTACAAGTCTGGTGGATGGTTGCAGTTCAGGCCAAGAAACCATGGGACTGTGTATACCCCTTTGTACATCTCCAAGTAAAACATTCCATTCTTCAAAGACTTTCTAACCCTCAGGATGGAAAGATTCAGCCCATCTTTTTGAAGACTTGTGTGATTCAAAATGCCTGACATGGTACTGTGTTGCATAGTACAGACACATCTTAAATTTGTTTTCAAGTAGCTGTGTACGAATTCTTAAAGAACTTCGCTGTAATTTCGTATTCCAGATGATGTGATTTGATATAGTCCAGAAATATCCCGGAGAAGCTTGTCATTACTGGTTGCTTCAGAAGTTTTTTTATGAAGAGGATTTTCTTTTATGACCTTACACTTGTTTGATGTGCTGAATAATCAGAAATATGGTCCTCATCCGTTCTGAAAATGTCTGAGACTCTCAGATACTAATTATGATAAGCATTGTTTAAGAATGTGAATAGTTTTCTTAATATTGATATGTCTTGTTAGCTTTAAAGTACCTAAAATCTAGTGTGCGATAGCCACATTGCTTCCTTTCAGAAGATAGTAATGAGCAAGCACAGTTATACTGAAAACTAGACCCTCTTTTCACCGTGATTTTTACTTTCATAACTTCAGATTTCTTGCATGAACTTTCTACTTTTCTACTACATTTCTTCCTGTAGGATTTCCTATACACTCAACTCAGTTCTGGAAAATGCTTAATTTTAGAAAGCTACGAACTTCTGTTAAAGGTTGATCTACTTATTAGTGTGCAGAAGGTAAAATTTACACCAGTCTCAGCAACTTTGAATATCAAACACAGAAGTTGTAAAGGAAGTTTTCAGTTATGTGTCTGTACTAACATAGGGAAAAATGCTAACATCCAAGAAGTTTTGTGAGAGTTGCCATAATAAGATTCTGAATGCTCTTTGCAACTTATGGAGGTGACGAAATTGTGTTTTATTAATCTGTTAAAGGAAAAAAATAAGTAACGTCATGAAAAGATAGTTGAAAATAATTTTCTTGCACTTTCTCCCCTTTGCCACTAGATGGTGCAGTAAACTCAGAATCCTTTGATCCGCAGTGCAAAGCTCCAGTGACATGCTCCGGAGGGTTTTCTTAAATGACTTAGAAACTGCTAAATCAGTAAAAATGCCTTGTTAGGAATTAGATGCCTTCTGAACCCCATGTGTGTTGGGATATCTGAATACAACACAACCGTACCTGAAATTCCAATATGCAAGCTCTGTCTCCAAATGAAATGCACCTCTCTTTTCCTTCCTCCTAGGAACAGAGCTAATCAGTGTTCATTAAATGAATGATTACTCTGGCTTCTAAATGAACCTTTATATATTATTGTGATGTTAGATTTATTTTTGTTTTAGTATCTTCCACTTTCTTTAGATAAGTTTAAAAGTAAAAATCTATGTTGCCCAGAGAAGCTGTGGCTGCCCCCTTCCTGGCAGTGTTCAAGGCCAGGTTGGATGGGGCCCTGAGCAACCTGGTCTGGTGGAAGGTGTCCCTGCTCATGGCAGGGGGGTGGGAATCAGATGATCTGTAAGGTCTCTTCCAACCCAAACCATTCTATGATTCTATGTTTCTATGATGTAAGGATCTTGCATCTCCATGGTTGCCTGACCATTTTAAATGTTGTATTATTCCAAATACAATCTCCATTTCCTAATTTAGTACAAGGTTTGAATGTAAGCATCACCAGCAGTTGTGCAAAAATAAGTAGCCAGTTAAATTACTGTTATTATCTTAGCCTATGATATTTTTAAACAAGGAAGTTCAGAAACCTCTTCAGTTGCCTCTTCTTTAATGATCTCACTTTGTAGAAAGGAAGGAACCTCCCTGAATATTCTTCCATTTCTTTCTGTCCCAGAACGCTGTCCTGCAGCTCAACAGGGTTGCTGACAGCTTACAGAAAGTCAGGAGTGGTGGAATGACTTTCCAGTGGAGAGAGAGAAAAATCATCCCCACATGGAGCAAATGGGCAATTCATTTTCTTCGCAGTCTCTGAAGTTAAGCTTATAAATAAACTGACATTTGTGCAAATTGCTTTTCAGGAGAGAGAGATTTGCTTCTCCCATCACCACAGCACATGGATTCCGTTTGTTCTTTTTCCCTGATGACTGCAAAAGCCCCTGTTGTACCCATCACTTGAGATTCTCTGTGCCTAGTGTGGAAAAGATGTTTTGTTTCTGCTCCAAGCCAGATCTCTCTCTTTTCCAACTCGCATCTTCTGGAGAATGTGTCGAGGGTCCTCTGGACACCTATCATCCTCCTTTTTAACCACCTGGGTGCAGGAAGGTCATTCCTGGGAAGACCCCTGGAACCTGGCACACCCGCTTTTCTGTCTTTAATGAAACAGCTTTTTCATCATCTTCAAAGCCTTCCTTGTCCAAGCATGAGTCAGACTTCACTACAGCAGTCGCTGTGCTTCTCTGACAAATTAACAAAGATGGGGAAAGAGGCTCTCAGGATGAGCCTGGATGATTTATTAATCTGTGGAAAAAGTCTTAGCCTGAGCTTCCTGGAAACCATCATAAAGAGCAATTTTTTTGTGAATAAAAATGTAGATTAGGTAAGAGCTATTTATTTGGTGAATTAACATTGGCTTCAGTAAAATTTGAGTTAAAGGCAATTTGGAGAAAAAGGTCAAAATATTCTATACCCTTTTCTTTTGTCAGATGCAATAATTCCGTTGCTCAATTCAAAATGTTTGGAGACTATTTTTTAACTCTAGAGTTCTGTATAAAATACAAACTCATGTACTGGTCATAGGTTCTGTGGAAACGGTAAACTCCAAGACTCTCATGATGTTGCGGTGGACCACGTGAGCTGTAGATTGACTTGAGATGTCGCTGCACAGAGCTGCAAAACAACATCAGAAAACACACTCAACAGGCCTGCGTGCTGTTTTAAATGCGCAGTTGCAGGGAAGTCCTCTGCGCATGTAATTGTAAATACATTTCGCTACCAGAGAACCAGATTTACACAGGAAAAGCTGGTTGCCTTATACCCCTGCATAAATATAGTTCTTCGTGCTTTTGCGGGGACCATCTAGCTGCGATAAGCAACCCCATTTATTTTTCCAGATGTGCCGAACATTCGTAATTCCTGTTACTGTGGAAGAACCCGCTGTTAGAGGTGAGGTTCAGATAGGGAAGAGAACAAGATGAGGCCGAATTTGTTTCAATTTCTGTTGTTCAGGTGAGACAAGCAGTTCAGGCTGTGCCGTAGCACAGGATGTTCTTCCGGAGCAAAGAGGCTGCATTTCAGCAGCTCTTCAGAGCTGTGGAAGACTGTGAGATGCTGATGCTTTGTTGCACATCAGGAACAGATGTCTGAAGTTTCTCTTCCAGTTTCAAAATTAATTGGGGTTATGTAGAGGACATATTAATGTATGCATGGATATATTAGCAACCATCTAAAATTTAATCTTGCATCCTTTTCTTTACTTACACTGACTACATTTCGTAAGTATAGCTAATCTGCATGAAGCTTTTTTTAGCCCCAGGGTGGCTCAGCCCAGCAGCAGTGATCTTATAACAGTGTTTTTTATCTCTGCCCTGGTAGCTTCCTAGCTTTTGTGGTTTGGGGTTTTCTGGGGGGCTTTTCTCCCCCCCCTCTCCTTTTTAATCTGTAGTTATTGGCAAAGCCCCATACTGCAGTCTGTATCTGTTAGTGAATTCCACTGAATATTCAGTAGGTTGCTTCATTAAGATACAACACTTGTTACATGTTTAATCATGTAGTGCTTTTCTGTTATCTCTTACTGTAACAGCAGATAAGCATTTATCATAGACCTGTATCTGTAATCTCTGTTTTTTTAATACAAAAATGCGATCGGATTAAAAAGAGACAAAGGATATGCAAAAATGTGCCTATGCTTGTTCTTCCTCTTACAGAAGTGGCAGAAGTCGCTCTGAATTTTTGTTTTATTTCATTATGTTTCAACGAAAAATAAGCAGCTTATAAATTAGTATTCTGAAGAATATTTTGCTTCTCAGTTTCATGCAGACAGGAATGTCTTCCATTTTGAAATCCTTGTTTTACCCTGAAAGTCCTAAAATGGTGCAAAAAGTGAACATTTCAGTGAAGAGCAGTTACTAATGAAGAATAGTTTTTGGTTTTTGTCATCATAGCTAAGTCTGTTCTTTTGTGTGCTCAATTTTTTTTGCCTTGGGTTTCTGACTGATGGCTTTCCACATGATTTATGTTGTTGCAGCCAGTATCTTGTTATCTTTCTAGCTTCTGAAAGAATTAAAAAGAAACCAAGGAAAATTGCTTCTGTCAGTGGGTGATTTAATTGGAGAAATCTCAGCAGCTTAAGGTAAACCTCAGGCATTGCAATCCTTTATTTTTTGGCAAAATAAGTGATGGCCTCTGATGGGCACAAGCAAAGCAAATCCTGACAGTATCTACCAGCCCATTATATGTTGTTAGATTTGCCTGAAGTATAAAGAAAAGAATTTTCAAAGGAATTTGAAAATATTTTCAGGCTATGGACACTGTTTACTTTACATGGACCTCCTGGGTATTGGAGGTCTTTTCAAATGTTAACCTGAATTGCTGTTTTGGGAGACTTTCTCTGTTCTTCATTTACTGGGTGCTTTATCCATTAGTATTAATTAGCTGTTCTATCTTTTATTATTTTCAGAAAGTAGATTTCTCCTTAAGGATAATCTTTTTCCTGAGCCTGCTCTTTTAAAAAAAAGTCTGATACATTGCAAATATTTCTGGCTGTGTCTCTCACTTATAATCATGAAAATGAGAGATTCCAGGAATTCTTTTTTCTCCTTGTCTGTCTGTAATGTTTTGCATAGTACTAGTTACCCCTCGCTTCCCTGTAATTCACTGACCTGTTTTTTCCGTGATGTATTGGCCATATGAAATACTCATAGATTATAAAATAAAAAAAGCAAGATGTACTATTATAAAAATAAGATTTTTTTCCAGCTGAAGCAAATGAAATATATCCAATAAATCCATGGAATCACTACTAGATGCTACAAACATAAGATTTGTATGTTTTCTCAGTTCCTTTGGGTCTAGGAGTACAAGAATAGCAGTGTATTTGTAAAGTATCTGTACCAATGTTTGCCACCTTTCCAAAGTGTTTTGTGATCTACTGATGAAAAATGCAATAAAGCATCTTGGCGTTATTAGTCAGACTGCAACAGCAGGGATTTTTCTCCGAGATATCAGACAGGTTTAACACCAGTTGTTTCCCAAAGCTCAGTAGCTGAAATGCCCTTCTGTCAGACTTCAGCTACTATTGACGCTTGGGAATGCACTCTACATTTTAAATGAAGCATTAAACCACAGTAACTCCTCTTCATTGAGGAATATCATAGAATCATAAAATGGTAAGGTTTGCAAGGGACCTTAAAGATCATTTGGTTCCAACCCCATTGCCATGAGCAGGGACATCTTCCACCAGACCAGGTTGCTCAGAGCTCCATCCAACCTGGCCTTGAACACTGCCAGGGAGGGGGCAGCCACAGCTTCTCTGGGCAACCTGTGCCAGTGT
>Ga0065711_1006495_pt1 | contig 30528 bp, 12 predicted proteins | sample Hoacrofraction12_FD_59098 | JGI IMG/M metagenome (GOLD analysis project Ga0065711, IMG submission 59098) | Hoatzin crop microbial communities from Cojedes, Venezuela - Epithelial fraction 12 v2 (version 2) | ecosystem: Host-associated > Birds > Digestive system > Esophagus > Crop | place... | reverse complement strand
TTTAGATTAGATATTAGGAAGAAATTCTTCACCATGAGGGTGGTGAAACACTGGCACAGGTTGCCCAGAGAAGCTGTGGCTGCCCCCTCCCTGGCAGTGTTCAAGGCCAGGTTGGATGCAGCTCTGAGCAGCCTGGTCTGGTGGAAGATGTCCCTGCTCGTGGCAGAGGGGTTGGAACCAGATGATCTTTAAGGTCCCTTCCAACCCTAACCATTCTATGATTCTATATTTCAGTGCAAGGATTTGACCTGTGGAGGTGCGCCAGGAAGAACAGTCGCATCAGAAACGTACTTTGGCTGTTCTTGTGAAAGCTGGCAGCGTTTCGTAACGCGATGAGACTTTGCGTGTCACCATTAACACGGATGCTTGCGTGTGGGCTTGCTGTGGCTTCCACTGCTGAAACACGACATCCCTCCTGGGTGCGGCTTTGAAACGTGGGACTGGAGCAGGGGATTTCCTGCAAACATGGCTGTGCATCAGGTTTGGGAGCTGGGATCCCACGGCACACCGTTCTGGCACAGAAGGAGCAAGGGCTGGAAAAGGGCAAGAGAGACGGAAGCGGGAGAAACCAAGGCACGGGAGGACTTGGCCTGAGTGGACAAGGAAGGAAACGAGGACAAGAAGTTGAGCAGGGGGTGGTGGAGGGGTGACATGAGAGCTGCGGAAGCAGAGCGGGTGCCACGGTGGGAGGTGAGAAACATCTTTCCTCAAGCAATGAAGTGGAAGCCAGGCCGGGTTGGGTGAGAGGAGGATGGGAAGCCCGGAGGGGAGGAGGACAGGCGGAAGGCAGGTCTGGCGGGAGCGAGCGTGCAGAGGGTCAGGCTTGTGGGATGGACAGGGAAGGATCTTTGCTGCTCTCCAGAGCCTGGAGGTTCCCAGACCTGGCTATACTTGTCAGTACGTATAATCTCTCATTTCCTCAAGCGACAGGGGCCTGTGCAAATGCTAAGTTTCTGTGCTTGCCGAAGAATTATATAGGTGTCAGTATGACACCATAGGACAGAATTTCATTTTCAGTTGTTTATTCCATTATTGTTTTTAACATGTTGCAAGAAAAGCAAAAAAGGAGACAAAAAACCCGAATTAAAAAACCATAAAATTCAATTTTGTAGAATCAGGCACCTAAATGAGGAGATGCCGTAAAGGTTGTAAGTGAGATTTCACTTTTGTGAAAGAGAGCGATTGTTTCTTTGGCAGATCTCAGGCAACATGCAATTCTTCGGCTAGCGGCAGTGCCAGGATATTAATAGCAACATCCTTCTCAATTATGCCAGGAAATACAGAGGTTTTCTTAATTAATGACAGGCATTAAAAAGCCAGTCACACTGTCGTTTGCAGCAGTCCCGTTGTTTGTACCAGCATGCGCAAATGGGAACAACTGTGGGAAACTTCAACGGAAAACAGGCAGCGTTCCTACAAAAAATTGGCTGTGGAGTCACTTCCGTTGCCAAAGCAGCCACGCCTGGCGCTGACACCCCTTTCCCAGAGACTGTAGCAAAGGCGAGTCTCTGCTGGAAAACTGGTGAATGACAGCATCACGAGACAGGGCACTGAAACGCAGCAGAGTAAATAGAACAGCCTGCTTAGAATATTTTCATTTCAAGTTTTAACCTGTTTTGAAGACCGGTGGGTGTTTTACAATAAGAGCATTTTTATGAGGGATTTCACAGCACACCTCTTCAATTAATAGGTAAGACCTCATGATAGATGTCTCAAGTACCTGTGACATTATCCAGCACAACCAAGAAAGAGTACTCGCCAGCTACTACTGATTTTAACTAAAATAGCAAGCGGAAAGAAGCTACGTCTTTTGTAGTGACAGTGCAGGCGAAAACCCAGCTCCCACATTAAAAAAAATAGAAACTAACCAAAAATAGGAGAAGAGCCCTTTACAGATCCTAAAGGCCTGGTTAGAAAAGCATGTGAAGAGATTACATAGGGAAAAAATAAAAGCATGCATATAAAAACTATTTTCAGTTGCAGTTGGCCCTTCACAGCAACTTCTGACAGTAATACTGGGTTCTTATTTTTGTGCTTTATAGCCCAAATTATGTTCAGTAAGCAGTCTATTTTAAAATTAGACAGTCTGTTGAACTATGGCTAGGATACCATTTATGTCTATTTTGAAAATACTCGCCAGTACTGAACAGATGGCTGCAATTTTGGTGCTTTCACTGGGGCCTGCAGCAAAGCTTAGCGTTCTTTCTTAAAGCACTGAGACGCATAGAAAAGCCGTTTCTGGCTTCAAGTCAGGGGGAAATTATGATAATTCAGCCTAGGGTCACTCAACACTTAAAAGGCAGCTAAATGTTTTGCCGCAGCCCTCTTGACTTCTGCCGTCATTTCCAGCACACATGTGCACATGCACGCTGGAAGCCCTGGGGAGCAGGGTACACTGCTCTGTATTTAGCTGTAGGGTCGGCAAAACTCTCTCAAGTGAGTAGTTTTTTTGCTACATTTGTAGATAAGCATAAAGTCAATGAAAACTACTAGCTAGTTTTGATAATGCATCCAAAATAGTTTCTCCTGAAAGCAATTAGTTGTTTTGAAAGTTGGGGTGGTTTGTTTCAACAACATGTTTTAAGATTTTGCTGTTTTTAAAGATTAAAACCCACTGAGAAACAAAAATGATTTTTCTCTTTTTTTTTTTCCTAGACAGTTAATAAAAATATCGATTCTTCATGTAGTTCTAATCCTTTGTGACGTTTTTAGGGTAGTATGATGATTTCTGAGAAACAGTAGACAAACTAAAGGGTTTTCTTTGGAATTCAATCCTTCACTTGGACTTTCTGAGTTTGCAGACTTTAACGCGTGTATGTCACTACCCGCTGCTTAAAGCAATGTGTTTACAATCTGATACAGTCAGAAGATGGGAAAGTTGCCTGCTTTTCTACTTCAGCAGCAATATATGGACTTTATCAAAAGCCAAATAATAGCTGTTTCTGTTCTGCCTACTGCTACTCCAGATGAAGAAAAGGGCGCAGTTTTTAAGACTACGGTTTGCTAGGAAATCTTCCAAGATTGCATGGGCCACCATCCAAAAAGGTGTTTTTGTTACAATGTGCAGATCTGGCAAATGTTTGTGTCAGAAAACAAGTAAACAAATTTGGGGCAAGAAAGTGACACATGCTATAGTATCCAGTTTCCACTCTTCACTTACCGACTGTTGTTGCATTGACTTAGTGATTAAAGTCACTTGGGTTGCCAGTGTTTGTTGGTTTCTCTGTATCTTGATGATCTGATTGATTCCATGTTGTTACTAACTGCACTGTTACACTGACAAGGGACACAAATTATTTGCTAGCTAGATTTACTAATTCAGTTTTCCAGGAAAACCTATAAAATCCATGTTTTTCTTTAGAATTAGAAGAAGTTCCCACTGGGGCAAACATATAAATCTGCCGAGTGTTAAAAAGTTGCTGAACTGAATTATAATGTCGTTTTAAAACTCAAACGCTCTTTTATCTTAGTGTTTTATTAAATTTCCTTGGAAATGCTTCTGCTAAAAACTGTACAATAGGTCTGTCTCATCAGAAGGGTGGAATGATGTTTTCATAAAGAAATGTTGAAACCTTACGTTGCCACTCCTACATCATAAATTTCAGACTTTGGGGCTGTTATCAAACATTAGATCAGCACAAAAAGCAGTTTCTCAGTATGATGGATTACTGCTGAGACATGAATCAAATTCAGGAGGTTTCTAGCAAGGGAAGAAGTTGCTCTGTATGCCTTTTTCACAAAAACATTCTGTTTTTCTGTTAATAGTTATCTTAGATGCAATTACTATCTTTTATATTTTATTCTCTCCACTGTTGTTTACAATACTATCTCAGCTGTGAAGTTTTAGGCACGGTGCATGCTAGAGTGACAAAGTTTGTGCTAGGCTTCTTTTGCTTTCAAGAACAGTTACAGGTTGTTATTTGACATACAACTGAAGTAGAAATTTATATTGAGCTCACAGGAGAATTCTACCTTTAAGGAAAACTCAAATGGAAGCCAGTATCACAGTATGGCCTCACATTAAGCTAAAATTTATTGCATTTCATTAAAATCTTTAGAAGTGTCTTTACCACTATATGCTGAAAGGAAAATGAAGCAAAATAAAGTGAATAAACCTCTATGACTTTACAGAGACTTTGCGCCACAAAATATCACTATGCACTCTTCCTCAAATTCAGTGCAATTCAATTCTGCCTTAGGACACTACTCACAGTGGTAATACTACAAAAGTGTTCTGATAGGGAAGATTAAGAAAGCCATTTATAGATTTGAAGGAAGGAAGGGAGGGAGGCAGGAGGGAGGAGGACAGAGGGAAGAAGAAAGAGAGGGTAAAAAGAAAGAAGGAAAGAAGGAAGGATGAGAGGGAGGAAGGAAGATGTCTAGTGTAACAGGGAAAATAAAAGCCATCCTCTGGAGTTTTTTCATCCAAAGTTCTCAACATTCTGCATAAAGGCCATCATTTCATTATCCCCTGCGTTACAATAGGTAAATGGAAGTACAGAGAGGTGAAAACAAGTTGCCAAAGCCAAACTAGCAGCAGAGATGAAAACAGAAGCCAGGCAGCCTCTTGAGGCACAGTTCTCTCTCCATTTAGTCTCATTAGTCTGTGACCTACTAAAGAAATTGCTTACTTTATCGCTGTAGATAATGGGCCCATTACTGCTGCCCAGTTAGAGAGTGTCTTATTCTGCTAGCTCTGCAGGAAACAAGGCTTCCCTCCACACAAGTGTGAGTATGCACAGCCTCTTGGGTTTTCTGAGTCATATGGAAGCTTCAGTGTCAGTGGGAATGTGGACTGAGATTGCTCCTGGGAGCTACTGGTATGGCTCCCAAAAGAGATGCAAGAGAATTAGGGGTTGTACTTGGCTTTGGGTTTTACCACTTCTCTGTTCTGCTGTTTCACATCGTATTCTGCCTTTGAGATTGCAACTGATTTGGACTTGTGGAAGCCGTGCTATTTCAATAAAGGAAAGAATTAATGTTGGTTCAAAAGTGAAAATGAAAAAAAGTCAAGCCATGTTAGTTTCTTACTGTTTCCAAGCACATTGAATTTGGTGGGTTTTTTTCTCTACATTCCATTTCTAAAAACAGTTAACATCAGAACATTGGGGGTTTTTGTGGCTGTGATGAGAACTGAGGACCTGGCTGACTACAAGCCTGGCAGTAAGCACTCATTACAGAAAGTGATGGTTACTTAGTGTCTGTATTTCATATTTAGGGTCAGATACCACATCCATGGTAAATAACACCAAGCTTCATTGATTTCAGTATCTTCAAGTTCTTTCTGTTCTTTCATACGAAGTGTTCCTGGCTTCAGAGGGAGTTTTGCATGTACCCAAGTACAGAAAGTTACCCTAGCTTCTAGGAAACAACCATTTAGGACTGTAGGGTTGACTGTTACAGGTGACAAACAGCTGCCATTAACACAAGCCCAGCACAGGTCAGCACCTTTCAGCACCTAACAGGGTACAGGCTGTCTTGGAGCTTAGGCATCAGCAGCCACTCCTAAGACACACATGTGAAGCTGGTGCCCAGCTTCCCACAGCAACAGCACCTGACATGGGCTTTACCTGACCCCGCTTTAGCCTTCCAAGATATAGCTGAGCCTATTCTAAAAAACACTTTTTCTCCTGAAAGAGCCTTAGTGCCTGAGTTTCAGACCTTTGGTATCTGACCTAAAATTTCTGTTGACTTTGCAGCAAAAGTATCAATTGCAAAGTTTAGGTCTTTACGCTACGCATTATTTATTTATGTTCCTTCCAGAGAACATTAAGTAATAGACAACAAGAAATTATATATTGTGGTGTATATTTAGTCCAAATGTGTCTTTGTCTAGAGTAATGTAGTCATTTTTTAATCTTTGAACTGATTTTAACACATAGCTCAGTTGTAAATCTACCCAATAATTTTCCTTTAGAAATACTACGTTACGCTGCAGAGAGAACTAATTGCTGAACAGCAAAAATCCCTTTTCAGTTGAATTCTAGATGCCAGATTTCCAACCATAATTCTTCTTCAGTCTTGTTCGAAGGAGTCTGAGCGTGTCAACATTCTTATTGATGTTTTCTGCTCAATGCTTTGTTATAAACTGAACATAATTAAATGTAAGTAGGCTGGTATTTCATCACAGCTCAAGGGTATAAGGCTAACACATTCTTTCTCCTGTTATCTCTCCAGTCCTCTTTCTTCTCACACGAAAAGAATGCAAAATATCAGCATTCTTTAGGGTTGGGAAGTCTTATGACCTCTCCTTAGGAAACTGCAGTGTTTGAACAATGGTGGAAGGGTTGTGTTGCTTTTCAGTTGTGTTCCAGAATTATGTCAGTTTTAACGAGTAAATTTTCGAAATGCTTGCTGGCTGAGAGCTAAAAGTTATAAGATGATTTTAAAATATGCATCTGTATTTTACTTTTCTTTGCACAAAGATTTGGTTTGTGTACCAGTTTTCAATTTTTTTCCACTTGTCCAGACTACATAATTTTAAATAATTTATTGTAATTGGTAATATTACTTTTTTTTATGCTTTTCACAGAAGTCTAGTTTTATGTTCAACAATTATCCTGTGTTAAGAGTTTATGAGAATATCATTAGAAGGTTTTCCATGCTTGTACTGGGTCTGGCTGGGATGGAGGTAGTTCTTGTCGTAGTAGCTCTTATGGTGCTGTGTTTTGGATTTGTGACCAAAACAACATTGATAACACAGCACTGTTTTGGCTGTTGCTGCGCAGTGCTTGCACAGCACCACGGCTTTCTCTTTATCCCACTCTGTGCGTCCCAATGAGTGGGAGAAAGGGAGAGAGTGAGCAGCTGGGTGGGGTGCTTGGCTGTTGGCCTGGGTCAACCCACCACAATGCTGTACTGTGGGAGGATGGGTACCAGCTTCACGCGTGTGTCTTAGGAGTGGCTGCTGGTACCTAAGCTCTGAGACAGCCGGTACCCTGTCAGGTACTGAAAGGTGCTGACCTATGATGAGCCTGTGCTAATGGCAGCTGTTTATCACATGTAACAGTCAACCCTACAGTCCTAAATGGCTTCCAGGAAAATTTGTTCCCCAGCTTTTCTGTGCATGGCTGACTGGCCTGTGTTTCTCCAGATCCTCCTCCTTCCTCCTTTTGAAGACGGATGTGACGTTTGCCTTTCCCAGCCTTCAGAAACCTTCTTGTGATTACCATGACCTTTCGAAAATGATAGAGATCTTGCAATGAGAGCAGCCAGCTGTTGCAATGATAGAGATCTTGCAATGAGAGCAGCCACCACTGTTGGATGCAGCCCATCCAGTCTCGTGTGTCCAGCTGGCTTAAGTGATCTCTGACTCTGCTAGTTACTCTCTACCATGAGTAATGCTTCAGTTCCATAGACTGTTATTAGGTTCCTGGTACACCTGAGGGAAGAATATACTGGTAAAAACTGAGGCAAAAAAGCACCAAGTATCTCACCTTCTCCATATACTTTGTCACAAGGTCCACTAGGCAGCTGACCTACAGCAGATCTAAGTTTTCCCTAGCCTTCATTTTGCTGCCAATGTACTTACAGACGTCCTTCTTAACAGACCTTCCTAGCCATGCTAGTTTCTCATCCTACTGAGCTTTAGCTTCACCAACTCCATCCCTGCACATAATATAATATATCATGGTGTATAAAGATGTAATTAGACAGTATGTATATATACATATGCAGCTATATCTAACAAAATACAATAGAAGTACTATAGAAGGTGAAGAGCTAAATGCAGAGTGGATATGTCATCAAACTGTGTGCAAACAGATTTTTACATTTGAAAAAAAATTAGAATACGTAGAGGTATCTTTGTTGCTTTTATAGCAGGTATGGATAGACCAGCCAGACTATTATATCAGGAATCACTTCAGTTTCTTCTCAAAACTACAAAAGATCAGTAAGGTACACTTTAGTATGCATCACATGCTACATAACTAATAGCCATGTGTGAAGGCAAAGGTCTGTCTAGCCTAATGAGTGAAGCTCTGTAATTGCACAGAAGTATGAGGCCTGTATTCTCTCCACTTGTTTCCAAGAAATCCAGGTCTGACCATCTCTCAGTCCTAACTTACGAGTTGAGACTCCTACACCGTTCCATAGAATCCATCAGCCCTGTACTCGGAGCAATGGCTGTGGACTGACCTCCTCTAGTGGATGTTGCCAGGCCCTGCTCGAAGAGGAAATCCATATTGTGCTACATGTGCGTTGCAGAGGTCATTTTCCTCAGGAGTTACCTTCCCCGAGAACCTCAAAAACTCCTCGGAATGTGCTTTTATAGGATCTCTCTGTCTTTCGTGCAAAATAGGCCTGCCTCCCTTGACTTGACCCTTACTCAGGATCTGTAGGCACAAAGGCATTGCCTAGAGCAATCTGCTGGCTGAGGAGCTCAGTTCCCAAACAAATTTGCTGTCCTGAAATTGAAATTAGTTGCCTCAGATACATTTACTCAGGCCTGCTACGTTCTTATTTGGAACAAGGTGTAATACCGTCAACACTGCGCCATGGGCTCTTTGCAAGTGTATGTTCTGGTGAATCATGTTGCTCGTGAACAGATAAGCCTCTTTTTGCCTGTGACCATCAACTTTTGCAGTGGTTAGTGCACCGTGCCTTTGTGCAATCACTACCACTGTGCATACAAGACCTAAGTGTCCCCCAGCAACACTTGCAATTGTTTGAATGATCCTTCTTGCCCACCTTGTCCTGCTGATTTCTGTCCGCTCCTTCTGTGGCAGCACGGGTTGGCCTTATACAGGTGCCTAGCTTGTTTACCTTCCCAAGGCAGCCTCTGTGCAGAAACTCTCTGTCCTCTTATGTGGCCATAGGGACTTCTTACCTTCCTGCTACCACAGCCCACTACCACATTGTTGTGTACTACTGTCCTTACTTCCCTCCCTTTCCAGCAAAGCCCTGAGGACAGTAAGCTGCCAGAGGCTTTTCACTTCCCATTTCAGTGCCTGTACTGCATTTTGACGAATTGCCAGAGGCCGTACTGGCCACCAAGCAACCTGTTGACATTGCTTTCTTGAAGAAATACTGTCCCTGGATCTTGAATCTCAGCAAATTGAAATCATGACAGTGAGCTGGTAATAGCTTGAAATACCAATTTGGTGTTACAATTTGCAAGCCGTGTTACAAGGCCATGGGGAAGAATGACTGATACCGCTAGGTCAAGGAAAATGTGTATCAAAGAACTTATTGAGGGTCACCACCATCATTTATGGACACTCTGCGAGGATAAGAGGGAGGCTGAAGGGATCATTCTGAATTCATCACATCCTTTTGTCAATATCTGTCCTAGAGGAGTAAAGGGACCCATAATCCTCTTTGCAGCCACCTCATTTATTATTTTTTTATAGGCCATTTCTTTCCAACCCTTTACTGATTTTAAATTCTTGGCTGTTGCAGTATTCCTGGTTCCCCCTCAAGGACAACTCTGCTAGAAATATTGTCTCTTATGGTCATCCTGAAACAGAGCTTCAAGTTCATACAGATTAACTGGGAAAGTTCTGGCTCCCTGAACTACCTCATCCTTCTGCCCAGTGATTAGTGCTCCTTCCTTGCCCTTTCCATCCACTCCTTATCATCCTACTTGCCCTTTTGCATGGCACAAACTTAATCTTAGTTTCCAAACCTGCGTCTGGCACAGCAGCATGAAAGTTTATAAGCTGTCTAAAAGACAGCACTCTACAGAGAAACTAAACTGCACTTTTGCTGTCATTGTCAACAGCCACAAGTCACACTTCACGCAACCGTCCACTGTTCATCAGTCAATTCTTGCCTGAATTCAACCACAGGTTAAAACCACATCGTTCAAAAGACTCGATATTGCCTGCCTCTGCTTCTGTAATGTGTGTTGTGTTGTTAGCTCTGGCTTCTGCTTTCTCTGCTCTATTGCTATCTTTTCCTGATGCGGCAAAGAAGATAGCTCCATGTGGTCCTGTTCCAAATGTGTTTCCAGAAGATTAGCCAGTCCACCATATTGCAACCAACTCCAAACAGCTGATGGAAATCCTTGCACCAACAGATTGTCAGGAGGAAATACCCTGCGTTTTTGCTCTGCTCAGTCCCACACATCAGTTAAATACCCGTTGTTTTGCCCGCCTTCTGTTCACATGATCATGTTTGTCCTTTGGAGACAGTCCTGGAATAAAGTTCTGAGGCATCAAACTCACCCTCAGCAAATGAAAAATATATGAAAAAAGTCTGGCTGCTTTTTAGTCTCATGGGCACTTCTCATGTTTCATGACTCCCAGGTCTGAAGGGAAAAAACAGAACGAAAAACCTCAAACCAAAAATCTCACACAATCCTCAAGTGTTTCCCTTGTTGGAGTGGGTTTTGTGACCTGTCGCCCACACTGCTTGTCCCACCTGGGTATATCTGCTCTCCCCTCAGCTATGAGGGGCTTTACCCTGGACATCTGCTTGGCAAGTGCTGGGACTCCAGCAAAGACAGCCTGTGCCTGCAGGACTCATCTGTTCCTGCAGTGGCCTTGGGGTGATGCTGAAATGTCTGAGAAGTGCTGCGTGGGAGCCTGCGTGCTGCACTGACCCCAGGTAGATGCATCATGGACCAAAAGTGAATCAGACCCCATGCTACGAATGTAGCTGTCAGCTGGGGATACTTCTCAGACATCCCATGCCTGACTTTATTGGATAGAGCTCAGCTGCATCAAATCCTGTGATCATATCTGATAGACAGATATGGCAGAGTCCATGGTTATGTTTGTATAAAACATGGGTGAAGCCTTACATGAAATAAAACCTTCTGATTAAAGTGATAATACACACTGACTTTCAGAAGTATTTTTAGTTTTGATCAGGTAGGAACAGAAGCGTGTCAGTTGGTGATAAACTGATGAACGGTTTGCTAATACTCAAGCCAAAGAGATGACTGTGTCTGGTTTGCCAAAAAGAAAGCAGCATTTTCAAAGAGGCAGGGGCGATTAATAGTCAAGAAAAAGATCCAAAGTGAAGAATCACCTTTCACTTAAGAAGTGAAGGTTCAAAATTTTGTGGGAAGAGAAATTTGACTTTGAACACATCCTTAAAATGTGTTTAAAGGAACATACTATGAAAGGTTACATTCTTCCCTGAGCCAAGATCCCCTTCCATGCACCCTGCCTGAGAACGTAGTTATTTCAAGGCTGGATCCTCAGTCAAGAGGATGTGAATTTCTAACAGTCTCTCAGATGCCTCATAATGGGTGAGAAGAAACTTTAGAGATAACATAAATAATGACCAAGGATCTGCATGCGTTTTCCATTGCCTTTTAGCACTTTGACCTTAGAAAATTTTGCAGCCACTTGTCTTACATTCTGTAAGCAAACATTTTTCTTCCCTGTTACTTTAAGCTGTCTTAAATTAAGGATGATTTCATGGTAAATAGCTAATGACTTAATGCCATAGGTGCAGCTAACCTTGGAATCAGTTTAGTGGAATATTCTTGCAATGCCCAGCATCCCAATGCGTTTTGGTTGGGTTTTTTTTTTTTTCCTTTCTGGAGTACTTCAGTTAGGGGTTTAAGTGCAAGAAGCACTTTCTGGTGACCAGTGCTAGTCAGGGAAGCAGCAGAATAGGGGAGAAGAACGCTTAACCTAAGAATTCTGGCAGTTTGGGTGTCAAAGCGTTTCCTAATGCTGAATGAAAGGATTTTTTAAATGTCGACTTTCATAAAGTGAAAGGCATAGAGCACTGTGAGAAGCAGCAGGAAAATGATCTGTTATAAATATTTGAACTCTTGCTGAGGTATCTTTCTTCCTTGCCCTCCCTGGAATAGCTAAAACTAACATCTCTATTGAGCTTAAAGAACCGGGCCAATCAACTATTGAACACAGAGCATTTGTCGCCTAGAGGAATGAATAATGAATGTAGCCTCACTAATCTGATATCAAAGGGAAGGAAATGTGGTAGCAAATATGCCTAGGCATAAGGGGGAAAAAAAGACAATAGTAAAATCCTATCAGGTCTGCTTAGGTGGTTCACACAGAGGAACCTGAGCTGAGGGTGCAGCCTGAAATGCCTAGTGAAAGCAGGCTGATTGAGAAACCAGAATAATTTCTTTTGCTGGGAAGAGAAGTGAGATGAAGGCAGAAAAGATTTCTGAGCCTATTCAAAAGGAAGCAAGGAAAGTATTTACAGCTGAAGATTTTGGACTTAGAGATGAAATCACTGCTGCTAAGCTTGGCTGTTCTCTAAGGTAATGAAAGATTCAGGCTTGTTGTATTTCTGTAACTTCTTCAGTATACGCTGCCTCTGAATATAACTTAGGCAAATCTAGAGGTAGAAATCCTTTTCATTTTCTATTCACTGTCAGAATATTTCTTGTTAATGGTTCTTTCTCTAATAAAAAGTTGGAATGTGTTGGGGGCAGAAAATAAAATATATTCTGAAGATATTCCTAGAAGCTTGGTTGTAGACTAAATGTTCAAAATTGTTCTAGAGCCAGTGCAATCTGCAGAGATGGTGTGGAAAAAGCAGGGTAAAAAGGGAAACAGGAACTGGTGAATAGGAAGCGTAAGCACAAGAACATTTCTGGAGATCATTGAGGTCCTCAGAAGCTGCAATGAAATTTATACAAGTTTCTGTTTTGGGAAACAACTTAAAAACTGTGCTTGCAATCAGAGATAGAAGTGTGGAAAAGATGAGGAACTGACAGTATAGAGGAAAAAATACGCAAGGGTACTGTATATACTTTTTTCCTATCTTACTGTGTGTAGTTTAAAGCCTTTTCTCCATGAGAAACCTGTGCCAGTCTGTTTAGGTATGCAGTTTAAAAAAAATAGCACAGACATTCCTATTTGAATGTAAACCAATTTCTATTAGTTTTAATTCAAGGCAATGAAAAACTTCTGTATGCTATATAAAGTAAGAAAATCTACACAAGAGTTTACATTAGTTAAACTAGATTGGTTTAAAACCTGGTTTAAATTAAATCAGTGCATCTTTCTGTTGTAAAGAAGGCTTTCAGCATGTGCGCCATCCATTTTAGAGACAAACCTGATAAAAATATTTCACTGCTGAGGAGGTACAGCTGAGGATTCACCATTTGTTAGAGAAGTACTTTCAAAAAGAAGCTAGAATTAAGAAAAGTTGACCTCCTTATAGAAAAAAAAACGCACCACAAGCAGGAAATTCCGCATACACAGCATGAAATCGGACCACAAAATCAGGAATTAAAGACATTGAAAGACAAAAGGCCTGTTCAACAAGCAGCATTAAGGAAAGCCGAGATCATTGGTACAGGCAGAAAAACATCGCATTTAGCTTGGTGAAGAAACCGGCTGACAAATTCAGAGAATTTAAAGCATGTCATATTTAATGCTCTGAAGGACAAAGGATAATTCAGCCACATGTCTTTGTTTTTAATGGATTGAAGCAAAGTCGGAGAGGCTGCTGGGTTTGCATGTCGTAGTCAAAGAAGAGCACACACAAAGTCATGTTCATCCCTGCTCTGTTTAGCACGTAAGAGAACTGTAGTTTGGACTTCAAAAAAATCAATGTTGTATCCTGCTGTGAGGTGGGTGGGTCATTGAAAATCTGTTGTGGGAGAAGGAAACAGAACTCCTTTCTCAATAGGTTGACATGGAGATTTTATCTTCTCCAGCAGTTCATATATCTTTGTAAAAACATAATAATCAGTAGAAGGGAGTCTTGGTAGAAGGCAGACTGTACAGAGCTAGGAAATAATGCAAAGTACAGAATTTGAGAAGAAATAAAGGGCAAATTTTGCAATAATTTTACTGAAAAATTTCCTCCTTTTTCAAACATCTGTATGTTGTAATGAGGTGACCATGAGAGAAATGTGAAAAGGTAAAGCATGTGGGACTCTTTCAGTAACACAGAATGGCAGCGAAGGGAAAAAAGCAACTCTGATAATAAATGTAAGCTGGGAAAAGAAAGAAGGCATAGCTGAGAAATAAAAGACTCCATGAACTAAAAATACCTGGTGGTAGTAGTAGGAGACCATTACATGGCTGACTGCAGACTAATTGCATTTGTTCAGTCATTGTGAAAATGGATACAGATGGGATGCACAAGTTTGGAAATATCCTACTGTTAAAGAGAAAATAAAGCAAATGTTACGTGATAGGCCATTACCTAAGGTGATGTTGTTGGAGAGAATGCAGAAGATCATATGTCTAAAATATTCTTTTCTGCTTTAGCAGCTCTTTTAAGTAATTTTTACTGATTTTTACTGTTTCCTTTTTCCACCGAAAAGAAATGTAGGATGGTGACTGGGGGACAAAAGGAGGAGGCAGATCTTAGCCAGTGAGATACGTTTTCTTAGTCTGCCACTGACAGAAGTAACATAACACTTCCTTGCTTGAAACAGAACTTAGTTTTGTGAAAAATCTGTTAGAGTTGGTTGCAGAGCTTCTGTGGCTCAGGGAGTATTTTGCATTTTCTTCACTGCTGTGGTATTGCAAGTTCTTACTGGGATGCCTTCAAAGGCACAGTCCAGATTTTACAAGCTTTTTTTAAGTAGAAACAGCTGGGGAAACAGCTGATATCAAAGTTAACAATTCCTCAGACGTCTGAATACATTCCAGATTAAAAGGGAGACAGAGAAAAGCCCAGGCCAGTCTTTTGTATCTGCTTTTCATATACTGATAGTACACCTAGTGGCAACTGGGACTCACAGCTGTTACTCCTGACTGCTCTGATTTTATTACATGGTTCCTGGAAAGTTACTTCAGGTCCCAGCAAATCTTGTACTGGACAGAGGGAAAGCACAAAGCATAAAAACTCTGTCTCCAGCTGCATAAACTACACAGTGGGAGTCCTACTTCTCAAAATAGTAGGAGATGGCTGACGTGCCAGGGAGGACATCTCCTTTGCCAGTTCGTGTCCATCATTTCCCGCAGTTCAGATGGCTTTACCAGGCAGAGGCACTGGGCAGCCTTTGGGCCAGACATCTGGCACGCTGTTCTCCGTGGCTGAAGAAGGACGCGTGTTACCCTGCGTTAGAGAAATCATAAGATGCACTTGCAGAGCGTTCCTCTGAGCAGAGTGGCTGCGACATTTCGTGTGAGTCTGTGCGAGAGCTACTTCATTTTCCATCTCCGCAGCCCAGGTAGATCAGCTTTTGTGTTTATTTGTCTCTTAGAAATACCCTGGCACAAAACTAGTACACTTTTTGCAAACTTCTTTGAGGCTGATAGATAAAAGCGGAAAGAAAATGCAAAAGACATTTTGTGGATAGATTGAAGTCTGAAGATTAAAATAGTGCTGCGTGGTGAGCAACACAGAGGCGTTGATGGTACTTCTTTAGGCTCTGTCGGTTACGCACATAAAAGTTTGGAAGTGCAGGCCCCTAAGGTCTGATAATTTAACACAAATTTTCATTCATTTTGCCTAAATTGCTGCACATTTATACAAGCCACATTAATTAGATAAGCCTGAGGAACTCTCTGTATTAGAACAGGAAGAACCTGTAAGGAAGAACCTGTAAGAAAGAACCTTACGGCCTTTGAAGAAAATTCTAGAAAAACAGGAAAGATTAAAATGATACCACAGAAACTCAGAAAATAAAATTGTCAAGGGAAGAAAGATCTTGGGAAGAAAGAAGCAATAGGGAGCGGGACACAGAGCCAGTGATAATAGTTTCAATGTCATTTAGAAGAAAGAGGAGGTCAGGCGGAGGAGTACACACCAAGGAATTGTGTCTGAAACTTTGCAAGTCAGAAGGAAAAGCTCACACGCTTGCTACCAATAATCCACATTTCTCATGTTTAGCTGACAGCAACAGGGGAGACTGAAAAAGCACGCCTATGGGTACATGACTAAGAAAGTTTGGAGAGCATTACTAGTCACTCTGTGAAAGACAGATATTAAATATTTAATTTTAATTTAATTTAATTTTAATGCAACTGTTCTGTTCTAAGTCAGAGAAAATCGGCAGGCGCATCAAAGACATGCGAGGATTTTGGTAGCAGCTCTCTGAGAAAAGGACCCAGAAAGCCATTACCAGAGATGTAGTATCTAAACATGTCAGTCATGTCTGAAAATCAGGTGCTTAAGCTGGTAGGACAAAGCCATTGCCCAGACACGTGGTCTGTGGCTGCAAAGGACCGACTCTAATTAGTATTCACTGACCTTGTAGATGACAAGTTGACCATGAGCCAGCAGTGTGTCCTGGTTGCCAAGAAGGCCAATGGTGTCCTGGAGTGCATAAGAAGAGAGTGACCATCAGGTCAAGGGAGGTTCTCCTTCCCCTCTACTCTGCCCTAGTGAGGCCCCGTCTGGAGTACTGTGTCCAGTTCTGGGCTCCTCAGTTCAAGAAAGATAAAGAGCTACTGGAGAGAGTCCAGCGGAGGGCTACGAGGATGAGGAGGGGACTGGAGCATCTGTCCTGTGCGGAAAGGCTGAGAGAGCTGGTCTTGTTCAGCCTGAAGAAGAGAAGACACAGAGGGGATCTTATAAATGCTTATAGACACCTTAAAGGTGTGTGTCAAGAGGACAGGGCCGGACTCTTTTCAGTGGTGCCCAGCGACAGGACAAGGGGCAATGGGCACGAACTGAAGCAGAGGAAGTTCCAGCTGAACATGAGGAAGAACTTCTTCCCTCTGAGGGTGACGGAGCACTGGAACAGTGTGGGATATTTGGAGAACCACGGCCATGTGGTGAGCCCTCCAGATACTCTGAGCCTGACTCTTGATAGCCTGTAAAGGAGCAGGCATCAAGGTCACAGGCAAGGATGACTGCGGTCTGAAACTTGTTACAACACAAAGAAATGAGGAATTAAAAGGCCTGCATTAACCGCGATTAGCAAGACAAACAAGATCTTGAGGAGGAGTTTGATGCGCGTGGCTGATAACGTCTCACACGAATCAGAGACTGAGAAGTACGCGTGAACAGCGCGTGGACAGTGCATGCATCCAATCACGTTAGAGCTATCGCGTGGCAAGGAAACCATTTGTAACAATTTGTCTATATAAACACAGGTTTGTAGCGCAATAAACTGGCTTTGTCTGATCATATTGATCATATGACGAGTCCTTAATCCCAACGCGACAGAACAGGCTGCCCAGAGGGATTATGGATTCTCCTTTTCTGGAGATATTCAAGACCCGCCTGGTTGAGGTCCTGTGCAGCCTGCTGTAGGAGACCCTGCTTTGGCAGGGGGGTTGGACTGGATGATCCCCAGAGGTCCCTTCCAACCCCTACCATTCTGTGATTCTATGGTTCTGTGATTATGTGATTCTGTGATTCTGTGACTCCTGTGGGCTCCCAGCCTCGAAGTCCTGTGTGTGATCCCCCACCTGAGCCTACAACAGATTACACAGAGATGCCTAAAAGAGGCTACGTGTCTCCCAGTGTCACTAAAACATTGACTTGCCTGGCCGAGCGAGAGCTGAGCTTCCCAGCAGGCTGGCTGGAAGGTGTAGGTTGCTTGGCAGAATGGAGTACAAGGAAAACATGTTACAGAAGTGTTGCTCAAGCAGTCACTGTTAACACTATTAGCTTACCTAGTGTTTTACCATTTATCTAAAGTCCTTGTCGTCAGGATTTGCACATTTGCAGGAACCTTTTGCTTGTTTCACTTTGCCGTGTTCGGCTGAGTATATATTTTTATTGAGTATTTTTTGCCCTGGAACAATGTAGTGGTGTGTCGGTCAGCTGTGTCCAACTTAACGGCTGGCTGTTCCCTTGTGTCTGGATTAATCACTGCCTTTTGCAAGCCCCAGCAATGTGCTGACCAAGTTACTAGCTGCAGGCTGGGCTGGGGCTGCTGGTTTCCCTCAGGGGGTGCTGAGGCTCCCGTGCTGGTGACCAGGCTTGAATGATGGTGCCCACAGGTTTGTTATCTGGCTTAAAGCCCGTCTGCAAACGATGGGCAGCAGCTGTCTGTCTGAGCTAGGAGGCCCGGCTCTGCTTGCCCGTTATCCCCACTGGCGCGGTTGGGTTGTTCTTGCTGCCTCGCTAGCTCAGCCAGGACGGCTGGAGCTGCAGCGAGCCGTCAGTCTTCTCCCTCGCAGTATTTAATGGTTCATTCTGTGGTGTTTCTTTCACCACGTGCTGCATATTTGTTCAGATCAAGCCAAACTGCCGTTCAGGGCTCCGAATGCTTCAGTGAGTGACCGTCCCCTTGGGTATCACGTCATCTTTTCATGGGTTAGGTTTATTGCTGGTGGGGGGGTTGTCGGGAAGAAGACCCAGAGCAGCAGATTTCACTGAGTGACTGAAATAATGTCTGAGCAGAGGCTGCCCAGAGGCTTGACGTGATAGCAGCTTTAACTTTCATCCTGGGAGGTGAAGTACAAGCCTGATAGTGTTCTTTTGCCTGAGTCCAAAAGTTTATCTGGACGTGGAGCCATGCTGGTGATGGCTTCTGGCAGCCTTGATAAATGGTAGCTTGTGGTCAGGCCTGCCTGCTGCACACAGCTTCGTCAGTTTGTGAGATTTACTAAAAATTCAGTCTTCACGGTAAGAATTGGTTTGTATCTTTTCTCATTATGCCTTCGACATTTGATTTATTTAGAGCTTCTTTACTTAAATATTTCATTGTCTTCCTTAATCACCCCTCAATAACTAACATTTACAGAACTTCAGGGACTTCCCTATCTTCAGAGAAAGCATTGACCAGCTGTCTTTTTTAACATAGTACCGCCGTCTCATAGTATTTAATTACATACTCAATTAACTTAAATTGTGAAAATATAAATGGGCCTTTTGCTCTCAAATTACTTTGCTAACTAGTTATTATCTAGCAAAGTAGTTATTTAGTTAGTACTTTTTATTTCAGAAAATTCTTTATAGTAATTGCCCTACCTGATTGTAAGATGTAGTAAATACTCTGTCTTTGTCTCCACATCTTGCCTACCGTATTTTTCTTCCTTTCATGAAATTTCCTGCTGTGTGTGTACATATATATGCCTGGGTCGTGTGTCTGGTAAATTGAGCAGAATCTTCGAGTGGTACAACTTAGATTTTTGTGGCTCCAGTCCTTAGGTGATACAAATAATGTGTCTGTCACTGCTTAAAAAAAGAATCTCAAGGATGACAGGTTTTAGGAGGAGGTCCTGAAACCATTATTCCTATTGTAAAGCACTGGCTTTTAGTGAAATAGGTTCTTCATACTTTATGGAAAATTAATGCATGAGAAATAGAACTGAATAGAAGTTGAGCATTAATTTAATACACATTGTGTGCAAATTCCAGCAGAGTAGAAGGAAGAGCAGCTGGGTGGATGGCTTATGTGCCTACAAGTCTGGTTTAGTTCTCTGCAACGTGATATCTGAGGTGGCGGCCTTAAGCAAGTCACTTGATGATTCTTTGGAGAGAATCAGTTACGTGTCTGATGTCATAGCTCTCAAGTTTGATGGACGCAGTCACCTGAGTGGGAGCTCTCACTAGGAAATGGAAATCAAAGATCTCACTTCTTCCAGTGCTTGAGCAAGATGGAAATCCATATCAGTGGCTTTCTAGGAGAATGTTCCCAACACTGAACAGTTCGTTATCCTAATGGAAAGGAGCAGAGAGACCATTCCTTCCGGGACGTACCTCTTGGCTGTACTGGCTGGAGTACAGCCACTGACCTATGGATCCATATTATATTTAGAGACAATTGCTCAGCTGCAATGAAATCGCTACCAGTATACTAAACAGGGCTAAAGAGTATTCTGTGACCCTCAACTTTGTAGACCTGGCCTGGCTTGGTCTATCTTGGCTGGGGTGCATCCACAACATAGCAACTAGCCTTAAGCCGCCTCTGTGGGGTGCTTCTGTGTCTCCAGGATGTAAATATTATGTTTCTGCCTATCTTTCAGCTCATAGTGTCTGAAACAATGAGAGCGCTGTAACAGCCTGTCATTGCTAAAATAGAAGGTATGTGTTGCATGCGCTATGGCGTGGCACGACAGCATATAACAATGTTTGAGATTGCTCAGTCGCCTGCAATTGCACTGAAGGACAGTGCAGGCCAGACGAATGTGGTAGAGCCTTGTCCATGCTGCCTAGTGTTCTTGGTCTTTTGTTCAGCTGTCTCAGAGACTGTGGGTAGGCATGGACCAAACCCATGCTCAGCACCATTCTAATGGTGAGGCAGTAAGAACAGAATACGGCAGCCAAGGAGTGCTTGAACACGTTTCTAAATCCTGTTCTAGTAAGGTGCACAAGCACAGCCAGAAAAGGATCAGTCCACGTACAAGAGCAAACCTTTAAGCACCTAAGTAACTTGACGGCTGGAAACAAAAATGCTTATTGGAGTAGAAAGGAGCTCTTAAGAATTAGGTGTTTAAATTGATTTCTGGCCTTCCTATGCCTCAGCTTATCAGCGGTGAGGGTAATCACATGCCCCTCAGTGTTGGGAGGATAAATAACGCAACGATTTTACAGGATTCAAATAAAAGAATAATAAGGGCCAAACAAGGACTTCGAGTAGTTAGACCATGAGAACAATAATGCAGTTTGACTGCAGTAATATCCGTCAGTGTTGTAGACTGTCTCAGCTCTGTCAACTACAATTAACTGCAGTAGTGTAAATTGACCGTAGTATTGTGCTGAAATTTTCCAATTCCAGATATCTATGTAGACACTTGGACGGTCACCGAAGCTGTAGTATGTGCTTAAACCTCGTTCCTTTGATACGACTGTTGATGAGGGTACAAAAAATTGTTATATATAGTTATCCTTGCCCTCCCTCCTCTCATCCAAATCTCCCACATTATTCAACAAAGTCCCCAAAGTATAGCACGTTAGCCTGCGAGCTGCACTGAGATCCTGGGCGGGCCAGGCTCTCTCTCCTTCACCCTGTGAGCTACATGAGAATGCTATGAAGTGGAATCCTCTTCAGCCTCCAGAAGTTGGAGGTTCATGGCAATATTTTCACCCCTTTCCAGGCTAGGCTTACTCCATCTTATTGTGTGCTGGATAGCAACCTATCTGATGCCAGCATTTGAGTGCTGTTAAGTGCTCGCAGAAATCCCAATTAGTTGTTTTCCCATCTGTAGGCCAGAGAAAATATTTTAGATGTGCACTAGTATGTTGCTTTTGGAGTGCCTTTAAATGTTCTGAGTTTTATGGAGCCCCTTTCCTTCAGGTTTTGGTGCTGTTCATGTAATATATTACTGCTTCCAACCACCATTCCCTTTGAAGGACACCCTATAGAAGAACTTGGTCTTTTGACCAAGCACATAACATGGCAACTTTTTAGTTTGGAAACATGAAGGCCTTTGCTTAGGGTCACTGGCAACTTTGTGAAGTAGAAAAAGGAAAAAGTCAATAGCTTTAGTGTTTGTGCTAGAATGTGTGGACTGTGTAGCAGGGAAATGGAATCTCTGGTTTTGGAAGCTACATGCTCGTTTCTGAGATGATGTAGAGTTTACTTCATTTGTAAAAGTAGTCTGTACTGTTCCTCATAGGAGCAGAAGCTACTAATGCTGGACAAACAGGTTGGAGTAAGACCTTGGGCATGGGCTGAGACCTTTCTCCCCTCCCTGATGAAAGGCAGCTCTGCTTAGAGCTCCCTCAAATTTAAACACCCCAACAGCTTTTCAGCTTCACAGAGAAATACTGCAAAGATTCAGCCCTGCTGGAAGCCTGGCACTGCCACCACCCAGAGCTCCTCAGGGAGTGAGCCCATGGGGATCCATGGGAAAAGGGACAGCACCCCTGCTGGTAACCAAAACAGGGCAAGGTCACGGGTTCACAGGACACTGCCTGATGGCTGTCCAGACTGTTTAATTGCTAGCATGTTTCCCCACCCAGCCTTGGCCCATGCTGGCTGGTATTCCCCAAGATGCTGCCGGGACACATTTCAGAGTTTGCAAGGGTCAGAAACTGTTCTTAGCTGGTGTTATGGGTCAGGACACACTGTTTTGGGAGCGAAGGTTCCAGCTGTGCCACAACATTTGCCCTGAGGGCCAGAGCAAAGGGAATCTAGGTGATGATGGGATTCAGGAATGAGAAAGAGTCATTACCACACTTTGGTGGACAGTATGCTGACACTGTAGTAAGAGGTACGTCTGTCCTTTATAGAATCATAGAATAGTTTGAGTTGGAAGGGACCTTTAAAGGTCACCTAGTCCAACCCTCCTACGACGATCAGGGACATCTACCACTAAATCAGGCTTCACCTCATCTGGTTGCACTTCTGGCCCCCATGTACACGGTAGAGTTGAAAGGGACCTTACCGATTGATTTCCAGACATGGAATGGCCTGGCAGCAGGGGGGAGTGCCTTCTAGCCCAAATCATGCTTCAAGCAGCCAGCCTCCCTGCCATGTGTCTCACACACCCGTCCTAATCCCTGTGCTCATGTAATGCAGCCCCAGGACATGACCCAACCCAACATGGAGCAGAGAGCAGGGACCCCGGAAGATCTGTAGCAGTGGGAAGATTCGTTGCGGTTACAGGCTGGCTTACCTTCTAGAAGACTTGCCCCTGAAAACTGAGCTTCAAGAGCCATCATTTCCGAGGTTCATTTTTCAATGCTCCGATTTGCTGCCTCTACTGCAGTTGAAGGACTAGCTTCAGACTGGCTTTCTGGTTTAAAAGAGAAGTTTCTGCATAGCAATTCTGCACAGAGTTTCTGCAAATGGAAGCTGTTTGGTGACATGACTGTCTTTGTATAGGGAATTTTTGAAACTATTATTGCTCCAGTAGTGAGATCTGGACTGTAAAGTGCTTAGCAGTTGGTTGGTGGATCATCAGTTGGTATGTTTTTCATTCTGCTCCTGTGGTAAGACTTGTCAGCTTTGCAGTTTAAGCGCCCTCTGCTAGATTTCAAAACTATGCTTTAATAGAGCACAAAGTCTAGTTGTGGCCTCAACAGTGCGGATTAGGCAACTGTGGTTAGATAAATGATGGTTAGGTCTCAGTGGACTAAGTGTATCAGAAATCAAAGCTATCCAACACTGAGATAATTTTTATTGCATTTTTCCAAATGCGAGCAAAACTTCTTTGTACTCAAAGGCAGTTTTATCAAATTTTTAGTCCCTCACTGCACAAAAAACATCCCTCTGGCTGAAAAAAAAAGAAGAAAAGATTTTGTAGTAGTTTTCTTCGCTGAGACTTAGGATTAACAGTTCTACTACAGGAACTATACCTGTTGCTACTTTTCTACCATTAAACTGAGTGACATGGCTTTTACAGTTCAAAGGCAATTTTGGCATAATGGAGGTAATTCCCCGTCAATTTATTGCAAATATAAATTATTAATTAGTAGTGTTTTATGTATCATGATTCTAGACAACTTCAGGAAATCCAAGTAAAACATGAGCATATAAGTACATTTTTGCAGATAATATTATCAGAATGATAACAGGGTAGGTGGATCACAATAATGTATTGGTGTTACAATGTCTGTGCCCATTTCAGATGTAGAGTTTCAAGTTTTTGAAAAGTTGACCTGAAGATCTTTTTAAGCCAGAGAAAGCTGCGTATTAATCATACCGTGCTAACCTAAGGGTATTAAATGCAGTTACAGTCTTGCCAGAAGCAAAATTCTGCTACAGTGACAAGAGGTTTTTACTACTGTACATGTCCTACATTTTGTAAACAGTGAGAAAAATGACTATAATGATACTTCATAAACTTAGCATCAGTATACAAATTAAAAGATAAAAGATAATGTATTGTTCTCTACAATTCTATGCAGCCCAATATACGCGCTTTAGCTTTCCCTTTTGAACATGTCTGGTGATTAACTCATCAATCCTTTGATAATTATTGCAAGAATTGTCCCTCAAATGGTGATAAATTTGATGTCTGTTATGTGTGGATGTTATTTTCAGTGTTTTCAATGAAAATGCAAGATCCTAAGGATTTTGCAAGCAGTAATTCAGATAAACATTTGTCTATTTAAAGACTGTGGATTGTTTAAATTTTAAGATTACTATAGGTCTGCGTGCTATAATATGACAAATATTAGATCCTATGGAATCTTCTTGTAACTAAAGGCTGAGTCTTTATGGAATAGTTAGCAATGTTTGATAGAAGCTGACAAAACTCCCAGACTCTTGGTATTGTTTTCATCAGGTACTTCTGAATCATACTTCTGCTTTTGGAAGTCTTTTCAAATAAGCTTAGCTTTTACATTTTGGCTTATTTTTTGCTAGATGGGGAGGAGCAGAGCTTCAGGTTGTTAAAATTGTCGAAGAACTTCAATAGCCAGCAAAGAGAGGATGTTTTTTCCAATCGAACGTGTTCAAGATTTGTATCAGAAATTTTCAAAGTACCGTCTTTATACTATTTCTGTTTTGCATGTGTGTCCCCTCCATGTAATGTCACTCATATATAAAGAGTGTAGCCTAATTTTACATCTAATTTTTACTGTTTTGGAGAGCACACTGAAACTGCAAGTTGGCTTTCCTCCAGTATTTCCTTAGAATATAGCAGGACGTCTTGGCTTCTGCTATATTGCAGCTTCAGGTGATGAGCAACTGCAGTCAGCCTGGGCAGAACACCATGCTAGTGTAGGCTTTGTTATATCTGGCGTGCCAGTGGGCGGTAAGGTGCCAAGTCAAACACTGATGTTCTCAAAACTCTGCTAATCTGTTTCCTGTTCACTGAACTATCTCAGTTCCTCAGACCTGGAAGTTTCTTAGAGTGAAGTCCTCATGGTGCCTAAATTTCTGTGGAGGAGAACTCACACAGCTGCTCAGATACAGCTTGTTAGTCTTGTGTTTTGACAGACTGATAAAGACTCTTCAGGAAGGACAGTCTGGGAAGGCAGGAGGGAGGAGTTTCCCTTTCTCTGAAAGAGCAGCTGGAGTGTGTGGAGCTATGCCTACACCTGGCTGATGAGCCAGTGACAGCTTATGGGTAAGGGTTAGTGGGCAGACCAACATGGATGACATTGTTGTGGGTGTCCACTGTGGACTGCCTGATCAGGAAATAAAAGGTCTTTCTTCAGACAGCTGGAAGAAGCCTTACATTCACAGGCGTTGGTCCTCTTGGGCTCTTTAACCACCCTGATATCTGGTGGAGGGACAACCCAGTAGACCACAAGCATTTCAGGAGGTTTCTGGAGAGCATCAGTGAGAACTTCCTGACACACAAGATTGAGGAGCCTACAAGGAGAGACACTCTGCTGGTCCTGATACTTATAAACAAGTAAGGATTTGTAGAGGATATGAAGGTAAGGGGCAGCCTTGGTTGCCAGTGACAAGAGACGGAGGAGTTCAGGATCTTGCGCAGAAGGAGCAGGGCTAAAACCAGGATCACAACCCTGGGCTTCGGAAGAATCTCATGGATTGCAGCTCTGGAGAGAAGAGGAGTCCAAGAATGTAAGTCAATATTCAAGTATCACCGCCTCTAAGCTTAAGAATGATCTGTCTTGATGAGCAGGAAATCAAGCAAAGATAACAGGAGGCCTGCATGGATGTATGAGGAGCTCCTGACTAAACAGGTGACCCAGATGGAATATAGAGACACTGAGCATGCAGGGGTGGATTTAGTAAAGCCAAAGCTCATCTGGAGTTGAATCTGACAAGGAACATGAAAGGCAACAAGAAGGGCTTCTACAAGTCCATAGGCAGCAGAAGGAAGACTAGGGAAAATGTGGGTCTGCTGCTGAATGGGGCTGCCATGTCCTACACCTGGGGAGGAATAACCCCATGCACTAGTACAGGCTAAAGGCCAACTATCTGGAAAGCAGCTTGGCAGAGAAGGACCTGGGGGTCCTGGTGGACAAGAACTTGAGCACAAACCAGCAGTGTGCCTTGAAGCAAAAAAAGCCAACAGCACCCTGGGCTGCATTAGGAAGGACATTGCCAGCAGCTTGATGGAGATTATCCTTCCCCTCTGCTCAGCACTGTGGAGGCCACATCTCGAGTGCTGGGTCCACTTCTGGGCTCGCCAATACAGGAAGGACATGAACTTACTGGAGCAAGAGTGAAGTGCCACTCAGAAGATTAAGGAACCGGAGCATCTCTTGTACGAGGAGAGGATGAGAGAACTGGTGGTGTTGAGCTGGGAGAAGAGAAAGCTCAGGGGGAATCTCATCAATGTATATAAATACCTGAAAAGAGGATGTAGACAAGATGGAGCCAGACTTTTCTCAGTAGTTCCCAGTGACAGGACAGGAGGCAATGGGCACAAACTGACACACAGGAAATTCTACTTAACCCTAAGAAAAACACTTTTCTAATGTGAGACTGAGTAAGCACTGGAACAGGTAGTCCAGAGAGGTTGTGGAGTCTCCATTCATGGAGACATCAAAAGCTGACGAGACATGACCCTGAGCAACCTGCTGTAGGTGACTCTGTTTTGAGCAGGGGGTTTGGACTAGGCAATCTTCAGTGGTCCTTCCAGACTCAGTGTCTGTCTGATTCTGTGATTCTGTTTTATCTCGGTTTCCGAGGTGTGTTTTTCTAGCTCACAAGGACACTACAAGAGGTGATGAAGACTGTGAGGTGCTTAAACACTGCAGTAACAGTATGAGAAATTACCTATAAAGCCTAGATTTGAAAATATAGTTTTCCCTGTAGCATACTGAAGAAGCAAGAAGCTGGTGGTGTCCTCTTTCATGCCTAAATACATTGCTCACTGAACCCCATGCAATTTCAAGTGTTTTAAGTACAGTCATTTGCTATTTGCTCAGTAACAGAGATACAGTTCAGGCTGTCCAGGCACATTTAAGAACTGTATCAGGAACTTAAAATGACATGGAGTCAGTGCAGTGAGTGCTATACTATGAGTTTTCCATCTTTGTTTTCTGTCATATTTTAGCAATCATTACATAGACTGCACTGCCAAGATTCAATTCTGGCACAAATGGAAATTATTTATTTATTTATTTATTGTAGGAGGAAATTGATTTTGGTATATATTCTAAGTAGCATAATAGAAATATTCCACAATTTGAAAATGTTAAGTTACATTGTGTTATTGTTTTCCCGTCATGGAATATTTCATCATTGCCAAGCAGGGTACATTTCTGTAATGCCATGGCAGATTCTCAGTGGAGGAGAGTTTTTATCTACCATGTTAATGAATGGTTTAATAATACAGTAAGAAAGACTACTCACATAAAATGCTTTAATGATGAATGTCGGAACAGTTTCTAGAATGGATTTGTTTTAACAAAGGCAAATGTGCTTCCTCAGGCATCTGTGGGATTGCTACTAATAAAAGGAATGAATGTCATTAAATTGGTAGGTAACATCATGTGCTTACGCTTTTATTGTCCTTACTTTTTCTTTTATTACGTTTTACTGGATGTTTTTGAGACATGAAATGTGAAATACTCTTTGTCATATTTATCAGTAGATTTGGAGAACCTGCTTTCATTGTGGTGTTCCCCACAGTGTGTTCCCCTTGTAGCATGTATTTAAATATATCTAAGCCACACACTCACAGAGGTTAGAAGACTGCCATTCTGTCTATTCGACTGATGTTCCCTGGGAATAATCAATGGCAAATGATGATACTATTAAAAATGCAATCACAGTTCTGTATTTGAGAGAGAGTGTTACAAGCTTTTTTTTGTCTTTGTTTGACTGGGAAGTCATGGCTGCATTTTGAACCCAAGCTGAAATAAAGGCTCTACCAGGCAATTTAGATTATTATACTAAGTATTATACCAAGTACTAAGCACCAAACCTTTCTTCTTAGTGTTTCTGTAGATATAATTAGAAAAGTTATGTGTATTTTTTCTTTACAGTACTGAAACTCCTTAGGATTGTAAAATGGCAACTCTTGTTGAATGTTTCCTGGTGTAAGTTCTGCTAGTCTCTAAAATCACATACAAACCAATTTTAGTCAGCAACCAATACCTGCAAAATATCTAGCCTCTCATTTGGTTGCTTAAGTAGGAAAAAAGTTGTGAACTACATTTATCTTGTATAAAAACATATTTATGTTATGTATGTCTTGTGTACATCCTAAGTGATACACTTGGGAGCCAATCTTTCCTCCATGCAAGAAACTCTCATTTATTTGAGCATAGTAAACCTCAGATTAAATTATTTATTCAGTCTCCTATTACTGTGGTTTGGCTGCATAGGGACCAAGCAGTTGCAAGATTATATGAAATATATTTCATTTCAAGTCTGAAATCCTGCCTCTGGCAGTGGCCAGCACTTGGTGCATCAGAGGAGGGCAGCAAACAAACAAAACAGAATCTGTAGTTCAGCTATCTGGTTGTGTACTACTAAACATCTAGGGGAGAAATTTCATCTTCACTCTTGCTAAGATCTTTATTAGACCTGGAGCAAAAGGCATCAATGCCACTGTTTCTAACATTTATGTCCTAATTTTGTCCAAAATGAATTTTTGGAAACCTACTGCTGGTAAAAGAAATAGCTAACATAATATATATATGGAACATATGTATGTATACCTATAAATCAAATATATATATATGTATGTAGCTAAAACACAGGCAGAATACCATATAATTTTAGTCAGGCATAAGTTATTTATTCTAAGAAATCTTCTACATTGTTAGTTTCATTGATGAAAATAACATTTAAAGGTCAATTATAAATTGTTTTTGAAGTATTCCTTTTCTGAGTTTTTTGCCTTGACAGCTGTACTCCAAAGCTTTGACAAGTTTCCAGGGGAACTAATGGCTACAAATGTGACAGATAATTGAATAATATCATTTTATTTCCTAATGGTACTACTAAATCTAATTGGCACAATGCGCTTCCTGAAATTTTTGTGTCTTTAAAAAGTGACTCTTCTTTCTTCACTTCTATAAGAAATACATAATTACTCCTCATTATTACACAGAAATTGATTTTTCCTTTTTCCTACCACTCTACAAAGCTGGGAAAAGAAGTTTACAAGCAGACCCACTTAACTACTTGGACAGGATTCAGATATCTAAGACCAACATTGCAGTCCTCAAAAACCTGTGCTCTGCTCCCTCAAAGTTACCTTTTTTTTGTTTGTCTTTTTTAATATTCATGTTACACGTGCAGTTCTGCTTGTGAGCAAACTTAGAAGTGTCTCAATCGTGACAGGGCAGAGCCACTCAAAACCTGTTCATGCATGAGCCCCGTTGGCAGCCATTAGCCAGGTACCTGGCCACCTATTTTGCCAGAGGGACCCTGTCAACAGGCACTGCCTAAGTGCATTTAATGGCTAGTTTTCTGCTTGGAGGGCACCGGCGGCTGCCATTCTCCTCCACTTCCACTCGCTTCTCCTCAACGGCTCTACAGTCAGTGCACCAGCTCAGGTAATCTGAATTTAAGTGCCTGCTTTTGCTTTGCAGAAGCTGGGTTTCAGGATCCGGCTTTGGCGAGACATACATTATATGATTTGTGTCTTTTCTGTATTTAAAGCTTCTCCAATATGTCCTGTAATTGGATGAATAAATTGAGCATTTCATGTTGGAAAATGGCAAATTTTTAACAGATTTTATGATTTCCTGTGTTTGGTATTTCGTGTATCCAGGAACCCCAAGGCTTCTGTCATCCAAAAGGTTCCCTGAAAGCAGGAATTATTCCCACTTCCTATGCTAATCTACAAAGGCTGTTTTTCTTGGGAAGGTCATTTTCCATGACATCTCAAGCCTTGAGCTCTCAGCTAAAAATGGCAGCAGGGATCCCAGATGTGCCACTCACTTTTGCAAGGTGCAGATATCTGCAGAGCAAACCCTCCTGCATCCTCCAGGGAAGGACGGGAAGGGAGCCCGGGAGGGCTGTGCCCGGTGTGAGGAAGCAGCAAAGTCCTAAAAGGGGCCTGTATGGGAGAGACGTGGCATAAACCAAAAGCCCCTGGGGACAGGGGAAGGGGGGACAGCTGGTGGCAGACAAAGAAGGAACCGCTACCCTGCTTGCCACCTAGGGGGGCCTCAGACAAAGTGGGCTGGTGGCAAGTTGATAACAAATGCATGGAGGTAATTTTGCATACATCATGCAGCTCACCTGCCAAATACCTTTCTGTCGGATGATGCAAACGCTGGAAGTTTCTGTGAGTTAAGGGTTGACCGGACAGTTCGGGGTTCTAGACATTTTCTGAAGAAAATCAATTATCTGAAAGTTATTGAGTGCCAAGTCACCACATCTGGCTCAGGTGGTCCCTGAGTCATAAACTGTGGAATGGCGGGAGAGAATTTGAGGAAACAGAGCACATTGTTACAATCAAAATCTCGTAGAGGCATGTATGTGGAACCAAGAATTTACTGTTAGCCCAGCTAATGTTTTAACAGTCTACTTGTAAAAATTGTATAGTTAATGTAAGAAAGCCTCGTTAATAATGCAGTTAAAATTGTTGCACAAGAAAACTTATCGATACCTACCCCTTTTTTCCAGTGTTGTGCTCACCCTTGTGATGTCCCTCTGGATGCCAAAATAAAGACTTGAGTCTTCCTTGAGATGAATGGTGGGAGTCAGAACAAGGCATCAGCATCCTCAGGTCTCGGCTGGGCACAGTGCGATGTCCGTGATGGGGGTGACCCTCTCTCCTCAGTCTTGGGGTCTGCTTGGGGCTGTTTGTATAAGTTTTCCTGTCACAGCCTGCCTCCTTCTCCCTGCTTCCCCAGCGAAGCCTGGGAGCGGCGGGCTGCCCTCCCGCAGCCCCATTACCCCATGGGGGCTGTGTGTCCCCTGCAGTGACTGCATAGGGGTGCCAGCCCCCT
>Ga0065711_1031116_pt1 | contig 30530 bp, 32 predicted proteins | sample Hoacrofraction12_FD_59098 | JGI IMG/M metagenome (GOLD analysis project Ga0065711, IMG submission 59098) | Hoatzin crop microbial communities from Cojedes, Venezuela - Epithelial fraction 12 v2 (version 2) | ecosystem: Host-associated > Birds > Digestive system > Esophagus > Crop | place... | reverse complement strand
CGGCCGGGGCGGAGGAGCAGCGCAGGTGAGCGCCGGGCCGGGGCCGGGAGCGGGGCCGGGGCCGGGGCCGGGGCCGGCGGAGCTTCGCCCTGTCCTCCGTGCGGCGAATCCTGACGGCGCCCCGAGCAAACCGCGTCCTGCCTTTAAGCGGCTTTCGGCCGGTGACCGCGCCTGTCGCCCGTGGGGCGCCGGAGGGGTCCTCTGCCCGCCCCGTGCTGGGGAGCCTCACCACGGTCAAGACGAGGGTTGGACGCGATGGCCGCAGAGGCCCTCTCCAGCCCCGAGGGCTCTGTAAGTCGTCCAGAGGTTTGTGCGTCCTTGGCCACATCTGGCCGGCCGGGCTGCGTGTCCTGCGGCGGGTCGGCGTTGGCCGGTGGGCGTTGGCGGGGCACAAGGGAGGCTTGGGTGAGCTCGCCCGGGAGAGTCTCCCCACGCCGGAGTGGGACGAGCTCGGGGTGGGAACCTGGAAGCAAGGAAAGTTAAACATAGTGCTGGAGGGCCGTTAGAAATGCGTGGCTCGTTTTGTGTTTTCATCAGCAAGATGCACTCGGGTTTCTGGTGTTGTCCACCCATGGCAGCAGTTGAAAAAGATTTCAGCCACCTCCTCAGCTAGAAGCTTTCATTTATCACCACTTCCTCCAGCTCCCAGGCTATGCCCCTGTTAGCGGTAATAGCAAGGGCGCAAAGATCCCGGATCACTTTGCCAGCGTTTAAGAGTTGCGACATCCTTCACGAGAGACACTTGTGCACATGCAAAAGCCGAAACACGGAGGAGTGAGTTGTTTGAAGTCAGGCACCAAACAGTCGTCGGGGTTGGGAATGGAACTTTGCAAGTTGTTGGTTTTCAAGCTCTTGCTCTAACCCCTGAATGCACTGTTTCCCACTAGATGCGTCCTCAGACAACGCTGAAAGCATAGTCGAGTGACTGTGAACTTGCCTAAAAGTTTCCGCTAGAGCAAGGTGCTTGAGTCCTCCCGTCAGATGCTTTTCTTACTCCCTGGTGTTCCTCCGCCTCTCTCTGGTGATACTGTTTTACTTCCAGAATGAGGTATGGCTTTATATTTTTTGTTTCTCTTGAGTTGCTTTACCTGCGCTCCTCTGTCCCTCCCTCTGGCTGTTGGATCTAAGGCACTGCTGAGCCTGAACGATTCCGTATCGCTCGGATGCTCTTTCCCTAGTTGCTCCAGAGCTGGGAGCCCCACAGAACTGCAGCCTGTGTTTATCACCATGTGTACATTCTGCTGTCCTATCTCTTTCCTTGCTGACAACCCCTCTCATCGTCAGCCCTGCACACAAACAAGGTTAGCTCCAGTTCAGATTACATTAGCGTAGTTCTGCTTCCCATTACCTTTCTCCGTGAGCCTGTTTTATGAGGGTGGGCATGTGTAAGGTGGGCATCGAACGATACAAATGCCCAAAGTAAAGGAGCCTTTATTTCATAAAGGGAAGGGCATAAGCCAAGGGGTTCTCTGGATCCAGTGGTTGTTCAGATCATGATCCTCATAGTCTCCACGTAGCTAGGACAGTTCCTTGGAAGGTGGAAAAGTCCATGGTTCGCTGCTGAAGTCTTGGTGCACGGAAGATGCTGGTTTTGGTACATGAATGCTGGTTTGTATCAGCCCCGCTGGTAGGGAAGGGTGTGCTCTGTGGTGGTTTAGAGGCCTGAAGAGCTGGGTGCGTGCGTTTTCATCCCTTCCCCAGTTATCCTGGGCAGATTGTATTGTATGTCTGCCTCAGTCTGATGGCTTGTGTAAGCAAAGTAGGGAGTAAAGGTGATTAATCAGGGGCTTAGAAACCTCTAATAAAAGACATTATCGAACCAATGTATGTCTGTGTCTACTACGTAGAGTGGGGTGAACAATGAACTCCTGTTGAAAGAAAGAATGAATTGGTGCAGGGAGTTGTGTGGCAGGGTAGAAGAGATCAGTGTACAAAACAGAAGCTGATAGTATGCAAAAACCTTTATTTGATTTTTATATTTGGTAGAGGTAAAAATCTTATTACGGTAAACCAAATGAAGGAGATCAGAATATTCTGAACAAGGGTTTGAGGAGATGAACCCTGAAGATACAAAGCATTGATTTTAGGGGGTGTTCAGTACTTGAATGCTTCTCCACACCTTTTCAAGGGGTCCTAATTTTTTCCTGCCTAGCTCGTGGGTCAAGTCTTACATTTGTGTGTATGTGCTGAAGGAGGAACCAGAGACAATCAGAGCTCTGGTGCAACTCCGGTCTGCGCTGAGGGTGCAACGCTGTCACCGGAACTGAGAGCGAGCACTGATGGCCTGGCAGCACAGCTGGCACACCGATGCGTGTTTTACAGAAAGCTTAATGGGAGTTGTAAAGTAAATGCTTTTGTTGACAGGAGAGCAAAATCTATCCTGCTAATGCCAGCTCTAGAATGAATGATGTGAGCGGGCATCCAAGAAGGCAGCAAAGCCATTCTTCTGGCGTAGAAGGCTGCTGCTAGCCGAGTGTCCCGGCTCCGAGTCGCTCGTGGCGGCAGTCTGCAGGGACGGCTGCGAGCTCTCGGTCCCGCTTGCCGTGGGTCGCGTCGGCTGGTGGGAGCATCGGGTCCGTCCTGCTGCTCAGCCGGGCTGGACGGGGCGGCACAGCAGATGCTCGCACCTCTGCAGGCCGGCAGTCCCCGAGGCTGCGTTTCTAGCACCTCTCACCAGGGCGTGCTCGCTTTTAGGTGGACAAATAGCCAGGGTGTCGATACTTGTCAGCAGGCAGAGCTGCAAAGGCCAGTCTTGCTATGAGCTTCTGCAGGCTGTGTCCGCATCGTGGGACTGGAGCCTGAATCGGGATTTTTTACGTTATGCCACGAGGGAAGCCGATTCAGCATGGTTTCTTCTGTGTGATTAAGTTACGGGGCTGGCATCTGGGTGTGAATATCCAGCTAGCCCTGCAAGTGGGGAGTCCCCCCCCAAAACTCCCACACGTGGTCGCGGTTTGACACGCTTACCTGCCGCGGGATTTTTCCCAGTCTCTTCTTGGAGGGGAATTTGTGGGTTAATTTTGCAGTCGGTCGATGCTCAAGTGACTTGCCCGCAGTGTACGACGGACCTGTTTTTCCCTGTGACCCCCGCCAAAAAAGCAAGCCCAAACTTAAACCGCCTTCAGAGCGCTCACTGAAATGGGTCTGCGCCTATGAAAGCTCGGGCTGGCTGAGATCTGCCGAGTGCATTGGTTGTGTGGTAGAGACACGCCGAGCACGTGTGTACACAAAAATTCCCGTGGTCTCCTCCCCCAGCCAAGTCGCTGCCTGCAATGAAAGTGATTTCCTGCTGTCTCCCACGCGACGCGCATCACCTGCGTGCTCTGCACCGCTCATTTCTTATAAACTCAAAAGGTATTTTTGTAGTCCTGGGGTTTAGTAATTTTGTCATCTCGTTGTGGGCGTTAGAGCTTCCGTGTCTGTCTAACGCTGCAGCCTCACAGAGGTTTGTGGAACGCTGCTCCATGTGTGAGCTTGCTAGCTTGCTGCCTTTTGGGTGGTTTTTTTTTTGCTGTTTGCTCCTCTGGATAGCAGTTGTGTGTTGTAAACACCAGAGCTGTGGTTGGTAAACTTCATCAGAGGAGGTCTGTGTCAGTGTGTTTTATGTTGACTGCTGGCTCGTTAAAATACTGACTGGGTAATTTCAAAATGTGTCTATTAAACTCTGCATAAATTTGCCTTTATGTGCAACTATGTGTTCCTCGGGGTGTGTGAACTCCAAACATGTGCTACCTCCTGGTGCTGATGTTGTGCCTGTGTTCATTACAGGGCATCCACTAACACTGGGGTTTTGTGGTCTGGCCTGGCAGGGACCTGGGCATGTCCCGTGTGCCTTGGTCATCCCTCCTCGATGGGAGCGATACGCATTTATTACCTTCACACTAACTAATGCGAGGGGAAAGATTAAGGAGGGCAAAGCCATCTGTAGCTTTCCTGCAGCGTAATGAATTGAGGCAAAGCGGGGAGAGAAAGTTGAGGACTTGCCCTCATCTGAAACCTGGAATTTTGTCTCATAATTATTTTCCTCCACCTCTTTCTCTGCCCTGTGATGAGGAGGTCTGGGCATTGTAAGGTGGGTTCGTTGCCCACCATATGGCTCTCGGCGAAGAAGGAATTAGTACCAATGGTTGCATCTTTCCCGATTGCTCCACTAGGAAGTGACTCCACATCTCCAAATTACTGTGGCATTGTGGAGTAGTTGTCCACTACTGGGAGCTTTTGCTGCTTGTTGGGCTGGCCTGAGCCAGAGGCAGGGGTCAGTGTGGAATGGGTCCATGTGTCTTTCTGTCGAGTCCCCATCCCTGGAGGTGTTCAAAAGATATGTAGGTGTGGCACTTCGGGATGTGGTTTAGCAGGCATGGTGGTGTTGGGTTGACGGTTGGACTTGATGATCTTAGAGGTCTTTTTCAACCTATGATTCTATGATATGATTCTATGATTCTGTGATTCATCCTAGGTTCCTGAGAAAGTCTGTCTTGCACAGATTTTTACTTTCCTCTTACAAAAATATTCCACAGAGCAGAAATACACGTGAAAAGGGGAGTATACTTGAATTCTCTGGGAGTTGTGGGGACTACCTTTGTGTTTGGACTGATGGAAATCCATTGTTGGGCGCGTGCTTGATGCTTTGGGACCTGCGCTGTGTGATGGCGTGTGTTTCTCTTCCTCTTACATGCTCCAGGAAGTCCAAAGCGATCCTGTGCTCTGCAGTTTAAGAGCTTGTTTACCTGCAGAGTGAAAGAAGCAGATGTGATGGCCCCGTGCAGGTGCTGGTCCCAGCCCATGCTGTGCACCAGCCAGTCCACGCACTGCTTGTCCCACTGCTGGGCTCTCCCGTTGGGTCGCGGCTGGTCACTCCTCACGTTTTCTTGGCAAGATCTGAGTTTCCCATCAAGTGTGCTTGCTTCTTTGGGGAAAAGAGCTTCCATTACAGCTTCCCTGTGGGATAGGAAGAATGGTGCTTTCTTTAGGGCAGCTGGGGCCCTGCCCCTCTTGGGAAACAACAGAATATCGTTTTGAACAAACTACTTCTTGCTTTCCTGTGCTTGACGCTGCCCCTGCAATTCCTGCCTGTGCAATACCCTTTCCTGGCATCGGGACGATTGCGTGCCTCGTAGACAGCCTTCGCAGCATGCGATCCTGGGTGGCCTGCCCGAGCAAGTGCATACCACAGGGCAGTTTTTAGGTCAGGCTTGTGTACAAGTGGGCCCAGAGGAAAAGCTGTTCGGTACCTGAAGGGGGCCTGTAGGAAAGATGAGGACAATCTTTTTAGCAAGGCCTGTTGTGATAGGACAAGAGGCGATGGCTTTAAGCTAAGGGAGGGTAGGTTTAGACTGGTTATAAGGAAGAAATTTTTTACAGTGGGGGTGGTGAAAGACTGGAATGGGTTGCCCAGAGAGGTAGTGGAGGCCCCATCCCTGGAAACATTCAAGACCAGGTTGGATGGGGCTCTGAGCAACCTGGTCTGGTTGAAGATGTGCTTGATCATTGCAGGGGGGTTGGGCTAGATGGGGTCTAAAGGTCCTTTCCAACCCAAAACATTCTATGTTTCTATAAAAATTGGTGCCTGAGATGACTGAGGAGGTATCTGAGGCCCTGCGGTTCCCTCAAGCGTTCGGTGCATACCTCCAGTTCAGGGACTACATGAAGCCCACAGAGCAGTATGCTTGGCCTGCTTGAGGGCCGGGTCTTTGGCTTGGGTGTACACGTTGTGACTTGTTTTGGCCACCCAAATGGATCAGCTGGCTGGCCAGCCTTGAGGTCGAGTGTATGTACATGCCAGTTGTAGACCAAGAGCTTTGTGCGTTCTGGTTGTCCATTCTGCTTCTCAGCCATCCTTCTCAGCGCGTCCTGCCCTGCTCAGCTGCCTGGCCTTCTCGGCGTCGGAAGGCAGCCGTGTGCCTGCCTCGCGCTGGGGACGGGTATTTGGGAGTTGTGGGAGATGTGGCTGGCGGGGGAGGAAGAAGCGTGACAGGAAGATGTAGGCGGGGGAATGTGGAAGTATTCTGGCCGGGAGGTGTTTTGGGGTATATTGCAGTAGGAAGAGTGAGGACTGGGGGCGTATTATGGTAGAAAGTGGGTGGCTTCAGGCCGGTTTCGGGAAGCCAGGGGTCTTTGATAGCCTGTGTACCTGCTTGAGGTTGGTTCTGTGGGTTTGCATCCCACTAAAACACAAACTAAAACCCTAGCTTTGAGAGATACGCAAGTTGTGCAGTAAACTAATTTCTGTGAAGTGTGGGCTGATTAACTTGAAGCTCAGGCTACCAGACTTACAGGTCAGAACCCTACCACAACATGGGATTTTTAACAATAATCTGTTCATCCCCCAGTATGAAAGTCTGAGATGATGCCAGGGCTTTTAAAAATTGACAGCTGCAATGGGGAATCCTTTTTTTAAAGACTGCTGCGGTGAAAGACAACGAGTAGATGTCAAACAACCGCAGTAGTGCAAACCCTGCCAAAAAGGAATGATGCTGCATTTGGCTATTCACAAATGACAAAATGACCCAGAGAAAAGGGAGTTGTAATTACTTTTACTCATGAGGTCAAGACAGTGCAAACAAGGCTACAGGCTGGAGAACTCTGTTCCAGTTTCCTAAGGAAAAGGGAAGATGAAAGTGGGGTGGTGCAAGAATATTAATCTGCGCAGAGCTTGCTTCTTGTAAAAACTGTCCCACTGGATCCGATCTAAGGCCCAACTAGTAGAGCATTCTGAATTTAGCAGTGGGAAGGGGAGAGGCTTGGTAAACAAAGTCTTGCAGACAGTGCAAGTCCAGAGTTATTCTTCCTTTGGCTTATCCGTTCCGGGTTCTGTCAGAAAAATCCCTCTACATCGTGAGACAGTCAGTGAGTTTGGAAAGACAAGGTACTGAGCCACTTGAACTTGATGTTCTAGTGCTAACAGCTTAGGTAAGGTACTTCGTATCTGATGGGATGTGGCATCAGGTAGAAATCCTCCGCAGAAGGAAGCACTTCGGCTGTTGTGTCTTCTGTCCCTGCTGGTCAGTAGAGTTGTGGTAGTTTGCTGCTTTTGTTGCCATTGGGAAAGGCTGAGGTAGCAGATATTCTGGAAAACTTGCTGGTTTTATTGTTAATGAGCAGAAGGCGAGGCAAGCTTGTTTTGCTTTATTCAAACTTGTAAACCTTGCCTCCTCCCCCTTTGACTTCACTCCCTCTTAAAGCACATGGGTGGTTTTGTGGTCTCCGTATCCGGTCTCTGGGTGATACAGCGTGTGTGCTGAGGAAGCAGGACAGATAAAACATAGCTCATATTTCTGGGAATCCTTACCTCGTTGCTGATGGGGAAGTGTTGTGCTCCCAGGCACTGGCAGATAAGATGCTGGGCTGTCTCACGCGAAGCTGCCTGCAGGACCTCACCATTTGGGGCTTCACCAAATCTTCAGCAGCATGTTGCTCGTTTGGTTTTCTAAGTTTGTACACGATCTGACAGCTGTAAAGCCATCTTTTAAGTTGTGAATGACCAAATTTCATACTGGTTTCATGGGCTGAGGATACGTGATACTGTTAGAATTGCCCAGGGCACATGCCGGGCTGAATTTAGAACCAGCAAAGAGTCAGACTGGCAGGAGGCTGAAGCCTTGGTTTCCGCAGCAGCCCTGAGCCATGGCTATGTGAGCACCCTCCAGGCTGTACTACCAGCACGTTTCTCTGCCAACCTGGTGGAAAAACTCCCTGGTAAGTGAGACAGGCTTCTGCTGAATGCCTTTTGTTTTAGCTGTTCACGTGGGCACTTATCCTGTGTTTGAAAACAACAGTTTGTACCTGATAACATTCAAATTCTTTTTCTGTTTTTTGCATTCTTTGGATGTACTGAGAATAAATTGTAGAACCCTGCCAAGTGGATGGAGGCAGATGGAATTAACAAACCTATTTTCATAGAATCATAGAATGGTTTGGGTTGGAAGGGAGCTTTAAAGGCCATCTAGTCCAAACCCCCTGCAACGAGCAGGGACATCTTCAGCTGGATCAGGTTGCTCAGAGCCCCATCCAACCTGACCTTGAATGTTTCCAGGGATGGGGCATCTCCCATCTCTCTGGGCAACCTGTGCAAGGGCTTCACCACCCTCGTAAAAAATTTCTTCCTTATATCCAGTCTGAATCTCCCCTCTTTTAGTTTAAAACCATTACCCCTTGTCCTGTCGCAACAGGCCCTATTAAAAAAACCTGTCCCCATCGTTCTTACAAGCCCCTTTTAGGTACTGAAAGGCTGCAATAAGGTCTCCACAGAGAGAGACCATCAAAAAAAACCCCAAACAAACAAACTGACCTAATTTTGGTTGCCTCAGCCTTAGATTTCATTTTTCCTGTACTTGTAGAGGGGGAATATACAGTGGTGTATTATTTGTTTGTGTGTATAAAAGTGCATGCATGCTCAAAACCAGCAACACCTCTTTCTCCCTCTTGCAGACTGGAACTGAGCTCTGGAAGAACAAAGCTGAGCTTTGGAGCATGTGGCCTGAAGACTGCCTGACAAAGCCAGGGGTAGGGACCTGCTGTTTCTGTTGGCTGCTTGGTCGTAGATGAGCTATCGGGAGAAGTGCCGTCATTTTCAAGTGAAGATGGTTCTTTAATTTCATTGTCACGTATAAATGTATATGTTAATCCCAGTCTAGAAGAGATAAAGAAAGAGTTGCATTGAAATGGAAGCAAATTCTATAGCAAGAACGACCCAGTGGCTTAAAGGCACCGGACTGGAAATTGGACTAAGGTGCATATTTTCCTGAGCTGTGAGGCTGTGCTAGCCTTCCTTCCTTTGGGTCCTTTTGCACATTAATGTTCTACAGAGCCCAGCACAGATCTGAGGAGACATTATGTAGGTAACAGCAACAACAGCAAGGTTTTCTGCCTTTTCTTGCAGGTGGTAGCTAAGAAGTGAGCACGATGCCCCCAGGCATTTACTGCCCTATGGAATTCTGGTCCAAGGGGGAAAACCAAAACATCCAGGTGGACTTTCTGCTGCCCACAGGCATATACTTAAACCTCTCGGTGTCCTGCAATGCCAGCTTGGGCACCATCAAGCAGGTAACAGCCTTGTTCCACAGTCATCTCTGCAATTCCTGGAGCAAAAGGAGCACCTGGGGAAAAAGGTGTTGGATCTTAACTTGGTGCATGCTGGGTTTCTTCTGCATTGCTCTGAGGCCGTTCCTTGTGCCTTGCTGCGAGAGCTCCTCTTTTGTGACAGCCTCTGCGATCTGCCAGACCCACATCTCGCCGCTGAGACTGCCAGCAGCAGGGTGCTGGTGCCAGTGGTGTCGGGCGCGATTCTCTGGGTACCCGTCCAGCCTTGGGATGAAACTTAGAGTAACTACGGAGTGAGGGCAGAGCTGGGGTGGCCACGCAGGGCGCGTGGACTGTGTGTTCAGTTACTGCTCCTCTGACCCAGCCAGGCCCCACACTGGATTTTCCATTATGAAAGCTCTTGTGTGTGCATAGGCAAGTAAGGGGAGTCACCCCCAAATAGTCAAACACAAATGCTGGCCTGACTCAAAGTATTCAGGGTGCCAGCCCAGCCTTCTCTTCCCTCGCAGAAACTGAAGACTGGAAATAGGGAATGGTAATAATAGAGAGGATTTTTCTTAGAGCTTCATCTGAGGAATAAAATGCTGTAGTGAAACCATGTGTAAACGAAACGTAGCTGCTCCCTCGTTTCCCTGGGCAGGAAGCGGAGTTAGGGGAGAGTGAAGGAAAACAGTGGAAAAGGTTTTCTCTGCAGCAACAATCTGGCCTAGATGAGTCACAGATCACAAGGGACAGAAGCACAGTGCCAGATTATTCCAAGTTTTCTAATGCTGCGATTTTCAGGTAAAAAAAACCCAAACCCAGCCAAAAAATGCGTAACTGTAGCTGATTGGTTCCAGCTGTGCGGTTGCAGATCTGTGTTTTCCAGCCAGTGGGCAGGCTGGGTCAGACCAGAGAGCCGTCTGCTCCAGCTTTGTCTCCTGTAGCAGGCGCTGAGGGTGAGGGAATGGAATACGAGTGGTCATGTGGAAGTGCCATCCGCTGGGAGCGAGGGCTCTTTGGCAACTGGATAGCGTTGAGAAGACTTCAGAAAAGTTCTTGGCTCTTGTCACAGATTTCGTGTTACCGGGGGCAAGTTACTTAACCCAGTTTTGCTTCCAGTGGGAGTAATGCCTCTGTTTCACAAGGCTAGCAGTCAGCAGGCACTTACTGTGAGGTATTCAGGTGGGGGTTAGTTAACTACTCAGGTTGAGGGATTTACTTTGCCTGAAACAAAGGGCAAGCGTGAAAAAAGGAAGTTGGTTAAAGCACTCACAAATAAACCCACCCAGCAGTTCAGCACAAGTTGGTGCCACCAGACTGGGCTGAGGAGCAGCCGGTGGTTGCAGGTCCAGGAACGCTGTGAGGAGGTTTGGCTGCAGCTTGCCCTCGCTAAATGGTGTATGTCGGGAGAGTGAGGTCATGGGGTGACGGTATGAGGAGGATGAGGCTCTGGCAATGCAGCGGTTTGTTTCACCCTGCTGTTGGTCTGGCCCAGGTGGTGTGGAAGCATGCTCAGTATGAGCCGCTCTACCATATGCTCAGCGATCCCGAGGCGTACGTCTTCACATGCATCAACCAGACAGCAGAACAGCAAGAGTTGGAGGACGAGCAACGGCGGCTTTGTGACATCCAGCCCTTCCTACCAGTACTGCGGCTGGTGGCGCGAGAAGGAGACAGAGTCAAGAAGGTTATTAACTCCCAGATCAGCCTGCTCATTGGAAAAGGTCAGTTCCCCCCATCACTGGTCTCGCCAGGAGCGTGGCAGGGGTGTTGGCTGTAGGTGAAACGTGCTGCTGTCCTGGACAGCCTTGGTCCGTATGGAATCATGATGGAGCTCTGCTCATGCAAGCGGTGGAATTAGTGAGTTTGGTGTCTGGTAGATCTGGTTAGGGAACAGCGTGTGTGCAGACCCAAGAAGGGTCACCTTGCCTGGTGGCAGAAGGCTATAGTAATTGAGCTGGTGCAACTGTACGTAGTAAAGAAGCGACTGCCGGTAGCTTGGCTGACTCTTCTCCTTTTGGCCAGATACTTAGCATGTGTTTAGGAAGACTGTTTCACAGACACTTGATTATCAAAGGCTCATTTCCCCCATTGGGTGCAGGTGCTTATTTTGCCTTTCTCTCTTGCTCTCTACTTAGGTTTGCATGAGTTCGACTCTGTGCAGGATCCGGAGGTGAATGACTTCCGCACCAAGATGTGCCAGTTCTGTGAGGAGAGAGCAGCAAAGCGGCAGCAGCTCAACTGGGCAGCTTGGATGGAGTACAACTTCCCCTTGCAGCTGGAGCCCTTGGCCAAAGGCCTTGGGACTGGCCCTCTGCATACCCCCACCAAGAACATTTTTGTCAACGTCAAGTTTCAGTCTGGCGGGGTAAAGCACAAACTTTTCTGTGACGATGTTTAACTGGTTTGTGCTTTCCGTTTGGGAACCATTGGGCATTTGGAGACAGAATAATGTGTGCGTGGACAGTGTTTCCATGTGTTCAGCGATCATCTTTATTCACCAGATTCGTTTGCCTGTGGAGATGGTTGGGAGGGAGACTCTGAGCCACCAGGCAAGGGAGCTGTTCCGCTTCCTGAACATGTGCTGGGTGTACTGGTTAGCTCGTAGCTGAGGTTGCTGTATGCATGTGTGGTGGTGGACAGCTTTGTGGGTTTGGGTAGGAGAGGAGCACAGAATCCAATACGTGCCTTTCCTTTTGGAGCACAAGAGCCTGCTCAGCATACACTGCTTGCAGGTGTGGGCCCCTGTTCTTGTCTGCTACCCTTGGTTAATGTGGTTTTTGCATGTTGTGCCTGGGCGTGAAGCAGGAGCCCCCCCCATGGGAGAAGGGCCTTCCAGAGCAGTGTGTTTGAGCATGTCTGAGCATGAGGTGACCCTAGCCACCCTCTGCCTTGCTGGTGGAAGGACAGTGGGAAGGTTTTTAATGACTAGCAACCACATGAACCAGTGATTCTGCTTAGACTGGACTTGAAGTTCCTGATTTCCAGCCTTGTGCTTGCGCTGGTGAAACATGCTCCTGCCCGGTTTGGCAAACATCGCTACTCCTTTGGTGATGTCTGGGGAGGTGGGGGGTATTTCTGCCTTCCTATCCTCTTTACTGCCAGCAACAGGAATGTTGCTACCTATCCGCTGAGCTACTGCTGCTCCTTGTGCTGATTTCAGCCCTTTGCTGGTGTCTGACAGTGCGTGCTGTGTTGTTGGGATTGCAGGAGAGCTTCACTTTCCAGATCTCCCCAAAGGAGTTCCCCATCACATTAATGAGCTACGCTATCAAGAAGCAGGCTACTGTCTTCCGCCATGAGACAGTGGAGAACCCAGAGGACTACACCCTGCAGGTGAATGGGAAATGTGAATATCTCTATGGGAACTACCCCCTGTACCAGTTCCAGGTGAGCCGTGTGTCTTGCTTTATCAATGAGTCTGTTTCCATGTGGCCTCCTCTTGCAGGGTGGATTGAGACATGTTGTCCTCCATCGAGGAGGCAACGGTGTTTACAGGAATGCAACACATCAGTGGCAGGACCTGGGTGCTGCTTAGGGCAAGGGATACTTCTAGCAACCGAACAGATCCTTATGGTTTTGGGGGCTGGTGATCTAAGCCAGTCCCTGGGTACCAAGTGCTGTGTAAATGCCTTTATAGATTATGGTTCTGGAAATATCTGTTTATTTGCATGATGGGCTGGGAGTTCTCTTCCTGAAAGTTGGGCAAGTAATCCTGTATCTGTGTTCCCCTGGCAGGGCCAACTGCTGCTGGGAGTGCTGAATCCTTCTTGGTGTTTTCCCTTAATGCAGCCATTTGAGTCAGTTGATGAAATGCCAGCTATAAAAGGCACTTCATATTCTCAGTTCTGGCAACGTGACTCCAGTGAGCTGCAGGTTCATACAGCAAGAGAAGATAAATTAAAACTGAATTTTGATTGTTGCTGTGTCCTTTCCTTACTCCTTCCACCTGTTTCTGCTTCCGCCTGTTCTGATTCACTTGACTGCTCTTGCCTGCCCGGCTCCGTTTCACCCGTGCTGACTCTGTCCTCTCTCTGCAGTATATTCGCAGCTGCCTGCACCGAGGCCTAACGCCCCACCTGACCATGGTACACTCCTCCATGATCATAGCTATGAGAGATGAGCAAACCAACTGCATCGCCAGCCCCCCAAAGATGGTTGCCAAGCCTCCCCCGCTCCCTAAGAAAAAGGTAAAAGGGGACAGTGACCCAGCGGGGTCACCCTCAACTCAGCTGTTGAGGGAGATGCAGATGTTGTCTGGGAACAGCAGCTGGTTCTCCCTGCCCCTTTCGGGACGGGTTCCTCACCAGGGTCTAAGAGCTGGGAATTTCCAGTCAGCCTTCCAGCTCCCTCCACGGCTTCCCTGGCTGTCGCCGACTTCGTGCTCCCTGCCTGCAATGCAACGCTCTTTTCTGTTGGAGCAAAAAGCGTGCGATGAGAGATGGGGCCTGGCACTGGCTTGAGAAGCGTTTGTTGCATCTGTTTCTGATGGGAACCCTTTTCTCTTTCCAGCCAAACTATGGTTCTCTCTGGTCCTTAGAGCAGCCTTTCTACATTGAGCTGGTGCAAGGCAGCAAGGTCAATGCTGATGAGAGAATGAAGGTAGGTACTGACTCACTTCGGGGTTTTGGTTTTGTATTTTGGCTTCCCCAGTAGCGTCTGTCTTGTTTGTGTGGTGAGGAGAGCAGGGGCTGACAGCTTGATCTCACGTGATCCTCCATCATGCTTCATTCAGCCTTTGGGCAGTTTCTAAACTGCAGCACAACAGGAAGGGGAACTTGCTGGCCAGCAGCCCAGCAACGGAGAACGCCTTCTTAGAAACACTCCCCTGCAAAGGTTTCCGAGTAGCACAGCCACTGCCCTGCGGTGATGCTGCTTGGCGGCGGTGCGGAGGGGCAGGGAAGGCTGCAAAAAGCAGAGGAGGGGAAATTCAGCTCTGAGAAGAGAGCCTGATGGGAGAGGTGGTGACTGGTAACGTTGAGACAGAAAGCATGATGCAGCGAAGCCCTGGGATTGGCAAGGGGTTTGCCATGAGAAGAAGGGGAATGGGAAAGGAAGGAAACTGGGCAAGAGCGTATCACACATACAGGTGTTCTGCAGGGCAAGGCTCTATAAAGAAACGGGCAATGAAATAGTTATTTTTTTCTGCCCAGTGCCCTGTCATTTGCAGGGAGCCTCTCCTGGGGAGGACTCCTGTGGCTCAGACTAGCCAGCAATACTGTAACAAGAGGCAGAGTTGGGGACAGGCTTGGCTGGTGGGCTGTGCAGCCATCTGGCAGACTGCAAGAGCAGTGCAGGTTTGCCACAGCTCGCCATCGACACTGCGCTGCAGGCCTGGCTGGGGGCTTGGCTGCTTGCCCATGCCCTTCTGCTGTGGCGTTGATTTGCCTCCTCGCTGGCATAAGGCCTTGCCCACCTCTTGGTGTCTGCCCTGCTTTCTCAGCGTGATGGGTTCCTGAGCTTTTGCAGCACCTTGGTGGGCAAGGTTTGGTGAATATTTATGTTGCCTGACTTTACAGGGTGAAAACTAATACTCTTACCAATGGGTTACCTAAGCATTTTGCAATGATTAAGCAGCTCTTGCAAGACCACATGAAGTAAAAAGATAACAATGCCCTTGCTGAAGTTGAGCAAGGAGGAAGACTTAGGAACTAATGTCTCAGTGAATCAGGAAAGAAATAGGAGTCGGGCATCCTGTTCAGGGGAGCGGATGCCCTGCCCCATTCCTCTTCTAATCACCCGTCTTCAGCAAACAGCTCGAGTCCCGGTGGGTTCATGGTGTTCTCTTCTCCTTCCCTCAGCTGGTGGTGCAAGCAGGTCTCTTTCATGGCAATGAGATGCTGTGCAAGACAGTGTCAAGCTCGGAAGTGAACGTGTGCTCGGAGCCAGTGTGGAAGCAGAGGCTGGACTTCGATATTAACATCTGTGATCTTCCCCGTATGGCGCGGCTCTGCTTTGCCCTCTATGCTGTCATCGAGAAGGCCAAGAAGGCACGTTCCACCAAGAAGAAGTCCAAGAAAGCTGTAAGTAAAGCCAGTGTGGAACTGAGCCAGGCTTGCCAGTGCTGGAGGGCACAGGAGACCCTTCTGACCCAAATGCCCTTTGCTTTCAGAAGACATTGTTAGTAAAAGAGCTCACAGAATGATGGGCAGTAACTTCAACAGGAACAGGAAACTGAGGAGTGGCTGCCTGTAGGGAAGTTTGTTTAAATGTAATTTCTTTTCCAGACAGACTGTTAAGAAACATACCCAGCATCTGAATGCACGTACAGAGGAATCATTTGTGTCAGTGGCTCCGTTTTGCTGTCCCGCAACTTCCTTGTTTCGTAGTTGAGGTTAAACCATCTTCTGTGTTGCATCTTCTTTCTAGTAAGGTCTGTCATGCAAATCCCCCATGGAGCAAATTAACAGCTAAGAAGGGGGAAGAAAGTGAGGGATGTAAACACTGGTTACAGCAAAGCTTTAGGTGAGGTAACGCGAAAGCGCAGAATCTTCAGGGTTACTGTTCAGATGCTGCAAACTGAGGATGGAAAGGGTGGAATCACTTTGGAAGCTCTTGAGCTTCTGAATCAGAGGTGTAGTGATACTTCTCACTTTCCTCTCCTCTATTCCAAAACTTCCAGCCCATTAATAGTTCAGTAGCTAAAAGCAGACCTAAGTGCCGCCTGTTACTGAATTGGTGGTATCCCAGTGTTGCAGCCTAAGCATGGTGCCTCTAGCTCTTTGCGTGTGAAGAGTTTTCTTTGTGAGCAAGAAATATATTTGGCCCTCTGCAAATCATTGTTTCTGCAGGCACAAAAACGTTGTTACCATGCTTTAAAGAGAGAATTAGTCATGCCGTCTTTACTAGAGTGCAGAGAAATGAGGGGCTGACAAGTGTGATCGCAGAAGACTTTAGTCTCAGTCCTGCTAGCTCCTTTTCACTGCTGGGAGGTTCACTGAGCTTTATTGGCTTGACATCTCAGGGCTACAGTGCCTGAACGTCTGGGGAGCAACAGGCAGCTCCCGAGTCCTGCTCGTGTGGACCAGTTTCTGGGTTGGAGACTTCAGACTAGAAACGCTTTGAGGCCAGGACCAGGATCAACCTTTTTATCGTCGTATTTTTCACTTTGGGATAGCAGAACTCCAGCTCCTGCTGGAGGCTTTTATCGAGCAGAATATCTGATTCATCCACAGGCTGCATTTTTGTGGTCACACTGGAACAATTTTCAGTTTTGAAGCAGTCAGAAGGAAATCTTGCTATTCTGATTGACAAAACCAAACCAGCCTGGTTAGTTGAGTTGTTAAGAGGATCTTGTTCACATGTGTTCTGGTACAGGGGAAAGGTGGATGTGTTCTGGTGAGCTCTTAATATAAAATCACAGTATTTGCTGGAGGTGAGCTCTGCAGAAATGGATTTTTCCACATGGTCAGCTGCAGCTCTGAGCAAGGCGCTCAGATCTCATTTAAAATGATTGGTGAGAGGACGTTACAGTCAGAGTGCACCCTGATTTTTGTTTTTTATTAATAATCATTTTGCTTGCTTTGCTTACCATACTCGGAGATTAATTACGTGCATGTTGTTTGTCTGTGCAGACTGTCCAGAGCAGATAGGTGGGACTAAATCATTTACTGCCACAAAAACAGGCATGTTTGCAGGCTGATGGGGATGAGTCAGAGGGTTAATGTCACCCAGAGGGTTGGCTTTCAGCGTTTCTGTAAGTCACGCCGGAGACATTTCTGTCCTTAGAATGCTGAATCGTTGCTTTGCTGGACCTTATCCACCAAAATCTTGCCTTGCGTTTTGGCAGGCTCTGTGCTGTGGTTCGATGTCATTTACTCTGCTAGAAAAGGTTGTTGCTGGTGGTGGTGTTTTGTTTGGCTCTCCCCTGTGATCTAGAAGCCGATGTCTCAAATGGGATTTTGCCCAGGATAGTTACTCTAATCAAATCAACTCAAAAGTTTGTGAGGAGCCGCTTGGAAGTGATTCATTTTGTCACATTAGGCAAAAACGCTGGCTTTGCTACCTCCACCATGTCCTTTGGTGTACCTTTGGGGTAAGCCTGATACGTTTGCTAGAATGTCTCCGTGGAACACGATGATGTCTCACTGCGGTTCCCTTCAAATATTACGCTGTTTGTGGGCACATCTCGCTAGAGTTTTGCCTCGCAGCCTTTTTGCAAGTCAGTTTCTTGAGCGTATGCTTAAGCCTTGGTGTTTTCTGAGCAGCTGAGTGAAACGCTGGCATTGCTGAAACTGTTACATGAAGTAAACTGTTCCATTTGGGGAACCTGAGTGCAGGAAGCCTTAGGTCACTTGTGGAATATGTCTGTCTGCTCTGGTGGCGGGGAACTGGGTTAGAGCAGGGAGACGGGTTCTCTTTCTTGGCCGTGTCCCAGTCGCATTACTTGCTGCAGTCTCCCACCTCCAAAATGAGACTGGTGTGTGTGACTGGGTGGGGCTTGTGGGTTTGATTTTGGGGGGGATGTGAGGGGGGATTGGCAGTGTAAAGTTTGATTTCCATATATAGTGTTCCTTATTGTACTAAGGAGGCAGGCTTTTTCTTTCCATTGTCAGATATATCTAGCATTCCTTGCCTAGTTTTTGAAGTCATGCTAACTCTGTGTTCCCTGTTTCCAAATTAAGGTTTTTCTCCCTCCATTCAAACTGTTAAATATATGAAGTACATATGTCATGGCTCCTTCAGATCTCACTGAGTGTAGAGTTGCAAGGCCTTACGGGAAACTTAGAGATTCTTCAGCTATGCGAAATCCTGGATGATGAAATTATAGACACGTTTGTGAGGAGTGTTTGGTGCTGTTCAGCACTACACAAAAGACCCCAGGTTTTGGCAAATACCTGAATTTGCTGCCATCTTGTACTCTGATTTTAGGAGAACTGAAAAGGCAAGGAGACAGGCATGGCTGCCTGGAGTGGTGTGTTCTTTACAGTAGCTCTTTGGTGGGAGGGTGCCTGCGTACTCTTGAGTGGGAAGTTACCTGCCTGTAGCATTCAGTGTAGCAATTTGCCGACTTGGAAAAGATCAAGATTCCATAACTTCCTATTCCTGGCTGTTGCGAGGGGTTTGCTTACCTTGGGGATATCTCAGTTTCTTGTTAGTTCTTTTACCTTCATCCAGCTTTTACAGTTACAGCACCCAAATGAGCTTCCTCCTCTGCTTTGCAGGACTGCCCGATCGCCTGGGTGAACGTCATGCTCTTTGACTATAAGGACCAGCTGAAAACGGGGGAATGCTGCTTGCACATGTGGTCCTCCTTTCCAGGTACGTCAGGAGACAGAGCCACTGTATTGGTTTGTCTGGCATCTCCACCACAAAGACTGGAGGTCCCTGCATTCTGCATTGCTGTCCAGTGGTCGCAGGAGGGGCCGCAATAGCTCAGACTGGCAGACCCCAGTACAATTACCGCTCCGTCTTGGGATGGCATCTAGAGCCCTGCCAAGATGGAGGCCTTGTTTTGCTTGGCATTGCACGTATGACATGAGAGGTTGCCGCTGTCCTAAAGATGTCATGCGTGCTTCGCTTGCGAGAGGTCGGGAAAAACAAGTGAGCTGCTAGGGCCAGGCAGTGTCCAGTGACAGAGCTGGAAGCGGTCTGTGCTCTGCTTTCTGGACCAAAGCTGCAGAAGATGAGGGTTCATGGGTTTATGTACTTTGCTTTTCAGATGAGAAAGGGGAACTTCTGAACCCCATGGGCACGGTACAATGCAACCCCAACACAGAAAGTGCAGCAGCCTTGGTCATCTGCTTCCCCAGCGTCGCATCGCATCCGGTGTATTACCCGTCGTTTGAGCAGGTAGGGGACGCGGGCGCTTTTCTGGGAGGCGCAGAAATTCCCGAGCGTTGCTGGTGCAGGAGCAGGCAGTGCCACCGTCTCTTGGGCGGCTGTCGACAGCGGCCGGGTACAAGCAAACTTGATGAATAGATATTGTTAATTGAAAAATTGACTTTTTCTCTTAACTAATGGACCTTTGAGTGAATACTTTTCCAAGCTGTGAATTCCTGAGGTAAAGCTGCTCTCATAGATGAGCATTTGTTTAAAAAAACGGGTTCAACTGAGCCACCTTTAAATTGCAGGCAGCATTAGACTCTATAGGAAGGAAGAGGAATAAAAGGGGAAATGAGTGAAAATAGATAGCTCCCTCCCTTTCAGCACAGAGTGATAACACGCCGGGTGGTGTGGGGATTCTCCATCTGGCACTGCAACTGGCCAAACACTTGAAGTGGAAGAAGAAATGTGCCCGTTACAGGAAGGAAAGGGGATCTGCTCTGCCAGGAACATGCGCACGTGCTCCCCCATGACGCATGTTCTGGTTCAGGAGATTTAATAGATTGTACCAGTGTGCAGGGGGCCTTGGGCAGCGCTGTCTGCTTGGCAGATGCACACCCGTTCTAAGATCCTGGAATGACTGGTGTTAGCATGGAGCTTGGTGAGCCAGAGCCCCCATTCCTGAAGTGTCTGGGTGTGCAGGTGTGCCCTTGTGGGGGGCAGGACTCATCCCTTCATTCCTGTTACCACCAGGGAAGGGGCTCTGTGGGCAGTTAGGTGAGACCTCTGAGTAGAGGGGTCCTGCGGAGTACATTACCTACACCTGGGCTGTGAGAGGTGGGATTCCCTTTGCCAGAGGTGGCAAGATCTCTGATGCAGCATAAATGCCTGAAGTGATGGTGAGCTAGAAGTACAGAGGAAATAAGGAGCCTTTCTCAGACTCTTTATTTGTGTCCCAGCTGCTGGAGTTGGGGAGGAATGGAGAACAACCCCGCGCTGGACCAGAAGATCCTGAGGAGGTGAGTCTTCTGGCATCAGTCTTTCAGCTGTGTGCAAGGCTGGTTTCAGAGATCAAGTTATATGTTTCCACCTTAGCCCCAACTAGCATTTTTCACCGCAGGGAGTCATACCCCAGAGTCTCTCTGGGCTGAGAAAGTCCTTGGGGTTGAGACTGAGCCCTGTGTGTGCTCTTTCCTGTGATTCCCATGAGCAGAAGCTGCAATTGAAGGAGATACTGGAGAGGAGGAGCCACACTGAGCTCTATGAGCATGAGAAAGACCTGGTGTGGAAGATGAGGTATGATATCCGTGACCAGTACCCTCAGGCTTTGGCAAAGCTGCTTATCATCACCAAATGGAACAAGCATGAAGACGTTGCCCAGGTGAGGATGCTGGGGGGTGGCTGCCAGGGCTCCCGTTTTGACCCATCTTTCAGTGTCTGCCTTCCTGTGTTGTGTTTGGGAGGCCAGCTTAGCGGGGGACGGGTGTGTTCGCAGTGCCCCTGTGCAAGTGGGTTTGGCATCACTGAGGCTCAGGAAGATTTTCTGTTCGCAACCAGTCACTGCGAACGTACGCCGAGTGGTACCCAGCTGAGTTGAGCTCTGGCCCTTCTGGGCTCCATTTGGCTTTGTGTGCTGTCTCAGACTCATTACTGATCACCAAGGTCTTGCTTATTCACTCTAGAATCTGGAGGCAAGAAAAAAATACCTGTTTAATTCCTGGCAGAAATAGGATCTGGATTGGATATTCTTAACTGATGATAGCGAGAGACCAGCACAAGCTACCTCAGGGGGGGCAGTGAATCTCTTCCACTGAGAACCTCAGACATCAGTTAGGGATGGCGTCTGTGCTGCTCATCCCTCCTTGCTTCAAGAGCTTTGACAGGACCTTCGAAAGGTCTCTTTCTAGTCTACGTTATAATGCTGCAGAAAAGTGCTTTTCCCAAAGAGCTTATTCCACTAATTGTGGTACAGCAAATGTAACCCTGCTGCGGGCTTGGATGTCTCCTCCTGCCAGCCTGGCTAGAAAGTTTGGACTGATGGGTTTTGACCTGGTGTCTGCAAACTTGCTCTAAGGCATCTATAAATAGTGACATATCCCTCCACTTCCACCCCCCCGCCAAGGAGCTTCTCTGCCATCAGTAGAATTTTAGATTTATACTCGTTGTTATAAAAACCTTGTTCCTTTTTCTTTTTTTTGCTATTTTCTTTTTTCCCTTACAGATGATTTTCCTGCTCCAGACCTGGCCGGAGCTGCCTGTCCTGAATGCCTTGGAGCTGCTGGATTTTAGCTTTCCTGACTGTTATGTTGGTTTCTTTGCTATCAACTCATTAAAGAAGCTGACGTAAGTGTTATCCACAAGGGATATGCAGAGCTTCTTCCTATTTATGTTCAGGGCTGCTGAGGGGGGCTGTGAACAAGGCTGACAGGCTTGTCTTTGCAGTGTTTGCAAGTACGCTTGTTGCAGTAAAGATAAGGTTGTCTTTTATTTTTCTTTTCTGTCCACAGAGATCACGAATTGTTCCAATACTTGCTACAGCTTGTCCAGGTGCTGAAGTATGAATCCTACTTAGACTGTGAATTAACCAAGTTCCTGCTGGACAGGGCGTTATCCAACCGCAAGATCGGCCACTTCCTCTTCTGGCATCTGAGGTAAAGAGCAAATGTTTAGGGCTTTTTCTCAGTAATCAAGTGAAACCAGCATTTGCTGGTTTCCTCCTTGCTCTGTGAAGTGAGACAGCACGCACTTCTGTATGTATAGATGCCAGGGTAGCTATTTAAAGGCTATTTGGCTGTCCTTTAGCTAGTGTTTTTCATCAAAGCATTGGTGGGATTTCCTTGCTGTGATTACCAAAACCCAGGAGCTGCTGCTTTTTATACTTTCTGAGACTGAATAAGAATTATTGCAGGAGGTCCCAATCTTTTGTTTGGCTGTGTGTTTTTTCTTTTGTTGTGGTGGTGGTGTTTGGCTTAGGTTCCCTTTTCAGCATTTGTACATACACACATGCCTGTGAGTTGAAATTTACTTTGGCCATCCATGGCCACCTGCCAGTTCTGAACCCCCGGCTCTGAACTGGCCTTGCTCCTTAAGTAACCTTCTTAAAGGAGTGGTTAGTAATTTAGTCATCCAGAAAGATGTCTCATCACTTCAAGCAATGTTTTTTTTCTACATCACCTTCTGGGGTGCATTTTTTTCCATCCCCAGTACACAGAAGGAATCTAAACAGCAGCTAATAGTCTGCACCCTCCTCCCCCCTCTCCTTGTGCTGGCATGAATGGGAGAATTACTCACTCACTGGAGTGAGTCAGAATTGCTTTAACCTCCCTTCTTCCCCAAGGTCAGAAATGCACGTTCCTGCAGTTGCCTTGAGGTTTGGCCTGATCCTGGAAGCGTACTGCAGAGGCAGCACCCACCATATGAAAGTTTTGATGAAACAGGTAAAAATTGCTTTTAGCTGCAAGGTTGACTTCCCTCTTGCTTGGAGTTGGTTCTCAGCTGTTAGCTTTTACAACTTAACATTACCAGTAATACAAAAAAAGCCTTTTAACTGCTATATTGGTTTTGGCATATCCTGCTAAGAGTCTGGAGTTCCCCATCACATGTGACTTTCCTCATCTCTTACTTACCCGCACACATCCCAAACTACACTGTGTGTCTACAACGGCTTGAAAAGTTCAGAGACTGCTGCTGTTATGAGATGAGTTGAATGAGTTACCATTTAGTAGGAGCTAATCACAACTGGCTGTCCAGCTCAGAGCAGTGCACTCTTCCCTTCAGTTGTTGTGTGGAGGTAATCCTGCTATGTACCCACTCTCCAAAACTTCTCTGTTCTCTGTCAAGGATCGCTGTACCTAATTCAGAAGTGAGGGACTCCTGTACACATGAAGTCAGATCTAAGATGTGCCCACAAACCAGTGCTGCTGCAATTTTCAAGACCGAGTGGCACTTCTGCATAACCAGAACTCCCTAAAAGCATTCCAGGGCAGGGGCTGTAGGTCTCATCCTCACTTTTCAAGTCAGTGCACCTCACTTCTTCCTTTGGTGCTTGACAATGTGCGTTATTCCTGGTATTTTGGACTGCAGTCATTACCTCGCAATACGTTTGTACTCATCAGAATCTCCATAACTGATTATGGATCTCCCTAAAGCAGATACTAATAACTGTGTGAAATTGCCACCAGTTGAAGAGAACAGATACAACCCAGGTTCACATTTCACAGTAGATTTTAATAGTTTTTAAACTTTCTCTGGGAATTTCCCATTTGTTAACCATGTTCCATCCCTCCCCTTTTTCAGGGAGAAGCACTCAACAAGATGAAATCTCTGAATGACTTTGTTAAAGCGAGTTCTCAGAAGGCCACCAAGCCTCAAACCAAGGAGATGATGCACGTGTGCATGAAGCAGGAAACTTACCTTGAAGCACTTTCCCACCTCCAGTCCCCCCTGAACCCCAACATTATCCTCGCTGAAGTTTGGTAAGCGAGATAGCTGCATCTCTTGGTTTGTGCAGCAGTGGAGCCAGGCTTCTGGTTACCCCGAGGCCCTCTTTTCTCATGGAACTCACCAGTCCATCAGTGTTTGTGGATGCTGCTGAATTTGCAGCTTAGATGGCTGCTTTTTTAATAGATGGAGACTGTGATGGTAATGTTCTGGTTTCCTCTAGTGTGGATCAGTGCACCTTCATGGACTCCAAAATGAAACCTTTATGGATTGTGTTTAATAACGAAGAGACTGGTGGAGATGGAGTGGGTATTATTTTTAAAAATGGAGATGGTAAGTCTTTAAAGGATATATCTCCACAAGCATACATAGTCTCAAATATTTATTGTGGTGAGCGGGCCTAAATATGGACCTTTAAGAGGTTGTCTAAATGGGCACCATCAGTGTGTTTGAGTTGTTTGACAGTAAGCTGGAGCTATAATAAATTCTCCTCTGTATTTCCTTGCTGCCCCCTTCATTAAGATTTTAGCACAGTAGTAGCCGGATAGCCTTGCACAGTAAAAAAGAACCAGGCACGAGGTCTGAAAGAGCTACAGCAGGCCAGGCTTTGTGGGGTTGGAGTGGCTGCTGCTCGCTGCTGTGTCCAGACAGATGTCTTCTACAGTGCTACACTGGCTGCTCTGGGAAGAGCTCTGGCAGAGTCAAGTAGCATATACCTCCATTAGAATAATTGTGTCTGAGTTAAGGCTTTACATGATTACTGCGCTAATAAACACTGGTCTGTGCTGATGTTCTTTACTAGCTAGACCTAGCAAGTGTCAAACATGGCAAAGGCCCCTCTAGCAGTCTGCTCCAGGGGCAGAACAAGTGCCACGTGCAAGAACACAAGAGGAGGGGAGAATGGGCAGGTTCTTATGACCCTCTTTTCCTTTTTAATGCTGCACAGATCTTCGTCAGGACATGCTGACTCTGCAGATGATCCAGCTGATGGACATCCTGTGGAAGCAGGAGGGCCTGGACCTGAGGTGAGTGATGTGCATGGAGTTGTCCTACTGCAGTGATAGAGCATGTGTGGTGAGGCCATTTTGTCTGCAAGCTTGTTTTGTCTTGTTATTCTGTGAGCAGTTACTCAGGTTTTGTGGTACTGAGGAGTAGAAATGCAGAGTAGGTATGGAGTGGATACGGCAGACAAGGGAAAGCTTAAAAGTCAACACAACCCAATTCTGGGCAAGCTTTCAGTGGAAGGGTTTCTTTCATCTTTGCAGGATGACCCCTTATGGCTGCCTCTCCACAGGAGACAAGACGGGGCTGATAGAAGTAGTCATGCATTCAGACACCATTGCCAACATCCAGCTGAACAAGAGCAACATGGTGGCCACTGCAGCCTTCAACAAGGACGCGCTGCTCAACTGGCTGAAATCCAAGAACCCGGGGTAAGCAGGCTTACCTGTTAGTGCTGTTTTACTGCTTCCTCTTATCTGGGGACGTTTCTTCTGCTGTGCTCCATTTTTTTCCTTCAGTCGTGCATAGTTCCAAGCTGTCCCACAGTATCTATGGCTGCTTCTCTGCCTGGCACGCCAGCAGGCATCCTGTGGATCTGTGGAGGTCTTGAGCAGAAATGGAGGCATCTGGGTTACTGTTTTAAGCTATCAAAGATGAAAAAAGCTTGCAGGTAGCACTGTGCACGGGCTGGATCCAAACCTTGATCTTCCCATTGGTCCTGTTACTTTCTCCAGAGATAGATGGTCAGCATGGTGGCAGCTGGAAAAACGGCAGGAGGAGTAATGCCAGACTGGGAGGTGAAAAAAGCAAGCATCACAGAAGCTATGTAACTGGGGGTTTTACTAGATACAGAAACAGACAGCAGGACTCCATCAGTGCTGCTCTGATGTAGCAGGGCACCAAATTACAGGGCACCAACAGAAATCATTCTAGGAGCCCTCTTCATCTGGATCTGTGGAGATCCAGAAAAGAGTTAATTTAGCTGAGGCTAAACCCTTTTCCTTGAGACTGCGGACACAACCTTAGCCAGCCTGTCTGGTTGCAGACAGTTGTTACTGCAGCTGATTTTTGTGAAGTGTGGATGGGAGCACTACAGAAATTCAGACGCGTGATTCCTTTATTTTCTGCTGCAGGTTTGTGGGGGGGAAGCTATAAAATCAGCTTTCCCAGTGGTGAAGTACTGCTATGCAATGTAAAATTCTCTTTTAATCTTTTTCTTACCCTCTTTAGCGACGCGTTAGAACAAGCTATAGAGGAGTTCACTCTCTCCTGTGCTGGGTACTGCGTGGCAACATATGTGCTGGGGATAGGGGACCGGCACAGTGATAACATCATGATCCGGGAAACTGGACAGGTATGGGGATTCACTGCTGCTGTTGAAGTACTGGAAGAGGGGCGTGAATGCTACTTAGCAATGGACAGATACATCCCAGTGCAATCCTACTGCTAAGGAATGTACCGCACCTTCCAGCCGAGAGGCAGACTGGACAAATATTCTCAATAGCTTCTATCACTAAGAGGGTAAATACAAGTTTTACCATTTGAATTACAATTCTGTAAGCATCACTGCCATCAGCTGCCGCTGTTAATACCCACTTTGAAACTACAGTGGACCAATTCATACCTCTCAGACCTAAAATTGTCTGCAGATGCAAACTCAAGCACTGTGCTATCAGTCTGAAGACTTACTCCGCTTCAGCAGAGTCACAAATCGCTTGTAGTTGTTAGGTAAGACCCTGTTGCTTACCCAAGCCGATATATTTACAGTCTTCCTCCTAGGAAAAATGTTTGGGTGTTGTGGTGTTTTGTTTTTTTTTTAACTGAATGCAAGCGATCAGCATGGTTTTAATTTTGCGTTGATACCTCTACTGATTCCTTTATTCCACAGGAATAGCTACCAGAGTGGGTGTCTTCTCATACATTGTTTGGCAAAACTAGGAAAAAGAAAATCCCTTTGGTAACAGGACATGTACTAAACTACATCAGTAATATTTTGGTAAAGGGACAAGTCTAAGCTATCTTTCTTGTTTAATTGTGAATTCTACAAAGCCTAAACTGACCCTGTGCGAGACAGTACAAGGCGAGTCTCCTGCAGGTCCAGGGAAGTCAGCTAGTTAGTATTTGAAAGCAAGAAATTGGCTGCTGCTCTTTAAAGACTCGTGTCTCTCAGGTGGGCGCAGCTGCCTGCCTGCCCTGCCTGCACTGTTTCTGTGTAGCTCCCACTCCTCTAAATTCCCCTAAATCAAGCAGTCGTGGTCAAAGAAGCCCAGCAGTGACACGGAATAGCGACAGAGGCAAGACACTGACCTCCCTCCCTGGGCTGCGACTAGAGCAGCCCTTAGCTAGAGCTGCCTCCCCATCAAAAAATCCAGGGCAGGGAGCTTACAAACCTCTTTCCGCAACGCAGAGGCCGCTCGGTTATTTGCCCGCTCCAGGGAGCCGATGCCCTGCGGTCTGCAGCCGTGGGCTTTGCAGGTCCAGGGTTTGCGGCAGCTCTGCGACGCTGCTGTAGCGTGCGGGGTTCTGCACGGGATCCTCCTTCCCATCCCTGCGTAGTGGTGCGGCCACTTCACTGGGCTTGGTATTTAAAAAAATAAAAAAACAAGGAGGGGGGGAAAAAAAAGCACCTTACCTGAGCAAGTAATATTTTGTAGTAACTTTGAAACAGGGTAGCTTCTTTCCACACGCTGGCTGGGACTGCAGACTGCACTGGTAGGGCGCCTGTGGTAGTTTTCTTTCTGCTTCTACTAGTGACACGCTAAGGCTTTACAAAACTTGAAATTTCTTTTAGATACATGAAGTATTGAAGAGGTAAGTACCTCTTCTGTCCTATCCAACATCTAATTACACTAGAGGGTATCCTGGCAAGTCAATATTGCCTCTTTTCCCGGAGGAGTGCCCCGGGAGAGGTCGTTTTTCTCCCTCCCAAAATTCAAAATTTTGAATACAGTGTCTGTGAAGAGAACTCACCACTGATCAGCTAAAGTAGATACTAATCTGAAAATGATTTTTTTCTTCCTTATTTTCAGCTGTTCCATATTGATTTTGGTCACTTTTTGGGGAATTTCAAGACTAAATTTGGTATTAATAGAGAACGAGTTCCTTTCATCTTAACCTACGACTTTGTGCATGTCATCCAGCAAGGAAAAACGAACAACAATGAGAAGTTTGAAAGGTAAGTGTTAGCAGTTCAGCTTTTTAAGCTCTCAATTTCCAGAAGTTATTTTCACCAATGATACGTAACCTATAGCCAATAGCTGTCTATATGCACGAAAGCAAGTAATTATCTGCCTGTTGGAGAAGATGAAAGCTTGGTAGTCATCAGTGCAGACAGCACAGTTCAGACTCTTACGTAGTCTTGCTTTATAAAATCGTACAGCTTGCAGCCTTCATTCCTTTGCCTCATCTTCCTTTCTGAACAGATTCAGGGGTTATTGTGAAAAAGCCTACATGATTCTGAGGCGCCATGGTCTTCTCTTCCTGCACTTGTTTGCACTGATGAAAGCTGCTGGCCTGCCAGAACTCAGCTGCTCGAAAGACATTCAGTATCTGAAGGTAAGAGAATCAGAGCCCCACTATGGTTAAAACTGAATAACTGGTCTCGTAGCTCAGCGAGGAGGAGGAGTTCAGTGTGTGAGGGCACATTCTTTGAAGCAAATGAGTTCCAGAAATCACGAGTAGACGTCCATCATTCATGTGCAGGACATCAGAAATGCCAGGTTCTGTCGCTCAGGAAATAACTTCAGATTCTTCAGCACCAGGGCAGCAGGTACCTTGCAGAACCAGCTCGCAGGGCAGGAGGCAGAGCTCTTTGGTTGTGTATCGTTTCCTCTTCCCAGGTTGCCTCTTAAACGGTAACAACCTGGCTGGCTGGAGCAGGAGCTTTGTACAGGAGCTCTAAAACCCCTGCTGTTTCCCTACTCCCAACATCAGGGTAGGATGCATGTATTTATCACAATGAAAAAACCTTGTGCAATTATAAAAACTATTTAAAACAATTCATGGCTACTGGTTTCCTACTCGGTGCTCCTTTCAGTGGAGTAATTTCTTAGCGAGAAAACATTTTAATAGTTGAGCAGCTAATCATTCAGTTGGACTTTCAGTGAGGCTACACTGATTTCTGCCTCTTACCTTCAGGATTCCTTGGCTCTTGGGAAAACAGATGATGAGGCACTGAAGCACTTCAGACTGAAGTTTAATGAAGCCCTGCGAGAGAGCTGGAAAACCAAAGTGAACTGGCTGGCACACAACGTATCCAAAGACAACAGACAGTAGAGCCACATCAGCCTGCACACTTGCTCCAAGAGAATGTCATACCTGCACTGAGTCCAGCAGTTGTAGACAGGTTTGTAAAGACTGATGAATGTTGCCATGTTGAAAATCCCGCACCCGTTCCCAGAGATCAGACGTTTCTGCACGACTAAAAAATGATTGGACTGTCATCAGCTGCATAATCATGTCTGCTGTAGATCTTTGGGGGACAAGGGAGAGACATGAGGCAATAAAATTACTGCATACAGTGAAAGGTAGGTGGATGTACTGTATCCTTAAGGACTCCTTAAACTTCAAATACATCTTCTAATGGAAGAGGTCGGACAGTTATAACATCCTTCCAGTGTGTTAATGTGTCTATTTCTATTTCCTTGAAAATTTAGCTGTACACTGAGAACCTACTATGCCTGTAGCTCTTGTATCATAGCCCATCTTCCAGGTCCCCACCATCACAGCTCAGAGGCATTAACTTCACCATGTGATTGCTCCTCCTACCCTGTTCCAGTGTGCACCAAGGCAGGTCAGCTGAAATCACCACTGAAGCTGGCTTGGACAAATTGTTTTACTCTGCATTGTGACAGGGTAAAAACATCCGTGCTGTCGTGTTACCTTCTCTCTGCTACAGAGGCCAAAGCATGCTGAAACTGAACTGGAACCCAGCCATTGCGGTCAAAAAACTGGTGCCACGAGAACAGGCTGGGGTTGACCAGTGGGTTAGGAATCGTTTGCTTCCCTAATTCAGGATTTAGTTGAGCCTCAAGCAGTTCCTGGGTTTCTGCGTTCATTCTGTTTATAAGCCTGACAACAGCAAGATCGCATTTTCAGCATTGGTGTGTAACGTGGGTTGCTCCGTGTACCTCCAGTGTCCGCTGGGGCAGACGGTACCGTTCTGTGCCTCAGTTATTGGGCCAGCCTGGCTTCCTGTGTAAGGACAGAGCAGTGCCAGATGAGCAGGTTTAACACTGAAACAGTAAGTTGCTTCTTAGCTCTCATCTTCTTACAAATTTATTCCCTGTCCCTTTTCCCACTCTTCCTCCTCTCCACCACAGTACACGACGCTTTGTCTGTTACTGGAGCTGGTGTGCAAGGACTGTGTGGCTGGGGGGGGTTCAGCCAAAGAGCAAGCTGCGCTCACCTGTGCCGGTACCGATATCAGGACAAGCTGCCTGCTCCAGCCTCCTCCTGTTCTCACTGCTGCTGCCGTCTCCTTCCCAGGCAGAATCTCCCCTCTCCCACCAGGTGCTGTCATCAGTCACATATTTCTTCTTGTGTGTCATATTTTTGCCTCCAGCTCGCCTCCCCACCTGGGGAGCAGTGCTGAGCACTTCTGTTGCACAGGGACAGATGACCAGGAGCCGCTGCCACCCCTCAGTGCCTCGCCCGAGCACGGCCGGGCGCAGCAAGCAGGCTGCAGCCGCGGGTCATGCTGGAGGAGAGGTAGGGTCTTTGGTACCTGCTTCCTTTAGCAGTCCCCTGCGGCGCTGCCCTCCATTTCCCCACGAGCTCCACAGCACCAGGTTCCTGTGGGTGCTGTTGTTCCTGCTTGTAAGGAGTAGCATTGTCTGATTTTCAAGACACCCCTGAAGCTGAATCCTGTATTGGATTTGTATGCTCTTAACTAGGCTGAGCAGCTTTCTTTTAAACTCTTTTACTTATGTAGGTAAAAAAGGCTACAGGCATTTCGGATCCTGTTTCTCAAGTGACAAGAGATGCGTGCATCGTCAAATGATGGACTGCTCTCTCGTGTAAATTTAGCTTTCATCCCTGGTTTAGAATTCCCACAAAACCAGGAAGTGTAGGACAGAGGCTGAACTGGCCTGTTTATTTGTAAAAATCAATCTTCCCTGTCAAGGGATAAATTTGATTTGATAGTATTTTTGCATCCAGCACACAGGTACAACTCATTCCTGATTCTTCAGCTCTTTTTCGTACTTTAAAATCAGGTACCCTGTACTTCAATTTTAAAAGAATGATGGCCTACACTGGCTGTTTAACTCCACCTTTTTTTTTTTTTTTTTTTTTTTTTTTTT
>Ga0065711_1004338_pt1 | contig 30530 bp, 17 predicted proteins | sample Hoacrofraction12_FD_59098 | JGI IMG/M metagenome (GOLD analysis project Ga0065711, IMG submission 59098) | Hoatzin crop microbial communities from Cojedes, Venezuela - Epithelial fraction 12 v2 (version 2) | ecosystem: Host-associated > Birds > Digestive system > Esophagus > Crop | place... | reverse complement strand
TCAATTTTCCAGGCTGATTGCAATCTATAGAAAATGCGCAAAATTTTATTTGTTGAGTTCTAATTTGTGGCTGTCCTAAGCTGTGTATTGTGTTCAAAGGGAAGATATTCTGTGTAGAAAAGGATAAGAAAATTGATTATTCAGGTGCACTATGTCCTGAATATTACTGAACTCTTCTGCCCCCTACAGACAGTGGATGATTATCCTCTATGACATCTCTGTTTACAACAATTACATTTTAATAGCATTGTGTGTAATTCACTGATTTTATTTACTACTTGCTGCTTTTTTTGTATCCTACAGAAACTTGCTGAAATGCACCAGTATTTTCAAGATGAATTGGTTAATTTTTTTTTGTATTGCTTATTCATGATAGTACAGCATTATCTTGAATTTGATTTCTACACGTTGATCAAAACTTGGTTTTCTTAGTCAATTCACAAACTATCTACACATTTAAGGTGCTTAAGCAGATATTAAACTTTGGATATTTTGATGGCTCATAACATGATAATCGCTAGGAAATATATACAGCTAAGGGAACAAACAAACCGTTTGTCAGCATCAAAGTAAATTTCTTGTATAAGAAGTTCACACCTGATGAAAATCTCAGAAAGAGCAACAAAAACCTCAGATGAAACATCACCTAATTTGTTCCATGCTTCTGTTACACAATAGGCTCTCCTTATTGAACTGGCTTTACTTGACCTTTTTACCCTGATGAGTGAAAGTGGGTGTTTCCCTTCCACCTTCAGTTTATTCCCCCTCCAGCTTCCTGCTTAGGAAACTATCTGATTATGTCTGACCCTTCAACACTTTCCCCCTTCCCCCAACACATGGAGCAAAAAGATTTCATTCTCCTTTAATAAAATGGAGAAACAAAACTGTTTCTGTAGTCCCTACAATCAAAGCTGGTTGTATCACATCAGCCACAGAAAAATGGAAACAAGTGGTTAGGTAAAATGTAGGTGATTTATTACTTTGGTTCATTTATCCATTTATTATGGATCTATTTTCTCATATAGGTGGTAATATGCATTACCAGATACCAGAATAGTACTCTGAATAACTCAGATGGGAGTTTTTAGCTTTTGCAAGCCCAAAATTCCACTGAATTTTAAAAGCAGGAAATATCAACTATTTTACAACATCTTTCTTCATCAAACATGTTTGAAGAAAAACAAATGGACTCAAGGAATCTCAATTTCCCTGAAGCGGGCAAAGTAAATTGACAGTGAAATCACATAGGAATCAAAATCCATGGATGAGTGGGAACATATTATATCATTTGCTCTCCAGACCCTGTGATATTTCTGTTTGTCTTTCTGTACTGCAAGTTCAGGTTCTCTTTTTAAGTGACCAAAGAATATTTAAAGCGTGATCACAGAGATACATTTTTTAGAAATCAGTCCATCTGCACCTTTCTCTACCCTTTCAGTTTTCAATTGTCCATATAACCAAAGAAGCGACTGTATTAATCTTTGCAGAGTAACAGTTGTGCTCATGTCAGAGCTCAGAGGCTTAGATGGGATCAAGCACAAAGGGACAGAATCTGATTTCAGCTCTCTTGACCTGTAGCTCAAGAAGCCATTTCACAAACTGCCTCCTGGAGCTCTCAAAAAGAAAACCAGCTCTTTAGGTAATTCTCATTCTCAAAACCTGCTTGCAGAAGCTCAGAAAACTTTCACGTATTCATACAAAGATCAGCCTATTCATCCAAACTACCCTCCCAAATTGTTAATGATTTCAAGTAAGATGGTAAGTGCTTATTTGTCAAGGCTTTCGCTCTCAAGTTTTTTGGCATGATGTGGTTGTTTGATTTATAAAATATAAATATGTAAAATATTATATCATCTTCACAATTCATCTCAAAACTAGTGTATTCAATGCCTGCTTCATCCCAGAAGAATCATAAGTGGCCTTCAATGAGATGCTCCAGTCCCTCTGTCTGCTTTTGACAGCCGATCAAGAAGAAACAAAAATGACTTAATGAAGCTTTCTGTATGGCACATGTTAGGGGACTAAAAAATTGAAAGTGTTGTAAACCAGCGATTTCACGCAAGGTCTTATAAAGCATATTTCTTTTCCCCTTAGGACAATAATTTCTATAAATATTACTGATACATTGATTAAATCAACTCACTGACTGCTTTTGGTAATGAGAAAAACTATTGTAGCAATTTAAGGAATTTTTATTTTGTGAAAACTACACTTATTAAAATAAGGATGATTTTTTTTAATAGATGCAATTTTCACAATTCATATAAGGACCTACACTGACTATGAAAATCTATCTGCCCTACCACTCACTCACTTATACTCAGTTGCATCACACTCCATGGGGACCGCTGCAGTTCACGTACTGATTCTAAAACCCCACTACTTACCAGAAAGGCTGCCTTTTCCTACCAGATCTTTCAGCCTCTTTTTACCCAGGTGATGCCAACTCTCCAAAAAAGACTTCTGCTTTAGTATTTGTATTTTCACTTTGCCTAATTTACATTTCTAGAACAAACAGAACAAAACCAAACCCATAACATTTCATGTGACTGGTGTGATGGACAAACCGTGATTTAGCTCATCGGAGAACAAACACAAATCCTATTTACTTTGCAACAATGACATGCTCCCTACGAATCCTCAGCATGCACACATACATCCCACTAGTGTGTTATTTACAGTGTGTTGCAGGCTACCATGAGTAAATGCAAAATGTTTCTGGCTCTTCTGATCTTTATGGTGCCTGACCCATGCAGATGAAACGGGAACTTGCCCTGTTATCTTCTGGATGCCCTAAACACTGTGTTGGAGAGAAAAGATTTAGGTTTGTCCTGTCCTTACTGTTAAAACATCTTAGTGGTAAGCAGTTACAAACACATTTAAAAATCACTTTAACAGAATCCACAATAAAGTAAAATGTGTATTTCCCACCATCTTTCAAAATAACACATTTTCTTTTCCTCTCTCTCTTCATCTCTACCACTTTTAAATGTGTTCAAAAGAGAGACTTGGTCTATTCAGCTGAGGTTAAATCAGAATATTCTTTGTTCCCCTCTCAAAACCAGATATAGCTGCTATGCTTTTGCAGGGAAGATGGCAGCAAGGCATTCACAATATTTTCCTTACTTTAAACCTCAGACAACACTCCTCTGAGAGAACCCCTGCTTTACCACCTCCATCAAAAATCACTACTTTTGTTGAAATGTTATGTTCCTATAGCCATGCTCCCCCAACAAGACTCCCAAAGCACGCAGACAGATTCAGTCTTTCTCCTGGAAAATGACTATATTTGCTGCCTACACAGGAAATCAGCTGCCTGTTCTTTTTGAATAAAATAGAACTTTTCTGCTTCCTTAGAAATATGTGTTTTACATCCTGTGCTTGACTAACCAGTTAACAACTTTTTACTTGGTCAGAGAGAAATTTCATCCTCTCTCTTCCTTTGGTGAACCACTAATACATTTCATTGTGATATACAATCAATAAACATTACTGATTTTGTATCTTTTCTTTTCTGCATTAACAAACATACCTGGCAAATCACAGAATCACAGAATAGTAGGGGTTGGAAGGGACCAATGTTATACAGATATGTATCTCGTTATTGTTATTAAGATAAAATAAAATAGTAATTAGTCATTCTCAGGTGACTGATCTTCAACATCTCTTTCTAAGTCACTGTCAACTTATTCTGATGACTCCACCTAGCTTTTACCTGTACAATGATAAGCAGACCTGGATCCTTCACCTTCATTAGGGCATGCTGAAGATCACTGTCACTTTATTTTTTACAGAAATTATGCGGATTGCTGACTCCCATAGAAGCCTACTGTCAGTTTTTACTTTTTTACACAAGATCTCCAGTACTTTACTGCATGAAATCTCAAACTGAAGCATGAAAATAAATTTGTCACTCCCGTATTACTAAATGGAACAGACCATAGTGATATAGGAGTTTGAGAGTAATTTTTTTCGGATGAAGAAGGTGGTGATTAAAATCCTGCATTTTGAACATTACTTTTCTTGTCTGCTTTCCATCAGCCTTTCAAAGCACTCTGGTTTGTATAATGTATTCTTAGCTAACTGGGCATGCCCAACACAGTCACTAAAGTAAGGTCATATTATCATAAAATGTAACTAGCTAGATTTTTTTTTTAATTAGGAGTCAGCTAGCTACACACTTTCCATTACCAGTAGAAGACACAGCCCAACAAATGGATTACATCTTTGCTCGTATTGCTCACGCTGTCCTGGAATGTGATTATTTCAGTTTTATTGGCAATCTGTCATTTTGCTAATTCAGTATATGACAATACAGGACAGCAGCCTCTGTCCTGTACACCTCTGTGATTCTCTGCTTGTGAATGGGATAAAGGCAAATACTGTATCTTGTCTACTCATAGAATCACAGAATGGTAGGTGTTGGAAGGGACCTCTGTGCGTCATCCAGTCCAATCCCCCTGCCAAAGCAGGGTCACCTACAGCAGGCTGCACAGGACCTTGGCCAGGCAGGTTTTGAATGTCTCCAGAGAAGGACACTCCACAACCCTCTGGGCAGCCTGTGCCAGGGCTCTGTCACCCTCAAAGTAAAGAAGTTTTTCCTCATGTTCAGACGGAACTTCCTGTGCTTCAGTTTGTGCCCATTGCCCCTTGTCCTGTTGCTGGGCACCACTGAATAGAGTTTGCCCCATCTTCTTGACACCCACCTTTAAGATATTTATAGGTATTTATAAGGACCCCTCTCAGCCTTCTCCAGGCTAAACAAGCCCAGCTCTCTCAGCCTTTCCTCATAGCAGAGATGCTCCAGTCCCCTCATCATCCTTGTAGCCCCTCATCTTTCATGAAGTGGGGAGCCCAGAACTGGACACATTACTGCAGATGGGGCCTCACTAGGGATGAGTAGAGGGAAAGGAGAACCTCCCTCGACCTGCTGGCCACACTCCTCTTAATGCACCCCAGGAGACCATTTGCCTTCTTGGCAACCAGGGCACACTGCTGGCTCATGGTTAACCTGTTGTCCACCAGGACACCCAGGTCCCTCTCCACAGAGCTGCTCTCTACCAGGTCCGCCCCAAGCCTGTACTGGTGCATGGGGTTATTCCTCCACAGGTGCAGGACCCTACACTTGCCCTTGTTGAACTTCATGAGGTTCCTCTGTGCCCAACTCTCCAGCTTGTCCAGGTCTCACTGAATGGCAGCACAGCCTTCCAGTGTATCAGCCATCCCTCCTGGTTTTGTATCATCAGCAAACTTGCTGAGGGTACACTCTGTCACTTCATCCAGGTTGTTGATAAATAAGTTGAACAGGACTGGCCTCAGTACTGACCCCTGGTAGATACCACTAGTTACAGGTCTCCAACTAGACTCTGTGCACTTCTGATGACAGCCCTCTGAGCTCTGCCATTCAGTCAGTTTTCATAGAATCACAGAATGGTTTGGGCTGGAAGAGACCTTAAAGATCATCTACTTCCAGTCCCCCGGGTGCTGTGGGCAGGGACACCTTCCACTACACCACGTTGCTCAAAGTCCAATCCAACCTGGCCTTGAACACTTCCAAGGAGGGGGCATGCACAGCTTCTCTGGGCAACATGTTCTAGTGCCTCACCACCCTCAGAGTAAAGAATTTCTTCTTTTTAGCTAATCTAAATTTACCCTTTTTCAGCTTGAAGCCATTGCCCTTTGTCCTATCACTACATGCCCTCGTAAAAACTCCCTCTCCAGCTTTCTTATAGGCCCCCTTCGGGTACTGGAAGGCTGCAATAGGGTCTCCCTGAATCCTTCTCTTCTCCAGGCTGAACAGCCCCAACTCTCCCAGCCTTTCCTCGTAGGGGAGGTGTTCCATCCCTCTCATCCTCCTCAATCCACCTTACTGACCACTCATCCAGCCCACACTTCCTGAGCTTGCCTATGAGGATGTGCGAGACAGTGTTGAAAGCCTCGCTAAAGTCAAGGTGGACAACATCCACTGCTCTCCGCTCATCTACCCAGCTGGTCATGCCATCATAGAAGGCTATCAGATTGGTCAAGCATGATTTCCCCTTGGTAAATCCATGCTGACTACTCCTGATAACCTTCTTTTCCTCCACTTGCTTAGCAATCACATCCAGAATGAGCTGTTCCATCATCTTTCCAGGGAGAGATCTCATTTCAAAGTGATTCTTCTGTACTCTGAATGAAAGTGAGAACATCTGTAGCAAGATGGCAAGAAACATTTTTTACAAATTTAAGACAGTCATCATTTGTTTGGAAGCAAGGAGTGTTACAATTGCTAAGAGGTATTATTTGGTTTACTAACCATCAGTTTAGGCTCCGTAGTCTATAGCTTGCACTGTGGCCTATGCAATGGGCTTTCACATCTTGCCCTATTTCCTTATACACCTGAAGTTCATGCAAACAGGTAAAACATTTTTTTTGTCATTTAAATAACCTTCATGCACTGTTAAGAAAATATGTTTTTTCTGCAGTGACACAGTGTCACAAGTCTGCTATCTTTGTTTAAAATCTTAGTAGTTACAGCAACATATGGGATAACTCTGAAAGGGAATATATCTAAAGTCGCAGGCTCTAATGACTTAACTACAACCTGCAGTGTCTCATGCTCAGTTGATACAGGACTACACTGTTCTGAATGACAGGTCTGTAATCAAGCTCCTGTCTTTGCTCCACAAGCACCTAAAATGTCATAAAAAGTGGTCTCTACAATTTTTGCAAAATCTCACACACTGAAAACACACGAAGCTACTAGTGGAAACACTAATAACTGTGAGCTTCAGCAATCCTTAATATCCTTTTATGAAAATATATACTTATACATTCTCATGGATCATGGCTGCAATGCCTTTCTCATTTTGAAAATGTTTCTTTTCAGCTTTTGTTCACATTTTAATTACCAAAACAGAGGCTTCTCTTTGATGTTATTACCGCAAAGTACCAGACATGATATCTGTGCCAATACCCTGCTTGGAAGAATCAGAAAACAACCTGAATACTTTCTTCCTATAAAAATATTTCAGGACTTGACCTAATAGGAACTCTTTCCTTTTCTTCAAATCCTTACTGAAAGTTACATTTTATGTCCCGTGTATCTTCCAGAACTTAAAAAAAAGGCTTTTTTTCCTGTATTTACCAATCCATGGATGTGCTGTACTTGTAAAGCAGGTATACTAGTAAAGCTTTATTGACTTAAATATCTTGAGGTATATTTGTACATTTTGTTCCATTTACTATTTTCCTTCTTACTTTTTCCTCTACTTTCACTACTATTTCCCTATTTTTTCTATTTGTGTTTCATAAGGTCTAAATTTTTAGCTCTTCCTAGTGCTGTTTAGAATCTCTGGTCATCCTCCTCCAATTGTTTCTTCCCCTCAGATTAAAGGTCCAATATGTTCTCTATTATATCAAAAAAGTATATTTCCCCAGAAGATATCCTGGATGCCAAAGACAACACAAAAAGTAATCTGAGGATTTTTTTTTTTTAAAAAAAGCACTGAAAAAGCGTGTTTCCTAGAATTTCTTCTTTCTTTGTCACAAAAAAATCTTCCTTTTTCACTTCTCTTTAATTATTTGGGTCTTTTTATATGTAAAGAATTCCATCACAATTTTGTTTTGGAGGTACAAGTGATTTGGTGGTTGGTTTTGTTTTTTGGGGGTTTTTTTAGAACAGGTTAAAAATATATACTTACTACATGTCACCTGCACATTATTCAAAAAACTCATGTATGAAATTTCACTTTTCCCCATGAAAAAAGGAACTCGCTAGTTACATGAATCATGGATAGGGTTGGAGTCTTTCTTTGACTCTAAACTCTGAAATATTTTGCATCTCTTAAAACGTAATAAAAACAGTCTCTGGACAATTTCAGGTCTTTTACCAAGACATTATTACAAGCCATCACTCTTTCTCCAATATATTAACTTACACACATAGTTCTGACACTTTAATAATATGGGTAAATTTGCCACTATATACGATGAATTTTACCTTCTTACTCCCTTGTCACCTGCTTGGTAACTATTTCACTATTTCTGATGAAGAAGACCCTAATCTGAAATCAATGTTTTACCTATGCAGATAATCTATTCCTTTTTAGCTGTAATATTAATCAGTAGCAGCTCAGCAGATTTTTTCTCTTGTCAAAGTATTCCCCTTTTTCCAGCCTCTAAACACCACTACCACTTGCAAAACAGTAGTCTATTACAGTGCTTCTATCTTTTTCCAGATAGGCTTGTATTTACTCGTCTGTAGAAAAAATGCTAGGGTTTTATGGTTTACAATTCTGAAGTGATTGCACACCTCTGTCGCAAGTATTTTATGTGAGGTTGTTGGTAGCACTCTGAATTCTCTTTGCTCATTTCCTAGATAGCATTTTCACTTTTTGAGAAAAATGTAACAAATCTCTTGGCCAGGTGCATATAACGTGATTATGTGCAAAGTAGCCTGTAGGAACAAGCAAGGAACAAGTGATAGGAATGTTTTTGAAATCCAAGCAGAGCACTCTAGAACATGTATTTAATAAGTTTAAATAGTGTCTTGAAGTGTCTTGCTTATTCGTTTGTATGTCTTGCATACACTTATGGATTTATTTAAATTGGCATTAATCCTTCCCAGTCCCTTATGCCTTGAAGTCACATATCTGAGGACAGAACTAAAAATGGCGTTTTTTAAGTTCTGCAGTAGACCTGATCACATCAGTCTGATATAAGGACACTTAAAAGCAACTTCAATTAAGAGTACTCTTCTGTCTCAGAAAAGCTCAGGCCATTAATGTTTCTAGCTACCTTTAGCATATTGAGATGACAAGACAAGACAAGAGCAAGCAATGACAAGAGTTCAAAGATATGATCATAAGTAGTTTCTACTTTTCATTCTGTTCCAAATTTTTAGTTAAAGCTAACAGCCTATAGTTGGTTTCAGGTGGAGCAGAACACAGATTTCCACATTTTCCTCTTTTATCTCATTTCTCTGTGGTAAGAATCTATTTTGTGGGTTTTGAGCAGTCAGTATCATAACATGGCATCTCTCTCAAACTCTATTCTTTCAGTTTTGCACGCAACAGTATACATATTGAAAAGTTGCCCAGTTTTGTATCGGTCCATAGAGTTACAGATCATAAATCATGATTTAATACTAGTTAGACTATGCCTGAAAATGTTTGTGAATGCACATTGATAGGAAGGTGGCATTAAAACAAAAAGAAGATGCTCTGGATTTAATACATGGATGAAATAGGAAGGTTCAAATTTCAACTCAAGGTGTCTGATTGCTTTGATATACACTACTGAACTATACAGATATGAGCTGGATTATTCTTCCAGTCATTTTTTGCATGTCTTCTGATGTTTTCTCCATCACCCATATTAGAGTCATCTGCAAAATTCCTCACATACAGACCTTCATATGGCTCAGAAAGACACACAGCCTCTTATGTGAACACTCAAGGAAGTATTTCCTGACCTTTTACTTGACCAGAAGACCAACTTCGTAAGACCAAAAATCAGGTTGCACTGTCTCTCACATGATGGATATACAGATGCTGTATATACTTATGTGACTGGATGCACATAAATTGCACAATATGACATGACAATTACATCTATGTGATGCCATCACACAACTGAATGTGAAACTGTCATGTGACAGATATGTTGCTAGGCATATGAGAGCCAAAGGGCAAAAGAAGGCAAAAGAAGGCAAAAGAAGACATAGGAGAAAAGGCCATCAGGAGCAGATCACCATGACAATGAAATAAACAGTGCTCATGTCTAAGGGGTCACTGAGTGAAGAGGGTCACAGACATGACCTGTTGGACATGTCTGTCCATACAGAGGGTATTATTGCTTTGCTTTATGGACTTCACAAACATGTGGTACTTCGCGTTATATGCAATAATGTAGAGCAAAGCTAGCAAGAAGGAGAGATCAGGATAATGTGAAAACACCTCAGAATCTATTGATTGAAAAAAATAAATGTTATGTTACAACTTACATTGTAGAGTACGTAAGTCATAAGGACATAAAAATATATAGGGGAATGAGAGTGGTAACACCAGAAGTAGCTACGAAGTGGTCTATATTTTTTCCCAGAGATTTTTAGTTAAATTTCGAAGGTTAAACAATTGTTAAAAAACAATTGGAGCTGTAGGCTATAAATTCTAAATATTCCCGGCATTACACAAAAAGATAACTGTTGACACACAACTGGTGTACGTCAACAGCTCAGTTTTCGCGGTTTCTTCTCATGCTCGCAAAATGGTTTAAGATCCACTCTAACAACTGATCTCTTTTAACATCAATGTTAAACAAATGTGCATATGCATGTACAGCACCATTGTCCTATTAAAACTCTAAAGATAAAACTCTAGCAGTCCACTTCTGATATCATCAAGTCACAGTAAGTACCTAATTTCTAATTAATTAAATACCCAGCAAGCAGCTAATACAGTGTGTAAAATTCTTATCCTCTTTGAACTGCACACCTCCTTAAGATGTGAAATTTCCCTCCAAAGCAAATGCAACAAAAAGGAAACATTGAAAAAGGATGAGAAGGACAGAAAACTGCTAAGGAGTGGCTTCTGATGTTCCCTCAACACACTCCCTTTGCTGGTAAATGAAATAGACAATAGAAAATAACCAAACTATGTGATTGAACATTTTAGTGACTGAGAAGTGAATGACAGTTTACACACAATTTGCTTCACCTCTTCTAAGGAAGCCTCAAAACTTTACATTCAGCTCTTGAAATATAAGAAGTTTCCACCAACCTATTGGATTTTGGAGGGGCAGGGAGTAGGGGCACATTCAGAGCACATTGAAGAAGCCTGAATCTACTGCACTGTAACTGTTCTGCTTCACATATACGGGATACCTTATTTTGTAATGCTGTGCAGTTCACCAAAACCACAATCTAAAACTCATTTTGAAGACTGTGTATATATTTAATTATGCATACATATATACTATATGTTTTGTTATATTATGTAAATACATTCAGTAACAATGAAAACCAAATGCACCTAATGTACGCAACCTAATGGTTAGCTTCACTCAGGTGAGACCTGTAACTTCAAGAGAAGTGAATGCCCTGGTGCAGTTGAACTGTTGACAGCAGAGGCTTTAATTAGGCTTCACTTTGGTTCACGTCATCACTACTGCTCTTTCTGGCTGTATACAGCTCTCTCAGAAGAACTATACATATCTGTCTAGCCAGTCTTGAAACCTAAAGTCAACCGTCATTCATTCGTCCCAGAGCCATGGATCCCTGGATTGTACCTGACATATTTCTGTATCAAGGCTGTCATTATTGATAAAGAAAGTGCTGATAATTTTTTCTTTCATAAGAAAATGCCGCCTTGGTGGAACACCCAGTCTTCAGTACATCATAAAAGAACTTTCCGAAAAAGAGAAGAGACTTCATAATCAGAGACTGAAAAAGATTCAACACACAAAACAATTCATCCAGCACTAACCAATGAAGCAATATGGAAATTAGTATGAAGAACTCAAATGTGTCACCTTAGCATCAATAAAAATTGGTTTAAGCTCATGAGAATGCCTATTCACCTTCAAACTGTACATACTATGACAGCCCCTCCCTGAAAAAGTTAAGCACAAAAGCATTTTGATAGCTTGTTGATTTTATTTTTGCTGCTCTCTACAGTATTTTTTTTTCATTTACAGTTGATTTTCTTTGTACATTGTTGTGTCAAACAAATTTCAGTCCTTTCGTTAATTCTGTATTTCATAACTATGGTTAACTTGATATTTCAAAATATTTTACTTTTCAGGATTAATTTTATTGTGCATTGGAGCAATGCAACACTATTATTTAGGGCCTATTAATTACCAATGGTCATTTTAAAAGGTTTCAGAAAACTAGGTTTTATTTTTGCAGTAACAAAATGTAGCATTCAAACATTATACCTCTCCTTATTACTAAGCTTTGTTGGTGAAACAGACCTTGCTTTTAATCAAAGGTTTGCATGCTTTTTTCTATTATTCCATTATAAAAGAAGTAAAACTCTTCTGTCTTCAACTTCTGAAATATAAAAAAAATTTTGAAAATTCAACATACTCCCCCCCCTTTCTAGGGATTAGATTTGCACTCTTGTATTATGCAGCCATTTGACTGTATGAATGTTGGAACAGTCTAACTTGAAATCCTGCTGAAGTATTTGGAATTGAAAACAGAGCCATAAGTCATTCAAAACTTAGTTCCCCCTAGATTTAGAGTGAAAGCTCAGCTTTGATCTATGACTTCTATGTCCCAACAAACTGGCCATTCTTAATGATATCACGCTTCAGACACATGCTTCCATCGCTGAAATATAAGGCATAAGGAATATTTGGATCACTGGTAGAGGACTACAGTCATGAATTAATAAACTGAAAGTGACAGAAAATGCTTTGAAGAATGCAGGTGTAATGAACAGACATCAATCAGCATGCTAAGCCTCTGATTCAGCAAAGTGCTTCTGTCCCAGCCCTAACCTTAAGCATGTGAGCAGTCCCATTGATCTGAGCCAGCCTGGCACAGAGGGGTGCACTGAGGGAGCAGGGCACTGCTCCAAAAGCATGAGCCTGCCACAGCTTTGTTGTCATTAGGGACAAGTCAGATCTCTGTGGTGGCAGTAGCAGCAGGAGATGACCAGGGCGCAGCTATTCTGGGGGCTTGCAGTTGAGTGATGACTGGCTTTCCTGATCCTGTCAAACCCACAAAGACCTTGCCCTTGAGAACATCCTGTGGAACCAAATAGCCACCCTCCCTCGCCACTCTTCCCTACTGAAATCTCACAGGGTTTTGTTTGTTTGGGGTTTTTTATTGTTTTTGCTGTGCCCATAAAAGACAACTTCAAAAATGCACAGGTACATCGATGAGTCCATCATGTGTATCGCTAATAGATCTGTTGCTTAGGTTAGAGTTGCTCATACATTAAATTCTACAAAGACTATGGAATCTCCCAGTCCTGAACAAGTCATTAGGGAAGCAGGAGTTACAAAACAGAAAACAAAGAAACCGAAGATTTAAGTGGCAATATCCAATTCTGAGGCACTGAATACAAGGCTCCTGTATTTTAGATACACAAAAATTAGGAATAAGGAATCAAAATTAAGCCTCAGCATACAAATAAGGGAGTGGGGTATAGGGAATTTTATGACAAAAAAGTGGGAGAAAGGGGGAGAAAGAGGAGGATGGCAAAAGACAAATAAGGGAGTGAGGGAGGGATGGAAGGAAAGATACACACCACACCCCCACACTCCGCACCAAAAGCAATGGACCTTGAAGCTCCCAGGAGAACTGGAAATGCCATTTTGTCTCACAATTGGGAAGACCAGATCTACAAAGACTGAACCTAGAGTTTCTACTACCCTGACAACATGCCTGGTCTTGGACCAGGAATTGTGATAAAACAGGCTTTTGCCAACTCCAGTCAAAAGAGTGGCACTCAGCTTACCAGCTTACCTCAGTTCAGGCAATTTATAGCTATCCCATCAACTAAGGCCTGCAGCAAGAATTTGAGATAATTTTATGTATTCTTAGTGCTTCAAAAAAGTCCCATGAAGTCTTCACCAGTATTACAGGACTTCCACTGCTTCCAACTCCATATTATTTTAGAATAAAGCAGCCTGCTTTAATTTACTTTTCTTATGTCTGGTCTCCATCCCTGCCTGATATATGCAAGACCATAACTCACCATACTGCTGGGAAACTCCTCACTTCTCACACAGCAAAACAATTTAGCTTAGGCCATGATGAATCATAAAGAGAAAAAAAAAGTCCTTCAAGCATCTCAGTGCTTCAAATAAGTCATAAAATCTATTAAATGAAAACACCACCACCAAATTCAAAAAGCTAAAGGACAAGTTTTTGGTTTTCATCAGAAACCAAAGAAATCCAACAGAACAGAACTAAAACCATTTTTATTCGTTTTGCTCTCTTTCTGAAACTAGGGAATACACTCAGGCAAATTTCCATGTAAGAAGAAATTTTCAGACACTGGCACCAATTCCTCCGTTTTTCTGATCACCTATTTAAGGAAGTGAAATCTGTGCAAGAATTTGAACCATCGAGTCAATTCTAAACCTAGCTTCAAGTTAAGAAATCACTCAAGATATTATTGTGAAAGTTTTATATTACTTCTTTCATAAATTCATGTTCATTACATCCTAATATAGCTTTGAACTTTGTCTGAAGACACCACATTTTCTTTAATCTTACTATATAATATTCTGGTATACAAAAGCTGTCTTGTCCACTTTTTTCAAATGGCATATCAAAGAATAATATTATGAAGTATCTCATTTATAAATACTTAAGTACCTAAATGTAGGCAGTCCAAATTATATCACTTAAAAAGAACTGCATATTAAAAATGACATCCTCACAATGAAGTACCTTTTAGACTGAGGGAAAAAAAAGATATATTGGCTCCTAGACTGTATGTCAATCACAAACCGAATTCTCCTGTTCAGTGCTATTTTTGTGGAATGTTTTTAATATATAAAGAGCTAAAGGAACAATGACGAATGAAAAATAACCCTGCCATTTAAAAAGCTCATCCTATTACCATCACTTAAGCAGCGGGAAATTCAGCTCCTAATGAACACCTCTAACCTTAACTACATCTATGAAAAAAATTTGCTTTGCCTGACAAAGTACACCTGAGAGGAAAAAGCAGGTTTAAAGTGTAAAAAAAAATCACATCTTCAAAAATTTTATAACCAAATGAACTAATTCCACAGCCTGGAGAAGGCTCTATGGACACCTTATTGCAGCCTTCCAGTACCTGAAGGGGGCCTATAAGAAAGCTGGAGAGGGAGTTTTTACGAGGGCATGTAGTGATAGGACAAAGGGCAATGGCTTCAAGTTGAAAAAGGGTAGATTTAGATTAGATAAGAAAAAGAAATTCTTTACTCTGAGGGTGGTGAGGCACTGGAACATGTTGCCCAGAGAAGATGGGTCCTCCCCCTCCCTGGAAGTGTTCAAGGCCAGGTTGGATTGGACTTTGAGCAACGTGGTGTAGTGGAAGGTGTTCCTGCCCACAGCACGGGGGGTTGTAATTAGATGATCTATAAGGTCTCTTCCAACCCAAACTATTCTGTGATTCGATGAATACTTTTTTTGTACTACATACAACAAGACTGCAGCTTATCTGTTTCTATGTGAGCAGAAGGGATTCATGGATCTGATCACAGAATGGTAATTAAAAGCATTAGTGTAAGATTAGGAAAAGAAAAAATTTCCATTGAATCTAAACCAGTATAAACTATATACACACAAAAAAATAATTCTGAGAACCCTCTCTCCTGCTTCTCTAAGGGCTGATACCCATAAATGCAAAATTTCCACTTACTAGAGTGATTGTAATCAAACTAAAGTAGATCCTTGCTGTTTTCAGAAGACAGGAAAGCTCTAAGATAAAGAGGCTCCTAAATAACGCTACTCAGACAAACTTGACTTGCTGTTTTTGGGGGGACAGGAAAGCTCGAAGACAGAGAGACTCCTAAATAATGTTATTTGGACAGCTCGGCCTTGGGAGGCCAGATGCACAAAGCTACAGAGATAAAGAGGCACCAAGAGGGCAACAAGACCACAGCAAAACCACCTGGAAGTACACAGTATACATGATCATAGAACTGAGTTTGCGCAGAAACAAAGGTCAACCAGCAGACTCTGTGATAAGGAGTATAAGCCTTCATCTTAGGACTCCCAAAGATCACCCGAGGACACTAACAGACATGCGTGAAAGACATTAACATATGCTAATTAGTTCTTGGAAAAGTCATTAATATCTTAAGTTTTTCTTGGAAATATAATGAATATGTATATTGTGATTGTATTTAACCTGAAATGACAGGGTGTTTGGCGTGCACGTTTAGAAGAGAGATCCCTCGTGTGCCCAGCGCCGTAATAAAGAATACCTGCTTAATAGTCTTCTGACTATTGAGTCTTCAACTCCAGCTTTTCACGGCATCAAGGCTTGCTCTCATTTAAAAGCATAACCCACTATTAAGCCTATCACAAGTATTCATACTGATCTACGTATCTTTCTTCATTTTAACACAATTAACCATAAAAGTTATATTCTTTAATTATTCATATTCTTCAGTGACATCTCACATTACTACAGACACATAAGAATGACTACAAAACATTCTGCAACTCATCTTGTCAACAGCATGTTCTTCTTGCACCAGCACAAATACTCAAATGAGCCAGCATTGAACAGCAGTGCAGTCCTCATGTTCTAGCTCAAAAAAAAAAAACATTTTATAATCTCCCACGTTAACATCTCTCATTCTGTTTCTGTTTGTCCTTGTTTTCTCCTTATTAACAGAAAAATTGCAAAAGCTACATTTTTGCCACTGATTTATTTTGGTCAATTAATGAAGCATGCATATTTGTTTTAAGATATGAGATGAAAGGATGCAGGTTTAACAAATTATATGACTAGTTGGGTAGGTATTGTATTTCTCTAGAACCTACAGCACAATCTGCCATCTCAGTGGAAGTAGGGGATGGAGATCCACACAGCAGCAAAGGTGCCAGGGTTATTGATGTGTTAGAAACCATAGAAGCCCCTGAGAATGGTCACTCAGGAACTGGGGCTTCTTACCCCAAAAGGTAGTGGGAACAATAGCCCAACTGAAGTGCACCTACACCAATGCACGCAGCATATACAGGAGGAGCTGGAAGCCACTGTGCAGCTGGAAAACTATGATACAGTTGTCATCATGGAAACATGGTAGGATGACTCACACAACTGGAGTGCTGCAATGGATGGCTATAAACCCTTCAGAAGGGGTAGGCAAGGAAGGAGAGGTGGTGCAGTAACCCTGTATGTTATGAACATCTAGAGCTTAATGATGGTGACAATAGGGTTCAGTGTTTATGTATATGAATCAGGGGGAAGACCAACACAGCAGATACCATGGTGGGAGTCTGTTATAGACCACAGAACCAGGATGAAGAGGAAGACAAAATAGTCTATAAGCAGCTGGGAGAAGTCTCACAATCGCTAGACCTTTTTCTCATGGGGGACTTCAACTTACCGTACGTCTGCTGCAAATACAATACAGCAGAGAGAAAAGAGTCTAGGAGGTTCCCGGAGTGTGTGGAAGATAACTTCCTGACACAGATGGTGAGTAAGCCAACTAGAAGAGGCACCCTACAGGACCTGTCATTTGCGAACAGAGAAGGACTTGCAGGTGACGTGATGGCTGGAGGCCGTCTTGGACATAGTGATCATGAAATGATAGAGTTTTGAACTACTGGAGAAGTAAGAAGGAGGGTCAACAGAACTGCTACCTCAGAATTCTGGAGGGCAGACTTTGGCCTGTTTAGGAGACTGGTTGACAGACTTCCTTGAGAGACAGTTCTGTAGGGCAAAGGAGTCCAGAAAGGCTGGACATTCTTCATGAAGGAGAACTTAAAGGTGAGGGAGCACGCCACCCGCATGTGCAGAAAGACAAGCTGGTGGGGAACAAGACTGGCCTGGCTGAACAGAGATTTCTGGCTGGAACTCAGGAAAAAACTGAGTTTATGACCTTTGGAAGAAAGGGCAGGCAAATCAAGAGGACATTAGAGATATCAAATTATGCAGAGAGAGATTATTTATCAGCAGTCCCAGCTAAGCAGGAAGATCCCAGTTGACTCAAAGTTGACTAATGTAACGGCCATCTACAAGAAGGGCCAGAAGAAAGATTCGGGGAACTACATGCCTGTCAGTCCAACTTCAGTGCCAGAAAAGGTTATGGAGCAGATCATCTTAAATACCACACACAGGACAACCAGGTTATCAGGCCTGGTTGGTCAGCATGTGTTTATCAAAGGCAGGTCCTGCTTGACTAACCTGATCTCCTTCTATGACAAGGTGACCCGCTTAGTGGACAAGGGAAAGCCTGTGAATGTTGTCTACTTAGATATTAGTAAAGCCTTTGACACTGTTACCCATAGCATTCTCCTGGAGAAACTGACTGCACATGGCTTGGACAGCCCTACTCTTTGCTCGGACAAAAACAGACTAGATGGCCAGACCCAAAGAGTGGTGGTAAATGGAGTTCAATACAGTTAGTGACCAGTCACAAGTGGTGATCCACAGGGCTCAGTACTGAGGTCATTTCTGTTTAGTATCTTCATCAAGGATCTGGACAAATGGATCGAGTGCACCCTCAGTAAGTTTGCAGACGACACCAAGTTGGGTGGGAGTGTTGATCTGTTTGAGGGTAGAAAGGCTCTACAGAGGGATATGGACAGGATGGATTGAGGGGCTGAAGAAAATTGTGTGATGTTCAACAAGGTCAAGTGCCAGGTCCTACACTTGGGTCACAACAGCCCATGCAATACTACAGGCTTGGGGAAGAGTGGCTGGAAAGCTGCCCAGAGGAAAAGGACCTGGGGATGCTGATCAACAGCTGGCTGAATAGGAGCCAGCAGTGTGCGCAGGTGGCCAAGAAGGCCAATGACATCCTGACTTTTGTCAGGAATAGTGTGGCCAGCAGGAGTAGGGAAGTGATCATCCCTATGTACTCGGCACTGGTGAGGCCACACCTTGAGTACTGTGTTCAGTTTTGGGCCCCTCACTACAAAAAAGACATTGAGTTGCTGGAGCATGTCCAAGCAAGAGCAACGAATCTGTTGGAGGGTCTAGAGAAGAAGTCTTACAAGGAGTGGTTGAGATAACTAGGGTTGTTTAGCCTGGAGAAAAGGAGGCTTAGGGGAGACCTTATCACTCTCTACAACTACCTGAAAGGAAATTATAGCAAGATGGGTGTCAGTCTCTTTTTCCAAGTAGCAATCGATAGGGTGAGAGTAAACAGCCTCAAATCGTGCTAGGGGAGGTTTAGATTGTATATTTGGAAAAATTTATTTACTGAAAGACTTATCAAGCACTGGAACAGGCTGTCCAGAGAAGTCGTTGATTCGTCATCTCTGGAGGTATTTAAAAGACATGTAGTTGTGGCACTTAGGGACATGTGGTGGACCTGGCAGTGTTAGGTTTATAGTTGGATTCAATGATCTTAAAGTTTTTTTCCAGCCTAAACAACTCCATGATTCTATGATTCACAGTTTTGCCTGACTTAAATTCCTGGAAGAAGACAGATTTCCACCGTATGTAGACAATTGTTTGAGAAGAATCATAGAATCACAGAATGGAAGAGAATTAGAATATAAGAAACAGACTATATAATCAAAAGGAAAAATAAAAGGCTATACTCTAAGGAAATGGAAAGTGGTTTGGTTGGGTTTTTTTCAGCAAGACAGTAGAGAAAAGACTCCTCTAAGCTCTTACTGTCTAACTTAGCTTTAACTTTCTTGTGCCCTGTAATTCCCAGAAAAAAACAGCTCCGCCATAGCCTTTCTGTAATTATAAATGGAAATGTGCAGAAGCTGGCTACAGGCAGCCTTCAGGAAAACAATAGCACAGAGTTGGAACCACTTAAAACCAAATGTAAAGTAGGAAGTGTGGGAAGATGGTGAGAGCCCACCAGGCCAGCACATACATTTAACCAGAGGAGATGCTCCTGAGGTATCCCTGGGGCAGGAGGTGTCGTGTCCCGTGCCTGGGGTTTCAGCGTCACAGAATTTGTCTCATTCACAAAGCAAATGGAAGTACCTCATATCTCTTCTTCACCTTATACAATCTGTCTTCTTAATTTGTATGTCTTAACTACATTGGCAACCTCATTCATCTGCCCCAAAAGCCTGAGACTGGCTGACTTACGTTCATACGACAGAACTCCGTCATCATTCTTTCTCTGTGTCATTCTAGTTCTTGGTAAACTTGAATTGCTTTAAAGACACATGCCCTAAGCTACAAGCAGGTCTGACACATTTGTACTTGTACCTCTATAAATGTAAAAAAAGGCCTGGCCTTCTTCTATTTTAAGCCTGTTTCACACACGGTTTCCTTTCTTTATCTTTCCTTTGGCAGATCACGTTTTAAACTACTGTAGAAAAGCAACATTCATTTTTGGATCATGCACTATCAAAGCAATTATTGACTATGTTTCAAATCTAGAACAATCACCTTGTACTGCACAAAGGTGTTAACTTCATTTTTTTAAGTGATTAAGATTGATATTGACCTCCTTTAGTGACCATGATACACTGTACAGAACAGAACTCTGTTTCAAAGGCTCCGTTGCCACTCAAACACATTCTTATTACATTTGTTAATTTGTGGGAGTTAGTGACTTTGCATACTAATGCAAGAAACAAAAGAACTCTGTCCTTAACCTTAACTCTAATGAAGAACTCAACATCCCAAACCTTTCAAAAATTGTGTAGATGACTCTGGTGATACTGTATAACAAATTATATCTTTCCAAGTTACAAGGTGGTCTAAGTTAGAGGAGGCAGGGAATGTGAAGAAACATCACTGTATCATACATCTTTCTAATCAGAAACACGTGAAAGGCAAGTTCAGAATATGTTCCCAAAGTATGGTAATTGCCAAAGGGTAAAGCCTTCCTGAAAGTACCACTACAGTAACTGAGACCTGGACCGCATTTGCCCCGTGCTCAGCCTGAACTTTTACATGACTGTGGTATGTGCTATGAACACAAACCAAGCACAGATAATTACTATGTAGGGTTTTATCCAAAAGCTCTGGCTTACATCTGACCTGCTCTAATGATGAAGTATGCACAGAAGAGAAACGGAAATGCACAGATGAACTCTTAACAAATTTGTGCCCAGGTAACACATTTGGAGCAGAAGCCAGCAGGTGACAGTAACGCAGGTAACAATAGCCAGATGGCTCTAGCTGTAGAAAAAGCATAAGAGATTGGCCTAGGGTAACGGTATAAGACACCAAGGAAGCCATTGGTGGCTTACACCAATGAGCTACGTTAGAAAGTAATAACAGCAAAAACAATAACCCCTCATGGACAACGTTCTTGCACGGAGATCCCCGTCTACTTATAAACACATTTTACCTTATATGCCACAGATTGGTATGGTTCCGTTCCTGTGGCTACCTCACCCTTGACAACTAATCTAAAATATTCAACTCTGTAAGCCCCCATCATATCCTGTGGCTTGGTTTTGGATCCTAGGCTTAGGAGGCCAGGAGTATATCCAGAGATCCTCCACATTGTCCCTAGGGGAAGAACAGAGATGCACATGGTCATGTTTTGCAGCCTTCCACCAAGAAACGTCTTGCCTAGAACAGACTCTGAGGTTTCCAAGGTTTCCACTGTACCTAGAGAAGCCACCTAGGTACCAGCACTACCAAAAATCTGTGACTGGTGTGTTTCAGTACTCATGAATGAATCAATTCTTGCTTAGCAATTCCTGCAATTCAAACAACCCAGACCAGTTTGTCCCAGTGTGGCTTGGTTTAAAGACCTTGTACCTGGCAAACACATTCCCTCGATTCATCAGCCCTTGTACTGTGCACCTCTTTCTCTATCTCAGCGTAGCTTAGGCTGTTAAGAATGCTAATTAAGCTCCTACTGTCTGATAACATATGCATGACACTTTTTACAGTATTATACAAATATTTAAAATGTTTTGACAGACTGTGTTCTGAGAACACTTAACTGAACATAAAATGACTAAATCACAGGAGTTCTTTAGATGACATTACAGCTGATATTCTGTATGTAGCACAGGCACATGCTCAAATACGGTGAATGGTATTTATAGTTTGCAAAATTATGAAGATGGCATTAAGACACTCAATATAAATCAATGTTTCACTGTTTTGGGAGGTTAAAATTTTGTAGCATTATTGCTTTTGATGTTTTCCTTAATTCTGTCTGAAAACACAGGCATATAAATCTGAATTTGTTAGTAGATACTATAAAAAGCCAGTAGCAGGTAAAAATACTCCTTGCCTCCCAGCTTACAAGAGATAGGATGTATTGTTTTATCTATTTACCACAGTAAGGTACAAGTAAAGGTACATTATTGACCTTTCTCCCCTTTGATCTTTCTCTAAATTACTGAAACACTTAACACTGAATGTGTTGTTACCATTGTAGAAAACAGACCAAACTGAAACTGAACAGGTAGTCTCAGAGGTCTGTTCTCCCATCCATGCGTGCACGTACCCTCTACTAGCATTAATGAGAATTGGCCATGCATATGGATGAGAGATCAGACCCCTTAATTTGTTTAGATGAGACCAATTTTAATCAGTGTGAGCTAATGCATAATTTTGTAGCATGCTTGTGTGGTTGGTGAGTCAACACGTTTGAGGTTTTCACTTCACATTCCAGAAGCGCTAGTGTAAGCAAAGAATTTTGAAACAGAAGAGTGTAAAAATATTAGTCAGGAATATTATTCTCAGGGTAGTTGTTCCCTGATGAGAAGAGGAGCCATAGTGACACCGAGCGACCTCGCAAAAGCAAGCCAGAACAGAGAGTGACTGTTGAATGCCAGAAGCATGATTTCGCGTCTAATCCCCATGATTAAAACAGGTCCTACAGCCATCACTGAGGTCTGTTGTAACAAATCATTGCTCTTGTTTATTAAACATAGGTCAGTAAACTTGTATTCCTAGCGAAGCTTCAAAATTTGCATTACCTCCTAACCTCACAGCAACCTCACACTAAGCTCAGTAAACATGTTTATTCAAACAAAACAAGCATCAAGAAAAATTATTTAAATGCATTACACAAATAACACCAAAACACACCTTACAAGGTGAGACCAAAGATCTGCTCAGGGAGAACTTATGCTACTCTGACCTCCATTTGAAAATGAGTTTCAGACTGAAAAACAAACCCCCACTTTTATGCCAGATACACTATCTTTCCACTGCTTTATTTTTTACTGGTAATAATTTTCTTAACTCCTTTCCAACAATCCTGCCCCATAAAGATCAGACTTTTTTGGGAGGTGCATAACTGTGAAGACATTGCCTGTTTCCATAAATAAAAAGAACGTATAGACAGGTAGATGCAGAAACTTTTTTTCCTAGAGGAAATACTCAAGGCATCTCCCAAAACTGAAGATGTTTATCTGCGGGTAAAGGACAAGGTTTTGCACCTGTAAAAAAGTATCTATAAAAGAGACGGGTAGTGCAGACCCATTTGGAAGATGACGGTCCACAGCTGTGATTAGACCTTTATCCTTCCTTCAAGTTTTCACATTATTGGATATTCAAACCATCTATTTGACAAATGCAACTTGTAGTTTTTGAAATGGCTTTTGGCTATTCTCTTGTGTTTTCCAAGGTTCTGTGTGAAGCCATGAATAACTTGTACATATCATCTTAAATAAAGGTCTGTGTAACCTTGTACTATGTCCCACAATTAGCCCCTCTGAAACACACACAGGCAACTAAAAATGTATATAAAGTTTAAAGAGGTCTAAAAATATCCTGGTACAGTTTTTCTGCCTCATTCCCACCAAGAGCTTTTCCTACTGAATTCTGCACAAGGCCAGCAGGACTTCACCAGTAACTGACACAGATACATAATGCTTCAGTTTCAAGAGATGATATTTTTAGCCCAGCGAACGATGGAAAAGTGAGCTGTCCACCCAGAAAGCTGGATTCTTCCATTCCACTATGTCGCGTCTCTCTATCTCAGTGGGGAAGGTGAGAGAGTGAAATGGTATAAACACACATGTAGGCATATGCTTTATGATGAGTTCATATAAAATACCACACACTTGCAGATTTGCAATTTAAGATGCGTTCTTTGGAGAATTTATGAAAGGAATCATGAACATGTGGCAAAATGCACACTATAAAGGCAATTTATCACATGGATTTCACAGGAGGGTGCATTTTCTTCTTGTATATACATACACTCTTATTTATTTATTTATTCCAAATGTTCTATTCCACCTAAATCATAATAAGGAAGATGAGAAAGAGAAGTACAGTACTGAGGTGTCTTTTTCATCCTGGTAAAGACTGAAGGTTTTTTAAGGTAGACAACACATCGCACCAGTCATTTCCTCATGTGAAAATATTTAATGTCAAGTCAATACTAAGCTTCACGTTAAAGCTTAAATACAAGTAATAAGAGAAATTCCTCTGAGATATCTGTCGGGACTAACTTGTTTAATAAAGGGATTGCAATGTGGATAGAGAAGAGAACAAATGGACAGTGGAGTTAAGTATTTGCATCAGAGATGATACCTGGAAAATTATTAGCACATTATTATTATCACAGATGTTTTCCACAATTTACAAAAGCATTAAAATAAAAGATTGTTACAGGAGATTTCCAAGTGAATCATATTTTACTGATACCGAAATTCACACAGTATTTATAAGAACTTATTTACATGAGTCTGAGGGACAAACAAGCTGTAGTGTGTAGTTTCTAAAAGGACTCTATAGCTTATCTTAACTGGGGATAAAGAGCTCAAATTGTCAAATCTTAACAAACTGATCCCAGTTGGATATCGTGTTATATACCTGGGAAGTTAAATAAACTCTATCTCTGATAATGCCCAAATAAAATCTATGCACAAATAAATTAATCTCATGATGTCAAAGTAATTTTAAATATGGTTTTATTCCCATCCCAAGGCCAGTCTGTGTTCCAGATCCAAATCAGCACATCTGCACAGCGTTCCAGAAACCTTTCCAAGCTAGAAGTGTAGTATCCAAGATATAGACTGTCGTATCCAAGCTGTATCTTCAAATTGTATCCATTAACATAGTACCTCTGGACTCAATGAGAGTAATCTCATCATGTTTAGTTCCCTGGACAATTAAAACAGAGCTCCAATAAAACATACCAAGATTTAACTTCTTTGTAGTGAAAGCTCACTGCTAGTAACAACTCCTAAATTAAACAACCTAATCTTTCTAGTACCTCAGTAATTCACAGGGCTGGACTCCATCATCTTTTAGCTGAATTACTGGAGGATTTAGCACTACTGAAAGGTAACAACTAAATTCCTGTTCTGCAGAAGTAGAGGCAGAGAAAAACAACCAAAAGAACTTTCAATGTTTATTGACCAGGTGTGTAATCACAGAACTCTTAAGCAGAAAATTCTACCCACAGAACTGTGTATTTTCTTTCCAGTGTGCTGCTATATTATGTAGAACTGTTAAGAGAGAAAGAAGTTGCTAAAACTCCCGTCCCCAGCATTGTATATTTGCTAAAGAACAAACCTAGAAGATTTATTGTATCTATTGTAGAGGGGGCAATTTGAATGGAATCCAATAGTCATTAGTACAAAATAAAAAAAAAAAAGGTCCCTTTTTGAACAAGTTGGTTTGGATTGTGCTCTACTGTTTCAAAGGAAATACAAAGTATTTTTCCTTTTTATGCTTTCAGAAAGTTACTGTCAAGAAGGTCTTCATCTAGTCTTCATCTGGTCCGTAAATTATGTTTTATAAATCTTTAAGAACATTTTCAGGGCACATTTACTTTTTTGTGAATTCTTATTGTAGCAAAGACTTCAAAAAATATTTTTACAGAAATATACCTGAGTAATTATCCACGGAATTTTACTTATAGTTTTGTTTCCATTTGTTTTATTTACACTGCTCTGTAAATGATTTAGGGTTGTAACTATGCCCCTGTACTTTAATTTAGCCATAGTTGCAAAAAAATGATGAAGACAATAAAACTAGTGCAGTTACCTGATAAAAATAATTTAAAAAAAAAATCCATCAAAAAAGAAAAAAAATTATTTTGGTTACAATACAAATGTATAGATATATCTTAAAATTAGCCAAAAATCCAATTGTGGAAACTTAATGAGAAAAAACTATTCACTGAGTGGAAAACATACGACACCAAAAGAGTTCATAAACATTGCAACCTCTCCACAGAGAAATCACATCAGGGCAAAACTAATGATTATATTTTTGTAAATTCTGTGAAGAGACTTTATTCTTTCCCATCAATTTCTATAAATGCCTTAAGCACCATGGCTTAAGTAGATCAATTAAATATTCTCACACACAGAAAGAATGGACTGAGAAGCTCTCATACTTGTTGCAAAGTAACATGTCCCACACAACTATCTATCGGTCGATTGACTGATTGATCGATTTATCTATCTCCTTTTGAAAAACTTTATCTGTACTTGTAAACAAAGTTAAAATTAAGAACTTTGCCTTCAGGAAGCTGGAAGCACCTCAGCTAAATCAATGTCTAATGAAGTTTAAAGGAGGGCATGAGGGCCTCGGAAAGACTTTGGCGTCATAGAGTTGCTATCACATAGCACAGAGCCACAATAGCACCTACCCAGTGCTAATGGAAAAAAAGAAGTTAAAACCCTTTGAGTTCTTTTCCATCCTCTGAGTAACAAACATGCCCCTCAAAAACTATAGACATGAATTCCTGCCTCCAGTTTATAGTGAAAATCCCAGTTGTTCACACAGCCTAGAAATTCAATTGGGTACATCGGTCTACAATGGTCTTAAATAAATTGAGTTAAATTCAGTCAGACTGAGAAAAAATAAATGAGCTTTTCGCCAAAATTTTGCCTTGAAGTTCTGCATATTCATTGTCTTTTCCAGGTGCTCCTTTCAATAGCAAATAATGTAAAATATCAGAAATTGGAGAGCACTTTAATTTTACAGCTTTGGTAATTTTTACCTTGAATTTTAAAGCTATTTTACACAGACTGATTTCATTATAACTTTCATGAAGAAAAAGACAAAGCTAGAAATTAAATACGTGCTTATGCAAAGAGGTATTTAGTGCTCAGAGCTATGAAACAGACTTTAGAGAAAGGTGCCGCTGCTCACAACCCATTGGAGTCATGTGTGATGGCACAAGATGGAAAATGAAACTGTTTAGACCTTTTCTTTCTCTTTCAACAGATGACATACATTTCTGACAGCTGCTTCAATTCAAAATAGTGAACCAGAAAACCATACAGTTCCATACTATCCCTGTGACTTTGTAGTAGCAAATCACTACTGTGTGGCTTTAAATTAAGCATGTCAGTAGTCTTACTCTACTCATCACCATTAGTCATGTGCTTAAATCTATTTTGAAACTTTTTTTGTAAAATATCTGAAGGATCTCATGCCAACAGCAGAAGTAGTACTTCATGAACAATTATATACTTATTAATCATGAAAACTAAACCCATGAATTTCAGATATGAAAAATCCTGCACCAATTTCAGGTAAAGCTATTATGGATAAAATAATATAATAAAACAATTCCTGAATAAAATAATTTTCTAAATTTGTATTTGAACACAGCTTCATGTTTAAGTGACCTATTATTCTCAGTTCTTACTCATTACTTCCTTCTAACCTACACATCACTACGTCTTCTGAATTGTATTTGATATTCGAGCACAGTTACACACACACAAGCGTACTGACACAAAGATCTTTTGACACTAATCGAACAAAATTCAGGATCTTCCATCACAATAGGTAGTGAACTGTAACTTAATTGCTAACAATACTTATCATATCTCTGACAGAAATTGCTGATTGCCAAGTAACTGCTTACCATGGCTCTTGATTAACTCAGCAAGAACGCATAGAGCTACCAGGGTTATGACCTTTGGAAGCAACGGCAAGCAGTTCAGGAGAACTACAGAGATGTCATGAGATTATGCAGGGAGAAAATTAGAAGCGCCAAAGCCCAACTAGAACTTAATCTGACTACCGCCATAAAAGACAATAAAAAACATTTCTGTAAATATGTTAGCAGCTAAAGGAGGGCTAAGGAGAATCACCACCCTTTATTCGATGTGAGAGGAAACACAGGGACAAAGGAGGAGGAAAAGTTTGAGGTACTTAATGCCGCCTTTGCCTTAGTCTTTAACAACAAGATGAGTTGTTCTTGGGCTACCAAGCCTCCTGAGCTGCAAGACAGGGGTGGGGACCAGAATGAAGCCCCGTAATCAAAGTGCATATGGTTAGCAACCTGCTACACCATTTAGACACATAAGTCTGTGGGCAGGAATAGGATCCACCCAAGGGTACTACAGGAGCTGACCAAAGTGCTCACCAAACCACCCTAAATCATTTATCAGCAGTCTCCGCTAAGTGGGAAGGTCCCATTTGGCTCGAAGTTAACAAAAGTAACACCCATCTGCAAGAAGGGCCAGAAGAAGGATTTGGGGAACTACATGCCTGTCAGTCCAACATCAGTGCCAGAAAAGGTTCAACAACAGGGCTCAGTATTGAGGTCATTTCTGTTTAATATCTTTATCAATGATCCAGATGAGGGGATCGAGGGCACCCTCAGTAAGTTTGCAGACGACACCAAGTTGGGTGGGAGTGTTGATCTGTTTGAGGGTAGAAAGACTCTACAGAGGGATATGGACAGACTGGATTGAGGGGCTGAGCCCAGCTGTATGAGATTGAACAAGGCCAAGTGCCGAGTCCTGCACTTGGGTCACAACGATCTCATGCAACGCTACAGGCTTGTGTAGGAGCGGCTGGAAAACTGCCCCGTGGAAAGGGACTTAAGGATGCTGGTCAACAGCTGGCTGAATAGGAGCCAGCAGTGTGCCCAGGTGGCCAAGAAGCCAGGCATCCTGGCTTTTGTCAGGAATAGCGTGGCCAGCAGGAGTAGGGAGGTGATCATCCCCATGTACTCATCACTGGTGAGGCCACACCTTGAACACTGTGCTCAGTTTTGGGCCCCTCACTACAAAACACTTTGAGGTGCTGGAGCATGTCCAAAGAAAAGCAATGAACCTGTTGAGCATAAGTCTTACAAGGAGTGGCTGAAATAACTAGGGTTGTTTAGCCTGGAGAAAAGGAGGCTTAGGGGAGACCTTATCACTCTCTACAACTACCTGATACGAGGTAATGATCTCAAAGGTCTTTTTCAATCTAAATGATTCTATGATTTTTAGTGGCTTCAGTTCTTGTTGCCTACCAAAAAATGGACAGAATCGGAGTTCTGCTACTCATTTTCCACAGAGTTTTCAAAAAAAAATCTGTATAGGACTCTCAGTTCTATAGCTTTCAAAATCCATACAATTCATAGATATTTAAAAACCCACAAAACTAATTGTAATAGCAGCAATCTTTTTGTTGGTTAGTTGTGTTAACTTATTTCAGAAAGCCCTGTATTTTGTGAATTTCCTTGCATGCTTCAAAGAAGAAGAATGAACTCTCATTTAGGGTACACATGTAAATGTTGTTACTTTTCTTACAAGCTCATGCGTTTTGCCTTGCTTTGGAAAGGCACAGACATATTCTTGGCTAGATTTTTTATGCCTCTTCAGTTCTATAAAAAAAAAAAAATCCAAATTCAGGAATCGGAAATGTCAAACAAAAAATTTTGAAATATTTGGCTTCTACTCAGAGATGGTCTCAAAGACCTTGCTTGGACTCCAAATGCTCTACATTATCTTCAGGGAGAGGCAGCAATGCAGTCCATATTTTTCACAGCAGCACATCCTCTCTTGGTATCTCAACTGTCCTGCCTTTCCCATTTTGAGAAACTTCTAACAGGAACTCCTTATTAAGCTCTGGAAAGCTCTAAGTTCCTGAATTCTCAATCCAAAAGGCAGTTGGAAGAGACTACATGGCATTTCTCATACATGACAAACATTTTCTTTCCTTCCTAGTCTCTTTTTCAGATTAAATGTTCCAAAACTATATGGGTCCGTGGTACAACACGTTTTAGAAAGAGAGAGTCCTTATTTTGTCTCTCAGCTTTTTGCTGATGAAAACCTATAATTCTCCGATTGTGATGTGGGTCTGATTTCTCCTTCTGCTCCAATGAGAATATATGGGAAGCTGATTAAGGCAGCCAGTGTAGCATTATACTTAACTGGTGAAAAAAACAAAAGCAATGACCTTTTTTTTTTTCTTTGTGTATTACTTGAAGAAGATGATATGGGAATACAGTAGATGCATTGAGTAAAGTCACAAAGGTATTGGGGGGGCCGTTCATAGAACTTTTTTGTTTGCCTTTCTAAATCTGAACTGAATCATCACCACTTTCACAGGATAAGCTTCAGCTTTCAGTATTCTCAATTTTGGTGACAGCTTTGCAAATATAAGTGCAACACAAGTAGTGAATTCCCTTATCTGACTAAAAGAATCAGGCTTCCCCTGAAAATACTGTCATACTACACTTCAAATACATCTCTTTAGTGTATACAAAGATCACTTAAACTCCATTGCTACTGTCTGAAACAGGCAGCTACTGAACTACGTGCTCCATAGCGCCTTTTATTTTATATTCCTTCAGGATGTGTTATCCATGGTGGCGACTTAGACTTGAATTTTTAAAGATAAAGTGCACTAAGAAAATTCATATTTGCTTACTAGATGTGAGTGTATTGAGTGACTATGTCAGTGGACGAGTAAAGAGCTATGGATGTCATCTATCTGGACTTCTGTAAGGCCTGTGACATGGTCCTCCACAACATCCTTCTCTCTAATTTGGAGAAAGATGGTTTTCATGCATGGGCTGTTTGGTGGATGAAGAATTATGTTTATGCCTACAAATATCTGAAGGGTGGGTGTCAGGAGGATGGGGCCAAGCTCTTTTCAGTGGTTCCCAGTGACAGGACAAGGGGCAATGGGCACAAACTGAAGCACAGGAAGTTCCGTCTGAACATGAGGAAGAATTTCTTCCCTCTGAGGGTGACGGAGCACTGGAACAGGCTG
>Ga0065711_1005775_pt1 | contig 30531 bp, 20 predicted proteins | sample Hoacrofraction12_FD_59098 | JGI IMG/M metagenome (GOLD analysis project Ga0065711, IMG submission 59098) | Hoatzin crop microbial communities from Cojedes, Venezuela - Epithelial fraction 12 v2 (version 2) | ecosystem: Host-associated > Birds > Digestive system > Esophagus > Crop | place... | reverse complement strand
TGCAGCCTGCTGTAGGTGACCCTGCTTCGGCGGGGGGGTTGGACTAGATGACCCACAGAGGTCCCTTCCAACCCCTACTATTCTGTGATTCTGTGATTCTGTGATTCTGTGATCCCACTTAATCTGTTCTTGTACAGAATCACAGAACAGTTGAGCCTGGCAGGCGGATTTGGAGATCTTGTAGTCCAACCTCCCTTCCCAAAGCAGGTTCAGCTAGAGCAGGTTGCTCAGGGCCATGTCCAGTTGGGTTCTGAGTATCTCTAAGGATGCTGACTCCACAAGCTCTCTGTGGGCAACCTGTGCTGCTGTTTGACCATTCTCACAATGTAAGTTTTTTCTTATGTTTGAATGGAATTTCCTGTGTTTCGGTTTGTGCTCATTGCTTCTTGTCCTTCCATTCGGCACCAGTGAGAAGACACTGATTCCCTCTGCTTTACTCCCTCCCATCAGGTATTTATATATTGTTATGATCCCCCAAGTCTTCTCTAGCCTGAACAGTCCCCGCTCTCTCAACCTCTCCTCGCACGTTAGCTGCAGCAGTCCCTTAATCATATTTGTGGCCCTTTGCTGGACTTACTCCAGTAAATCCATGTGTCTCATGAACTGGGACACCAGCACTGAGCACAGCAATCTAGACATGTCTTAGCAGCTCTTGGCAGAAAAAAAGGATCACCCACCTCCCCTGATGTGCTGGTAACTCTCTTCCTCATGCTTAGCCCAGGATGCTGGTGGTCATCTTTGCCCCAAGGGCTCACTGACTCATGATCAGCTTGTCCCCTAGCACCTTCCAGAAGGTTGTTCCCTGGCCTGTACAGATGCATGGGGTTGTTCATACCACAAAATACAAAGCTATTTTTGGTTACCTGTTTCATCTTTTTCTTAGCCCTTTCAAATTCTATTGTAACTTTATGTAAGGAGACCGTAGTGAGAACTGCATGGAGTATTCAAAGATGTGGACAAGTGATGGCTTTAGTCATGGTATAATGCTGTTCTCTTCCTTAGTATTCCTTGTATTTATTCCTTAATAATGCCTAGCACTTAATTTGCTTTTTTGACCACTGCTGAGCACTGTTGGAACTATCTAACATAACTATAAGATAATGCTTCCAAATCAAGATTATCAGCTAACAGACCATGTTTCATAGGTCAAATCAAAGTTGCTTTTTCTTGTATATATATTACTTGAAATGTAATTGATTTTTATCTACAATTTTAAAAATTTTATTTTCCACTCATGCCAGCTTATAAAATCCATCATCACAATCAGCTCTCATTCTTGCTCGTCTAGGTAACTTAGTGTCACTTCTTTTCTGATGATCATCTTTACCAGTCTGATTAACTTTGTGTCATCCTTTTTTTGTCAGTGACTTGTGAAGAAACTGACCAGCAGAGGCACAAGTCATTGTAGTATTCCATTGGTGGCCTCCCTCTACTGTAAAAAATAGTCCTTTACTCTTATCTGGTGTTTGCTGTCTTCTCAGCAGTTATTTTTCCAACAATGACTTAAACTACAAGTGCATAGTTTCCTACAGAGCTTTTGGTGCCAGATTTTTCTGAAATACTTTTGAAAATCAAAATAGGCTTACATGACCTTCAACCACATGCCTGCTGACCACTTCCAAAAAAGTTAGGAGCAATAATCTCTCTTGGTTGGGGTTTGTCTTTTCTGCAGTTTCTAAGCTTTACCAGCAGCTTCTGTCACGTTTCCAATGCCAAGTATAGGAGGAGCAGAAGGGGCAGAAGGAACAGGCTCTGGAAACAGATGAATTCTGCACTGGTAATGCTATAGAAACTTGATTGGTTTCTTAATTTTTCAAATGCAGCTGCCAGTGGCATGACTCCAGCAGCTGGGCCAGAATCCAGTGGTGAGGTGTCTACCTGTGGCTTTATGCCAGTGTGGTTGAGAAGGGGAAATGTGTTCTTCATCTCTGGGCAACTCAACACTGCAGACTTTTGCTTAATTTGCCTTTGGGCTTTCATGCTTTTGGCAGTGGCTGGAGAAAGGCAGTGCTGTGGGTTAGGAAGCTACGCTCTTCTGACTGCTAGTCACTGCTTTCCATGAAGAGTCAATAGAGACAGATCATTTACTTAGAATCACTTGCTGACTGCAGTCACTGAAAAAAGAGGTTGCATGAGCAGAAACCACAACCACAAAAAAGATTAGTAAGACTCAATGCCGTCTTCCCCAACACAGTTGGAAGCAGGCAATAATGTAATCCGATCTAATTGGAGAAAGTGTGAATCAAATGTTTAGTGCACTGATTGCCCCAAGCAGCCTGTAATGCTGGTGCTGCTACTGTAGAAAATACAAACAACCAGAAAAAAAACAAACAAGAACAGAAATATGTAAAAACGAGCACATTTGGAGGCAGCTGTTTCCACTGTGTCTGCTCCTTCCCTGTATTGACAGTGCCTGTCGATCTCTGCACACCCCACTCTAGGGAAGAAAGCAGAGTTGTTAGATCCCACTGCAGAGTGCAGCCTGGGAAAAAAAAACTATAGTATAGGTACACACAGCCAAAGCACTTTCATATATCCTTTGATGCACACTCTTCAGTCAAAGACAGTTCTTTTTATCAGGAGTTAATTCAATCTTTGTGTGCATATGTAAAGGCAGAATGAAGACCTGGGGTATGCATTGCAGACTGTCTTGGTCTCTGAGCATCAACGGTATCTGCAGATTGACTTGCTAGAGAGTAAACAGGGAACTTCTCTGTCTTTGCCACACTATATACATGGGTAGAATCTGTACGTGCTTATGTTATCATATTTACTACAATTGTCCTAATAACTAAATGCCGCTGTTAGTGTTAGTTCTGCAAGATATTTGCAGTCGGGAAAATCTTTTGTGCCGCAGAAGGGATTTCTGAAGTGAACAAAGGTGCAATGAACGTAGATAAGCTTTTGTGAGATGAAGTTTTATTTACTGCTTAGAAGATTCGAGTATGTTCCTGAGGGGTATTTTTTATTTAGATGAGAATTTGTATAGTAAGTTCAGTTATTCCAACCTAGCTCAATTTGAAGTTCTTTATAATCTAAGGGATGAGGATTTTTTAAATTTTATTCTGCATATGGTATCCTCAGGCCATTAATTTGCCAAATGCTACATTAGAGTAGTAGAATATGTATTAGCTCTTCACATATTTAAAACTTTAGCTTGATAAACATTTCTGCAAGCAAAAAAGCCAATAAGCTAGACTTTTAAGTTGCATTTCTTGTTTTCACAAATTCCAATTCTGTAAAAACTAGCAAGGTAAAATCCTGGCCCCTGGAAACGAGTGGGAAAATTTCTGTTAAATTTTGGGCCCTAACGCTGCAGAAACTTTAACTGTTTAAGATGAACTGTAACATTTTAAAGCATTCACTAGTGAGGTGGCACATTCTTTTTCTTCCATTTTGAGTTTCCTTTTTCTTTTTCATAACACTGCATAGTGCTAAATGCAAGTTTTCCTTACAACAGGCATTTTCACATTGCAAAGTAGACATTAAAAAAAGCTAGAGGTGAAATATGCAACTCAAGCAAAGCCTTTGGGACTCGAAGTGGTCTGGGATCTTCAGTTCCCACAGGTCCCACTGAAAATCATAGGGGACTCCTGAAGGGCAGAGTGCCTGGCATTTGATGCTGCTGAAGAACCTTAATATAGTGCTCTTAATTCCCCATATAAGCAACAGATAGAAAATAGGCTCTTCTAGAAGGTAATTTATCCCACTTAATGATTGAGTAACCTCTGAGGAGCGGCCAATCTCTCTCCTTTGGCTACAGGAGAACTGAGGAGAATGCGTTCTTAATTTAAGCACCCTCATTAGACTCTAACCTAGGTGGCAGACAGACTTTGGCATCATAGCTATATTATAATCCCTAGTTGGAAGGAGCTGGACCCTTGACTGACGCGAGAATCCTGAAAAAACTCCCAATACAGCGATACCTTTTCTAGGAAAATGGTGCTTTTGATGTGACACCTTCTCTGAGGGTGCAAATGGTTTGTTCTACAGGCAGAAGTTCTGTTTTCCTAACATAAACTGAATCCATTCTGGGAGTATCTTTCTGGCATCATATTAGGTGCAAATTTACTGAGCAGGGAGAGGGACTGTAAGCCGTGTTTTTACCTCCTCCTGTAGTAGCGTTTGGGTTTTATTCCAATTCAGGCAAGCCTGCACAGCTTCTTCCTCCACAGCACAGCTGGATTCAGCCCTGTAGTGTAGCATGATCCTTGCATGGATGGAGTAGTTGTGGCCTGCATATGGCCATAGTGTTTTTTAAATTTTACTTTGTTGTGAGGCTGCATAACAAACTAGTAGGGACTTGAGTATAGTATGCAGCCATATCCCATGACCTTGCTGTGGAACTGTCTAGTGTATAAGCATTGAAAATGGAATAGGTCACAAGGAAGCTACACCATGTTCTCAGTACCATGACAGTTCCACTTCTGCCTAAATGAAAAAATGTTATTTGAAAGTAATCTTTAAGATGGGATTTCACAGTCTGTCTATCTGTCTTTGAGTTGCAGGTTTATGCAAACCAAAAGGCTTTCTTTCAGTTAATATGGTATTCAAAGATGAGGAAATGCTTCTTTCAAGAAATGTATCCTCTATTTTACTGCTTCATATGCAGTTCAATACGATTATGTCAGTTATTTTCAATAGTATTTAGTGTGTGTTCTAGTTATTACTGGGTTTAAATAATACATGGTACTAGGTTACTTTATCAATACATCTGAAACCTTTGTATCAGCGTTCTACAGCAATAACTGTTTAAATAATACCACATTTACAATACACAACGTATTACTTTAGTCAGGATTTATGTATCATTTTAGCATTCATCATTTGGTACTTGGACAGTGTCTAAATTGCAGAAATGAATGGAAATCCCCTTGTGGAAAACTTAGTTTAGTATGAGGTTTAGGCATTTTTCAATGAAAGGAAGAATTCAAGATCAAATAATTCTCGTGCTTCTGTAACTGTATTTTCTTCTGGTTCAGGCTCTATTCTTTTTGGATACTTTGTTAAAAGTACATTTTTCAAGAGAAGTATTCTTAAGAAGATTGCTTAGAAAGAATAATTTGAGAACTATTATTTATTCTTGAGAATTATTTTTAAAGAAGTTAGATTAAGTAACACTTAACGTTATATGACCTAAATATAGTTTGCTCTTAATTTCTGAGTGAAGTGATTTATTTGAATAGACATTCATGACCAAAACATTTACCCGTTTTTAAAGCATTTGCAGTCAGGGCTGAATACTGTATTTAATATCCCCAGTGTTCCCCAGGCTTCAAGGATGCTGAACTAGAATCTTAAGAAAGTAACAGGAGTAAATACAAAAGCTATCAGAGAAGGATTTGTCACTGTGATGTTACAGTCAAGCAGCTCTGGAATATCAGTTAGGTATCTTGAAATGATCAGTTTGCTGAGAGGATATGGAATCCCCTACTACATTTGCTAAAACCCTTGCCTCACTCTCCCCTGAAAATCTAAAAACCAACCCAACCCCAGAGCCCTACTTTCTGACCAATGCTATGCAAATGGAATATTTGAAGAAAAAGACCTTGAAACCAGTTTGGTTTGGATACAGAATACTCCAGAAATCGGTCAGGATGACCTCTCTCATCAATCCCTCAATGCAACTGAGTGTAAATATTTTGAAACTCCTCTCACTGTCCATAGGCATTATAGTGGAGCAGCCAAATATCTCATTCTGAGAGCATTTGGTGATAGTATCTTCGTAAAGAGGAACACTAATCAACAACCTCATTTTAGAAATCAGTTGACTGCACTTCCTGCATTTATTTAAAAGAAAAAAAAAGAGCATCTTTATTTATCTTTTATAGGAAGTGACATTAAGCATACCTCAACCTCCAAACGTCCCCCAAAAGACCTGGTAAAGTCTGGTGTCTCTAGGACACTGAAAATGTGCTCTCTCTTCAACAGAGAAAGGCAAGCAATGGCTATTTTTTGTGCTTTTTCATACCATGTGCAGAATGAAAAAAAAATCACCTTCTTTTATTTCTAAAGGCCTGAAGCTTTATATAGTGCAAGTGTATGAGAAGACAAAACTTTTAATTCTTTGAAGGCATGCTAAAAGAGCGCTGTACAGCACAACTGGAACCTGTGGATGCTCTAGCAGTCAATGACTTTACCTTTCCAGAATGCTGGGCAATTTTCAGTAGCCGACAACTGCGAACGCAAGCAGGCTTTGTCACAGAGGAACGATGCAGACCATCCCGCTGATCTGAACTCTATGTACATTTGGTGTGCAGTTACAAGGAATGAGTCGGTGGAAGAGCAGGTGCTGCTCCCAAAAGATATTGGGATTTAAAGATAATTTTGCCTCTTTTCAATATCTTCTTAGAAAGATTTCCAGCTTGCCAGTTTCACAAATTTAAGCTACCAATCTGCTGAAGACAATTTTAATTTCTTGGCACTCAGGTGCAAAAGATCTGTTCCAGCTACTCAAGGACTTGTTGACCCCAGAAATCGTGTTCGTCATAGGAACGTAAATGTTTTTATATGAGTAGTATCTCTTGACTATTTCTGTGTATCTTATACTGTCAGCTATCTATCTCCTTACCTTATGCTCTGGAACTAAAGTAATGGAAAACTAGTATATTTTTCAAGGGAAGATTCTGTATAACGAGATAACTCTCTGCTTACATGTGTTCTAGGCAACTGTTGTAACTAGCGGCTGTAAATTAAAATATGCAAGTTTTAAAATAAAGATAGCTTAGAGAAATTCCTGGACTCATAACTACCATTCTAGATGGGATTTTTTCTCTGGGCAAAGTTGGAATGTTGTTATTGACTTTCGGAAAAAGACAGGCCTGGCCAAATATTTGTTCTTTCATTGAATTTTTTCTTTCTAAATATGGAAGAAGTCCTATGAAAATTATTCCTGGGATTTTGTATATCTGCATAGAAGAAATCAAGCAAGGTATAAGATAGGTTGTGCTGTTAAATCAAAGTAATTTCTTTATCATGGAACATCAGATAGCTGTCTATTACTTCTTTCACACCTTTAAATTTCTTGGATGGTCGGGACAAGATAACTAATAGCCATTGAAATTCCAGCTGGAGAGAGCAGGTCTGAAGGGTTACGCCTTAACAATGCTATTTTACACACCTCTAATTCCTCTTTGTGATGTGACTTTGTGATAGACTACATCTCTGAACACAGTAACTGAAAGGGTATTTTCATGGCCAAAATAGTCTCCTCCTGCATCACTTTCAGGCAAAACTGCCCTTAGGCGTTGCTGTTTCTGAGTGAAGTTGGGGATGGAAAGACACTGGGACAATCCAGAGGTTAGAGCATGCTCTTACCTGCGTGGCCACTCTTGTAGTGGCCCAGGCGTTCTTCTGAGCCTCCAGGTCTCCAAGGTGTCATTGTGGTGGCAATGCCATGCAGAAACAACAGGTTTGCGGGTCTATCACTGCAGAAGACTAAAGTCATCTGAGTATTCAGTGTCCTGGAATTCAGAGCCCTCTTGAGGGCTGAGATGCCAATTAGGAATGGAGGTAACATAGAGGTTGGAAATGGAAGTAGACAAGTATCCCAGCATTAAATACATCTGAGCTTTGTACCTTTCAGAGCATGGGTGAAGTAGGAGGCAGAGATTGCTCTTTTAATAAATTAGTTCACTGTGCTGCAATTTAATGAAATCACAGATTTACAGCCGGGAGTTATTACTTTTGGTTGTTTCTGCAATGAAGTTAAATTTTGAAGCAGAGTTATGTAGATGTGTGGGGCACGTGGGGTGTGCAGCTAGCTGTCCTCAGCAGTTAGCCAAGGTTAAGGAGACAATTGGTAAGAAACTAGTAAAATAGTGATGTTTCCAGGTTGGGATTTCTCCTAATCAGAGTGCTAGTTTGTGTATTTGAATCCTGCTGTCAGAATATGCTGACTGGGAAGTGAATCCAAAGCCTCTGGTCTCTTTCCTGTCTCCTGTTGTACCATACTGAGTGAGGTAACTTGGGGATGTCATCTGACAAGTCCACGATTAAAGTGAATTGCAGGCTCAGAAGACTGAAATCAGAGTTTAGAAATCAAAGACACTTTGTAAAAACCCACAAAAAACCCCCACAACTTGTACTTGGTTCACCGCCCTTCCCACAACCGCGTGCGCATACCTGTTATCTAACCCTGGTTATCTCCGCTGGCACTCTGTAGAGAAGAGTGGGTTTTGGGTAACCTTTATTTCTTTTTTAATAAACGTACACCCTAACCTATAGGAGTGCACTCATGATTATACGAACAGGGAAGAACAGCAGGACTTTTTGGCTGCTCGTTGTGGAATCATGCCAAGGCAACCAAGCTATCTCGTAAGTTTTGGGTTAAGAAGTTCAGGGAAGTAAACCAGTCTCATAACAAACATTATTTCAGCCATGAAAAGCAGTCAGAGTGAGTGAAAGAATTCTTCCTCTAAGTCCCAGGAGGAACCTCGGTATGCCTTGCCTGCAGCACCTGACTTTCAACATTGGCTGGCAACACAGGAACATACTACTAGTGTGGCTCTGGTATTGAGGAAGGTCCTGTCCCATTTGAACAGGGTGGTACTTGGCTAACAATTCTGCCTCAGAAAATTAGCATTTAAATATGTGTAAAGTAATCTGGGCTACAGTGTTGGTCTCCAAAGGCAGCAATGAATAAATAAAACTTCAAGTATTTAGGTGCTTCTCCCCCTCGGCTCAGCATTCTCGTAATGAATATACTGTATTCATCCCGTCTGTAAGTAACATTAGCAGAAGGTAGGAGAGCGACTGCCTAGCAACCCACAGAAATCCCAAAGAGAGGTGGAAAGGAAGTGATTTTCATGTAATTATTCACTTCTACAAAAGCTGTTGTCAGGTAGACACTAGAAACATAGCTGTTTTATTATTCGCCTAACCTACTTTTAATCTTTTGAGAATCACTACCATTAAAGAGAGGGAAAAAAGAGCTTAATTCAGCCATTTTCTGCCTGGCCGTTTAAGTTGTGTTTTCCTGCTCTAATGAAGGCTCTGCTTTCAGAAGCTGTGTTGTTTAAAAATTCCTGGGTAGTAAACTTCAGAAACAAAACAAGTCCTGTATCCAAAACTCAACTTTTTTTTGCTGCTTCTCCACAATATACAGCTCATATTTTGTTTTGGTTTAGTTTCCCATTTAATGACATTTGTGACTGAGTGGAGAGAGTAACAAGATAATTTTTTCCTTTTTTTTTTTCCCCCCTTTTTTTTCCCCTTTTTTTTTTTTTCCCTACAAGAAGGCATTTGGGGACAGGGGGCAGGGGCTAAAGAACTTATTTATTTTAGGTAACACAGTTGGTGCCAGCATGTTTAGATCCAGCAGGTTTTTTTACTTTACTTTTCTGAACACGGGGACCCCAGCTTAGCCCTCAGCCACGATTCCTTGGAGCTGACTGAGGCTGCATGGAGATAACGGAGGAATATTTTAGTACTATCCTTGCCATCTGGATAAGCCTAGAGGAGTTGTGTTTCATTATAAAACATCACGCCAAACTCTCTTTTGTATCAGTGACTGCCTGAACCAACAGTCACCACTTTCAAGTGGCCTGGGGACAGGCACATTTTCAGTAAATAGTCTTTGATTTATATCCTTATTTTTCCACATCACAGTTTTGCCTTTAGGTTCCATGGACGTAGATTTGATAAATTTAGACATTGAAAGTTTTCTTTTGAAAGAGTATATTTAATTGAATATAAGTGTATTGAAAGTATGTTAAATTACTATTGAAAGTGTATTCGTTGAGGCAATGACTTTCAGAATGGCTTATTGTGAAGGCTGTCATAGAAGTTCTCAGAAGCTTTAACCTGTTCCTTTAGTTAGAGTAATATTCTACTCAGAAAAGTTACTTTCAAATTGCATTGCAATAGTGTGCTTTGCTCCCTGGTTGTCCCAATATTTTGGTTTCAAACGGGAAGCTGTACTTTCCTAGGCAGCAAAAAGCTTTTCATTGTGACCCCTGGGATTAACTAGTTTAATTTTGTGAAATATCTTTTTGTCTGATTTCTAAATGAATGTGTCTTTTTTTTTAATTAGATCTGTTGAAAAGATATGTATTTTTTTTTTTTGCAACTCAACATATACCAAGATTAGAAAATCATTCTTTTTTCTATTTTATAGTTAAACATGAGAAACTATGCAATTCTAACTGTGTTAGTTATGTGGGAAAATTAAGATAATAAAGTTTATTCTTTTCTGATTTTCTCTGCGGGATTCATAGGAATAAGATACATTATCAGTGTACTGCTAGTCAGGAAGACTTGAGTGCGTGCAAGGAATGGATTTATTCCCTTTGCATGTCTGCATCTTCTAATCATTTGGGTTGGGTTTGAGACTAGAAGAGTACTTTGAACTGAAAAAGGTATTTTGCACAGTTGCATAGCACAGACATTCAGCTGATATTTGTTAGCTGCTATTGAAGAAAAAAATTTCAGTTGAATATGAGAGTGACTAGAGAATAAATGAATTTAATTTCTTTTTTGTGCCTTTGAACAGAGATTTCAGTTGATAGCAGTGAATTGTGCAGAGTAGAACCTTTTGCACTTTTGCAACGGGATCTAAATCCACTGCACGTTCCTGCTCAGTGTGGCCTCCAGGGCAGATGTAGGTGCTTCGGCCTCTTCTCCAGCCATTTGACAAAGTATACCTGTTGCATTCTGTCCAGTGTACATATATCCAGCCTTCGTACAACAGTCTGCTTATCATCCTGGTCTCTTTCCTGCAATTGTCAACTATGCTACACCATGCCAAACATAAGTTTGTGATGTGGTTGAATGTTCTTCGTAATGAGAACACTGGAAAAAAATTACTTTAATTGGAACACAGTCAGAGGTAAAATACTCAGTCCTCCACTACTTCCTATATTATAATTTTTCTTAGAAGATACAGTCATATATATGTGAAAATGTAACTTGTAGCAGAGGAATGTAATAAACAGCAATTTAAGAAATGTTCCAGGAATGATTTTTATAGTTGTACATTGCCCTACACTGTGTTGGCAAACTGTAATCAGTAGAAAAATTCTTAGTTTCCTGGTGACTTCAGAAGTTCATCTTAGCAATAATATCGTCATTTACTTCAGAGGCTTGGGATCTAAGACTGGAATAGTCTTGTGAATAAAAAGTGGTAAAGCTCATTGCCTGAGAAACTTCAGGCTATATGGTACTTCCCTGTGGCGGTAGAGAGTATGTGTTCTCTCTTTTCTTAAAATCAAAATGTTATTTAGAGTAGCAGAATCCAGTGGCCCTGGACTCCTCCAGGTTGCTACACCAGAGCAGGAACCTCTGCATGTGCAGGACTTGTGCATGAGCAAGTATGTCTGCAGGAAAAAGGTAGGGTTTGTTTAGTTTAATGTAGCTGAGTTACTCATGTTTGTTTCCTGTGTACAATCACAGCTCTATTTATTGTTGTCAGTGTAAAATGAAGGCCTGTTAATCGTGAGAGGAAAGAAAGGTTCCAGTCTGACCTTGAAACAAGGTCAGAATAGCTTTGTAGCATCTGCCCATCGATCCGATTGTATGTGTAGGCTCACAGCACAGGCACCTGCTGTTCTTGTGAGGTTACAGCAGAAAGGGCAGCTTGGTTTTCACTTTCAGCTCCTATTCAGCCAGGTACATCAGCTAGTAGCTGAAAGCAGTCTTTAATGACAAACTCCCAGAAAAGAAGGACTCAGACTATCTGAGATGAAAAGACAAGGTGAAATAGGGACTTTGGATTTTTCCCAGAGTCATTAGAAACTATATTTTTTTAAATCATACTTTGCTCAGCATGTATTTTGTGTTTTCTGCAGTTTTATGTCAGAAATTATTAGACCTATTCTGACTTGTTGTAGCAGTGCTTGGAGCTGTAGCTGGCATCGCCAAAGGCAGTCCCTAAAACACTCGTCTCTAATTCAGGTGGCAGGAGGAGAGCAAGGAGCCTAGGTTAGGTACACAGCTGGCAGATTCTTTTGAAACGGTTCAATTCTCCAAAAGCTTCTAGTAATGCTCATAATTAAACATGTTGTTAATTCCATCATGTCTGATGGGGATACTGTTTAAGTGCAGGTGCTGCTTCAAGAGTAAGACACTTTTGTAGTTTCTTACAGTCCTGTCAGGTCTAAACTTGTATGATGGTGAAAGAATGTACCGTACTTTTGCCCAGAGGACAAAGCTAAGGTCTTTATCCTGGCCACCCTGTGTGACTTCGTAACTGGTTTTCATCACTGTTTGCTGTCCATCTTCTTCTACGCTGCATATGGACTTTGTTTTTATTATTTTCTTATCTTGGTTTAGTCTTGGTTTAGTCTTCTCCATTTATCCCCCTCCATTGACGGAGCTGGGCTACCTTTCACAGTACAGGAATAGATAGCTTGGCTGACTCCCAGGTGGCTTGTGTGCAAACCATGCTTTGCGACCAGAGACTTGCAAAGCATATGCTTTAGAAGCCAGCTTGAAAATGCTGAACCTGGCAGGCTAATACAGGTAGAGATGTTCTGCGGCTGACATGAATTTTTTACATTTTCTGCACATGCTGTGAGAGATACTGGCACAGGAACATTAAACCTGTCATGATGTATAGGACTTAAATGCTCCGATTTAGATCTGTTTGGCAACAGGTTTTATTCAGGTGTTCTTATTGTTATAAAAATCTGCAACTATTCTGTGCCTTCACCTTGAAATTTCCTTTATTATATACTGACAGCAAAGGCTTTCTTTTTAAAGTTCTTATTTGAAACCAAAGGCAAACTGCTTTTTAAAATACAAACACTGCTGAGATTCATAAAAAAAGTAAAGAATAATTTAAATTAAAAGAAAACTCTAAAGTGATTGCTCATTCTCTGATAACAAAATAGGAAATAAATGACTATCAACATTTGGAACATTATGTTTTAAAGAGTGAGTGCAGCATTTAACTAGCCTGTGAGATCTCCCATATTCTCAGAGAGAGTGCTTCATTATGGAATTGTCATTAACCACTCTGTAGTTAAGGATGCTTTGCAGCTGAAGTGGGTGTTCAATCTCACTTTTAAGAATGAAAAAAAAAAGTGCATATTTATGAAACTACATCACTGGGATGCATATTTAAGCCAGTACTCAGACACCACTGTGAAAATAATTCCCTTGATTTTGATAGAAATACTCAAGGAAGCAAACTTAAGTGTGTGGGTACAAACAGTAGCAGCCCTTACATGTTTCTAATTTTTAACAGATCTGTTAACTGTAGACTGTGGGAAAGGTTATGGGAAGACAGACACATACATTTTGTTTAATGGAAGAATCCTCGTAGTGCTTGATTGTTCAAGGTGGGTTGGTTATGTGTGGAGAAACATGGGTGTTGCCGTGCTTTTAGATTAGCCATTAGACTGAAAACTCTCTAAACTGTCCCCTGAAGCAAAGTATCACAATGATTTGGTACCATTAAGAAATGTGTGAAATACAGTTGAGCAGATTGGAAGAAGACAAAGGGTGACGTGTGTGTTTCTTTACATAAACGAATCCGTCTGGAACCATAAAACCCAGGCACCTAAAGCCTACATATAAGTCCCAGCTAGTGTCAGGATCCCACAGCTACTACTTCAACATCCTTGTTGGTGCTGTGAGTTCAGAGAGCCATACCACTGGGAGGAAATCGTGGCGCCTCTTCTGATGGACATCTGACAGGTCAGATACAGCTCTTAGGTCTGAGCCGGTGGTAATGACACTGACAATGCTGTTTTCCTGTTTGGTATAAAACTGGGAGCCTTACTCTGTAGCAGCTTTATTCATTCCTGCTACTTGTCTTTGTGTGTAATTAGGCATACGCTTCATCGTCTAGACACTGCCTGCTCTTTAGAGCTTTTCTGGGTGTTTTGGTGTAAACTCCATCGTAGCTTTCAGGCCCATATTTGGTCTTTTCTACTTAATGCCACAGTGACAATAGCAGTAGTGTTACACAGTGGTTGTTCTCATCTGTTGACTGTACAGGCGCACACACAACTGAGTGCAGAGTCAGATACTCGAACAAGGCGTAAGTATAGGAAGTGGTCGAGGTGATTTAGTGCTGCACTGGGCAATTTCTAAAAAATCATTCTCTTCTGTTTGCTGTTCCCATTTTTGTCATTATTTGAGCAACAGACTGAAAAATTAAACCATAAGCTGGTGTTTCTCCCAAGAGCTTGCCTAGCCAGCCCACAGACTTGATCCTCACAGGCAGAGGCAATGTAGACTGACCCAGGTCCTGTCTTCCTCCAGGGCCCAGGCACTGAGGAGCAAGATGCCTGGCTGTGGATTTGAACAGATAACCTGCCACAAACATAACTTCCGAGTATCACATTTTTAACAAACCCCTTCCACTTCTGCTCAAAATGTCCTCAGCATGCATTTTAGGCACCTTGCTTTTTTCTCTAGGCTAATATGCAAAGACATGCACAACTCAACAGAATAGTGAAATTTCATTAATAGTTTCCTAGCTGAGGTGTAAAATGAAGCTTTTCACGTGACAGCATAATATTTTTTTTAGGACTACGTATCTTTTAGGAGGATCAGACTGAAAATAACTACAGAATTTTGCTATATTCCCCAGGCATGAAACAATTTTATACCTTCTGATTTACATTTAGTTGTTTGTCATGACTCTACAAGCTTGTGGAAGTGCCCGCTAAAGTCAGGTTATCCTAGGAGATGTTTCCTGCAGTCACGGGAGGATTCCATAATAGCTGCATAGTAGTGTTTGCTTTGCTTTAAGAGCAGTTAAGGACATCTGGAATAAGGTATGGCCTTAAGTGGTGAACAATATTCTCCCAGTTATTTGTTACATGGAAATGATACGGACTAAAGGTGGCAAGGGCTCCCTCCTGAGACAGGCTGCTGCAGGAACCCCCGTAGATCCTGATCTCTGAGGTTTCCCTATCCTGGTGTAGGGAATATGCCAGTATACCTATGCAGACCTTTTTGGGAAGACATGAGTTAACATGGCTTATGCTCTGAAGTGGTTGGGAGCTTGCTGTGCCTGCACTGTGAGTCTGCTGAATGCAAGTCACATGTAGCGTGTAACCGTACAGGTTAGGTGAGGCCGTCGCAGTATCTGCTGCGCAGTTCTTGAGGCAGCAGTACGTACTGAGCCCCGGCGGTGCGGATTCTGTATAGGGAGGTATGGTCTGCCAAGCTGTCTCAACTGTGTACTTGTATTTTCTGTAATTCTGTACCATATCTAATAGAGAGTATGGAAAGCAAAGGGAAGGTACAAAGTCAGAGGAAAACCGAATCTAACGATAGTCCTTCTGATGAGCAATACTAATTTTTATTCCATGCATTATGGAAAGAATAAACATTAACATATAACGGGTTTTCTCCAAGGTCTCTGTTTTATTCGGGTACAGCATCCACTAAGCTCATTTCAGGACAGTTATGCAATATTTTGCTTTATCCGTTTCACCCATTGCTTGGCCCTGTAAATATACTGCATATCATTCAGGCCTCGGTTATCACAAAAAATGGCTCAGCCCTTCAAAGTGGCTGATTTCTGCACTGTCTACGTGTTTCATAAACCTCAGTTATTTTGTTTTCATTGTAGGGCATGACCCCATCTTACTGAGGTAGAGAGATATATAGTGAGGCAAAAATTAAAGGCTGTCAGTCATTTTGGGATTTTTCAATTTGAAGTTGGTAGACCTGGCATTTTATGATGTGGTTTTTTTCGCTTGTCCCATGCATGGCTTCAATTCACCTTGGTTGCAACAGTGAATGCTCAGTAATTTTGTACTTCACTTTGGACACCCATTAAATGAGGACTACGCAGTTAATGAACACTTAAGAAAGGGTTGGTTTAAGTGATTTATGGACATAACGTCACACAGGAACTTTATAGTAGAGACATGAAAAGAATCTAATTCTCCAGAGCAGCCTTCTGTTGTCTTCACTACAGCACATCCCTCTTCTTTCTGCTTTATCCTTCTTCATTCATTACGTGCGCTATAATCATGGCAACGAATGAGGCAAGGGATCCTCCAGACAACAGGATCCTCTGTGTGACTCGCTCGATTCATCTCCCTGGGCAGAAGGATGAATAGTCATGTAAATGAAGATTGTGTCCTAGACATACACACAAGAAGGCCAAGTTAAGATTACCCAGGCGGACTTAAAATCTGGGTATTGCTAGGTTTTGAGAGCTAGACTTTGCTAAAGAGTACTTGCCATTTTTAGTAAAAAATGTTCTTGTTTATTCTGTTTTGTGGAATTGTGTTTGTACCAACATAAGTTAGTTATCAGCGCGATGGAGCAGAAACCACGGCTTGTGAGCTAATGGTGTGAATCAGGAAAGCGGTAAAGTGATGTGTGGGAAAGCCTCAAAATGGGGACCAGGGCACAGACAGCTCTGCTGTTCCCTTTCCCACTCAGTAAATGGGAAGTGGAGAAACTCACCATCATCTGTCATGCCTCATTTCTACTTGGAGAAAGCAGGCAGTGCCATAGAGTCAGGGCTTGTTTACTGTGCCTTCTCCCTTTGGGAGCAGAGCTTCATCGCGTGGGCTCACTGAACAGCGCCTTCTTAGCCAGCCAGCATGCTTTCTGTGCAGGAGTCAGAGCAAGAGCTGTGCTGCTGTGTTCTGAGCTTGCGTTCATCTTGTTTGCCCATACCATCACTAATGTAGCACTGGGCCTAGCGTGTCTAGAAAACGGCTGTAATGGGGGTGCTAAAATGTAAACATAGTAGATATAAAGGTTCTGTCCTTTGGCATTTGAATTTTTTAAATATTAAGGTATAATTAAAGTAGGTTTTGTGCTTTAATTTTAATCTTCTTTTGGCATGGAAACATGCTAGATATGAGATGAAAATAGTAAGAAGAAACACTTAGTTCTGTATTTTAAAGTAGGGGCTAATAGAAGACTATAAAACATTTTCAGTCCCCAAATTTATGAATGCATACTCCTGAATTGACTTAATTCTCACTAACCAAAGAATTTTCAAGGTAGAAGGTTTATAAAGCATGAACAGGATGTTCTGTGATACTGGCCCTTTCCTCTGGAATGTACTCATGCCAGAAACACATCAAGCCCTGTCTCATTTCAGAAAAAATGTACCTCTTTTGTCCCGGCCTTTCACCAGCTGCTGGCTCCAGAACCCTTGGTTTGCAGCTCACGGGCAGTGTTTCTTTGTCCTTCAGAATTTCATTGTTCTGCGGAATCGTGCTACATTCACTCCATGTGCTAGTCTAAGCCAGGCATTGCAAATTCAGCACTCTCAGAAATAATTTATGATGCTTTTGTTGCCATAAGCCAGATGGATGGCACCTGGATTTGTGAGTGCTGTCTGCAAGACCCCGTCTGCACCCACTAGAAGTTTTAATGAGAACAACTTCCCTTGAGGTACAGTTTATGAATTACTAAGGCTGGGTGTGACTTAGACTAATAAACAATTTCTGTACCTCGACAAATTCTCCAACCAGGAATGAGTACTGCAGTCTGATGCTAAACGTCAAATGGTCGCTGGCTGTTTGGGCAAGAATATGGAGAGCTGGTCTGTAATATCAACTGTACGGCTTGAAGAGGTTGGCACGCCTGATGGAATTTCTAGATTGATGTCATATAGTGCAACGAAAACAAAGGACTCTTCAATCCGATTCAACTTTTATAGAATATGCGAACATTTGCTTACAGAACATGTTTCTCCTAAAGTTTTTGCCACTTTTTATGTTGAATCACTGTCAGATGTTGTGGTCTGTAGAGGAGACTTGTTTTCTTTGAAGGAAGTAACATCACTTATGGCCAGAATTTTATCTGGGTTCCTAACGAGGTACATAGGACTTCCAGAGGGATGTGCTTTCTGCTCGTCTTGTCATGCAGCTCTGGGGTTTCTCACTTCAGGCTACCATTCTTCTTTGCCCCCATTTCCACTATTCCTTGCTGTCCACGGACTAATCGGACTTCTGTGGAGCTGGCACATGCCAGCAGGAAAGGCTGTTGCTCATCTGAGTGCTGTACAATGCACTGCAACAATACATTGTGCAAAACCTGAAATGGAAGGAAACAGCACATTCTACACGTGTTGATCCAGTTTCCTAGCTTTTGTTTGTGCCTAAGAAGACCGTGCATTTTCAGTTGACCTATGCTACTTACAGCTTTTTGGGAGCTTCCGATCATGTTAAAGAGCCTGTCTGTCAAAAGGCTTTCTCTGTGTAGCTTTTTCCTTACCTAGTGGTGAAACTCGAGATGTAACCAGCTGTATCTTATTCAGTATGACAGCAATGAAACCATTTAAGCCACTGATGCAAATCAAATGTGATCTTAATGTTATTCCTAAACAGAAATGCTCACAACAACTCCAGAGACCAAGGTCTCACTCGATCACATCTGAACCAAATACATCCTCTTCATATATTTATGAGTATTTGATCACTGTTACAAGTATTACTGTTAGTAGTCATGAAATCCTTACCTGCATTACCTCTCTCCTGTCTCAAACTTAGAGCAGCTAATGGCTACACAGCTATTGCCTCTGGTTATCAGTCAGTGTTTTGTTACTTCTCTGAAAAGCACTTTGGTTGGTCTGCTGTAAAAAAAAAATTTACAGAGCTCATTTATCCCAGGAAACTGGGAGTCAGAATTTATTGGACTGGAAAAAACAGTGCAGCTGTGTAGGTGTGGGTTCTTCACATTGCTCTCATGGCAAAATCAGGAGTTAAAAGAGTATATTCACCTCCAGTAATCACACACCTAGGCTCTAGTCTAGTGAACTGTCTTGTTGGAGTATTTTTAAAATCAAAAGAATTGTGTGTTATATTAATGTTCTAGGATTGCTGTGAGGAGAATAATCTCACTGTGACAGCTCATGCTACCTTTTATTTTCTTTTCCCTGATTTAGAATTCAGGATATCGCTTTAGGGTATAAATGTTACCATAATGATATTACAAAGGTACTTACATGCTAAGCTCTGCAGAACTTCTGTTTGTCTTTTGTACAGTGACCAGAACAACCATGTCCTGGTGCCGAACTGAAGCCATTAAGTATTGCTAAAAAAACCCTCTCTTTCTCTGAATACGTCATCTCTTCTCTTTCCCCAGCTTAATTTGTATATTGTCTATGAATGCAATATTTTATCTTTAGAGTATTTTTCCACACGAAACTTTTAAGTTTGTTAGGTTGCAATTGCTAATACCTTCTAGTGTTAATAAAACCATTAAAGAATTTATACTGGATGAGGTTCTTCTCCAGAAATTCTGTCTCTCTTTCTACTTAGATTAGGCTGAACCTGTAAAGACTAGCTGAGTTACTCCTTGTTTATACCACTGGGAAGAAGAGGGGAATTTAACTTGCTGCATGTATTTTTAGGATTGTGACTTCTAAAAGACTTGCCAGACGCTAATATCCTGTACAGTTGCCTGTGCTAATTTGTGGTCAATATATGCATAAAGGTGATTTCCTCTTGACCTTTTTTAACCACTCCATTTTTGTGTCCTCAGGTGTGGGTGGACGCCGGTACACAGATATTTTTTTCTTACGCAATCTGCTTGGGGTGCTTGACAGCCCTGGGAAGTTACAACAACTATAATAACAACTGCTACAGGTAATATCTTCCATACTTTATTTTTACATTTAGTTTCAGGGATGGAAGCGTCCACATACTTAGCTTACCTGAGAAGTACTTCACTTTTCTTAGCTGCTTGCATGAGTAATCATAAGCACATGCACATGTTTTTGTAGAACAGAGATCTGTAATGGTTTTTATAATTGTTTCAGAGGAACTCTTTTCCAAAATATGGTGTTTTCATCCCTTTTGATCATATCTGACCCTTGCACAGACACAAGCCACTCAGTACACACATATATACACAACTGCATGTATGATATACTGAATTTCATACATGTATAATTGCATACCTATGCAATATTTGATTGTATAATGTATATCTGCTTAAAAAAAAATCCTACCAAAAATTGTTATTAAAATTCACCTGAGTTTGGTCTATGCTCTGAATGTCACTTTTCCCTGTAGCTTGCTGGCTCCTAGCTAGAGCAGAGGAGAAATGGATAGCATTACATTGCTCATCTTTATAGAAGTCAGTAAGGAAGCTGCTAATGACTTCAGGAGGTTTTAATCTTTCCTGAATCAATGTCAAAAGGATATGGCTCACACAAAATCCTCATTCCATTTTACTGGCATGGGCAGGAATACGAGCACTTTTTTCTTCTGGCATCAGTAGTTACTGAGTTAGTTTTCCTACAGTTCAACAGCCTTTAATACAAGACAGTAGATGACAGTTTGACTGTGCTGACTCCATTATGATATCCAGAGAATTAAAAATTCTTTTTTCTATAAAGGAAATAACGCAGTCGAAAAGCAAAAGCACCCCAAAGACACACCCCCTAAGTCCCCAAAAGTGTAAGTATTTAAATTCTAAATTACAGTTTTACTTGGAGAGTGCAGGAGACCGGTTTAGCAGGCTGCTGCCTCCTTGCCATGTCGTAGCAACAACTTGCTCTGCTGCCAGAGAAACACCAAGCAGTAAGAGCCTCCAGGCAGAGGGGGAACTGGGATGCCGGGGATCACAGGGGCACGGATGTATCCACCCGCTGAATGTCTGCAAAGCTGTCCAGCAGCAGCTAAGGATACTTTGCCATCTAAACATGCAAAGTAACTTAGCAGCAACAGAAGTTACTATTTGCTTGCCTATGACAGCCAAAAATCCAAATGTTTTGCTGTATAAAGTAGTGTAAGTCCCCTACAATCTTAAGTGCTGATTGACATTATTTTCAGAATAATGATAAAGATGCTCCAACAGAGGGTAAGGAATGCCCCTACACAGCAGTGGGTAATGAAAGTTTTCCCTAATTAGCACAAGTGATGCTTTAATAAAGGCGCTACTCCTTTTCTCTCCTATTAAATTTTATTTTTGTTTCTTTCTAGTTGCATTCTATCTAGAAACAATTCTGTCACTGGCTCAAGGACCCCAGTAATCTTTTTATTCTGGTTTTGCAATTCATTACAAAAAGCAGGAGTTTTGATGTGTGATCAGAGAGCTTGTGTAATTTTCCTTCTTCTCCTCTGACCCTAGCAGCATAGCCTGTGAAAAACAGCAGCGGTTCTCTTGTAAAGCTCCTGAGCAAGATGCTGCAACACAGTACTTTTTACTTAATCCAGACTTCGCAACTCCTCTAACAAAACGTTTTCACAGATCTCCTAAATAAGACAGATTTTTTTGTGTCCCAAGTATGATTCTGAAGAAGAGCTTACTCTTAATGAGCAACTTCGTGTCCATTGGTGCAGCTTGGGGTTCTGTTAGTCCTATGGTTCAGTATATGAAAGAAACCCAGGCTCTGGAGATCAACTGCGGTATTTTTTATTTGTATTTTCAGAGACTGCATCATGCTCTGCTGCTTGAACAGTGGCACAAGCTTTGTTGCTGGTTTTGCTATCTTTTCAGTTCTTGGATTTATGGCTTATGAACAAGGCGTGCCCATTGCAGAAGTTGCAGAATCGGGTAAGTTCCAAAAGCAGTTTTCTGTTAACAGTGATGCCCAGGGGTTGCTGTCAAAATACTTAGCCTATGCCATTGTCTTACAGGTAAGTTGACTGTTTTGCAGATAGTTTTAGAAAACTCCTTTTAAAAGCCTCTTACCTGACTCATTGGAATAACTGCTATAAGAAGAATTCTTAACTATTTTTATGGTCATACATTTATATGTGAAAAATATTGTTATTGTGCATAGCACCAAATTCATAAAGTCAAGGAGCTACTGTAACACAAACTTACTACAGCTGAGCATCCAGAAGACTCTTTAGCAGAGATATATTGCTCAGGTATGCCCCTTGCGTGTTACATCCTCGTGAAAGGAGCATTCAGTTTTCTTTAAATGGGGCAGACCGAAAGCCACACAAATATTTGTTCCTTCTGGGGAGAAAAAAAAAAGAAAAAAGAATGAAAGAAAAAGAGAAAAGATACAGCTGTTAAAGCAATGAGAAACTAGCTGTTTATGAGAAATCTTTGGAAGTCCTCTCAAGTCTTGCTTAATGTATACTATCCAAATACAGATTTCTAACAGTCAGACAGCTAATGGCATCTCCTAAGATCAGTAAGTTTTTCTCCCAGGGACATACACTGAGATGCTCTGGTTCATTAAGTAAAAAATTTCTTGTTTTGAGTCCAGAAAGGCACAAAGGCCCAGCCCTACGAGAAATTAACCATCTAATGTTCATTACCATCACTTGGAGTTAGGCATCCAATGAAAGTTAATTGCTCTTTAATGCCTCTGTGGATGTAACATCTTGAAGCATCGCTTAAAACTCAACAGAACAGAAACACCAGGAGTGCTGCCCAGAAAGAAGGGCGGTATAATGCTGAACTGTTGAGAAGGAGAAATGACTCGCATGAAGTTAGCCGAGGTTAGCAGGAAAGCTGCAAAGCAAGTAGAGCTTCACTGGCAGTGTCATGGAAAATATTTCTCTTTTCCTAAAGCCCCGAAGACAACTGGCTTATACTATTATAGAAACTATACAGAAAAAGGTTGAAAGACTGCAGCAACTCTGTAAACTGTAGGAGCTTGCAAATACTGCGTTAAATGAAAAAGCAGTAGTGTGTTGACAGGTCTTCACGGAAGTTACTGCGGCAGGAGCACAGAGGTACTCCTTTGTCAGCCTTGTGATACTGCCTTTATATCTCTGCTTTAAAAGCTGGCTAGCTTCAGTAAAAGCTGTTACAGCAGGAGAGTTTGCAGCAACTGAAAAATGGGCGCAGGTAAATAAGAACAGGAAAATATGAGCTAGGTGAGATGGTGCTTTAGCAGAGCTGAGAAGTTACCAGTGCTGTTGCAAAAATGTTCTATTTTAAAGATTTCTGTAACTATGCAGCCAATGAATTGATGTTATGTACCAGCAGCAGCACTCAGAAAAGCAGAGCAGATTGCGAACAAACCTGTAGACATTTGGCTTGCACCACGTATGTCTTCCAAGATGCAGGTCTTACCATTGACTGCCTTCTTGCACAAAATGTCAGATACAGTGCTGTCTCAGGAAAAAAAAAAGATTCCAGAATATGTTAACGAGTTACATAAGGCAATCACAGGACCACGTGCTGTTATTTATTCAAGTGTACGAGCCTTGCTGTGTACATCCACACAAAGAAGGAGGAGAACGTAAAGTACAGTGATGTCTTAACAGAAGTCTTGACCTTCAAACATTTGGCCAGGATGCAGGCAGAGTTGACGTGCCAAGCAAGTCTTCATTGCTGATTAGCCTCATCACCAAATATTTAGACAATTAGAGATGTAGAGTTTGAGGTTTTCAGCCTTGTATTTAGCTCCTCTTATCTGCCATAAAGAGCAATCAAGTTGTGGTGGGTTGAGCCTCGCAGCAGCTAAGCATCCACACTGCTGCTCACTCACTCACCCACCCTCGCGGGGACAGGAACAGGAAGGGAAAAAGTGAGAAAGCTGGTGGGGCCAGGCAGAGATGGTTTAATAAGCGATGCTGTGCAAGCACTTCTCAGCAAGAGCCGCAGTGCTGGTGTTAGCCATGCACCGTACAGGCTGTTCTGGAGAAAGTTAGACTCCATCTCAGCCAGACCCAGTATGCACATGTAAATATTTCCTTTCTTTTCTTCCTTTTCAGGACCAGGACTTGCATTCATTGCTTACCCTAAAGCTGTCACCATGATGCCTCTTTCTCCCCTGTGGGCAACTCTGTTCTTCATGATGCTTATATTCCTTGGATTAGATAGTCAGGTATGAAAAAATGCCATTTAAATGTTTTGTCAGATTCCCTAGTATGTGTATAGCAGCATCCTTGATGTAAACAGCATCTAACCTGATGGAACAATGAACCCTAACTTAAATCCTTGCTTAAAACCATTGATTCAAGTTCCTGATTTTAAGTCTTAGTTATGTGATGCTGGAGATTCCTTTATGATTTACTGTGATTTACTGCGAACACTGATTCAGTGTGACTATAGCTTTCATTATTAATGTGGAATTTAAACATGAGTAATTAAAATTAACAGTTCCGTAAAATACCAGTGTGTCATCTTTTCCTGTTTCTAAAGCACTTTGCAATGAATTTTGAAACTGAATATTGGATAGTGGTAATGTAAGTTCCTGTGGTGTATTTATACTTCAAGATACCATAGCAAGAAATGTGTAGTCATATTCTGCACCAAGGTGACAGCACAGAAGTTGTCTGTTTACGTGACTGTAAAAAACGTGAAAGCTGTTTGATGAAAAATGTAACATAGCTCGCATTGTTAGCATGCAGCTCGGCTCGTGGCATGATTTGGTTCAGAAAGTTTATGATTGTATACTGTAGAATAAAGCTCTTCAGTGCTTATTTTGCACGATGTTTCCAATTGTTAAACTCAGCGTTTTCATAATTGGTCTTTTTCCTGCTCTAACAATTTTTTTATAAAGTCTTTTTAAAAATAAGCAATTCCTGAATTCTGCTCTTCACTGTTACAGTGAAGCAGGCTTTGTGTTGTCTACTTTTGGGCATTCGTTTCAGTGCCTATTTTGGAAACTTTCATCCAGAGCCCTGAGTTGAGACACTCAGGCCTCTGGCTTTCTGCTGATGTTTAAAGTTAGTAAGCGTGTTCCTTCCCTCCTTCATTACATGTGTTTGGCTTGGGCACTTAATACTTTGTGGAACTTCTCTCCTGTCAAATGGAGAAGACTGCTACAAAAAACCTGCTGCAGTTCATTCAGCAGTGTTGGAAGGTGCATAGCACTGCCTAGCATTCCTTTGAGTGACAAGAGTGCAGGATGCCGAGAGTGCAATTCTGCTGCGGTCCTATGAACTGTTTGTATGCTATTTAAGTCCCATTTAAGCCACATTTGAAAAATTTAACTTTTATGTAATCAATCTGCTACAGGGCAGATACATTCTGAGATAATGCTAGCGGATTCAACTATTTGAATTTGGTGGTGGACTGGAAATCCATAGCTATGGACTTCTTGATTCTGAAATGATGTTCCTCTCAGTTTGAGTTTCTCCTTATAGAGTGTCCTCAGGGACCATTCAGTCTCTGTGATGAGAGCCTATCAGGATATTTGAAGCATTTGGTAGCAAATCCAAATCCCAGCAGCAGATGAGACACATATTTCATTTGTACTTTCCTATCATTTCTTCTAGTTCGTGTGTGTGGAAAGCCTTGTGACAGCTGTTGTAGATATGTACCCAAAGATTTTCCGAAGGGGCTACAGAAGAGAACTGCTGATTCTTGGGCTTTCCATTGTGTCATACTTCATTGGCCTAATAATGTTAACTGAGGTAAGATGTGCTTTGTTGTACTGCTGCAGAAAAAAGGAAATGAGTTTCTGTTTATAACCGTAACAGATAAAATGCAAGAACACTTGCCATAGACAAATTCCACTGTGAGGAATATGATAACAAAATACTTGCAACTGTTCTCAACTACTGTGTAACACTTCACATGTAAAATGTATGCTCAGTTTTTCAGTTGAGCTTAGGAAATATTTTAATGAAAGTTAGGTAGTCAAGGAAATTCCATCTGCTTTGCACCCGCCAACCAGATAGACCGATGGTGGTTTCTGCTTACTTACTCTGGGCAGACCAGTCTGAAAACAACTGCATTTTGGATTAATAGATCAATAAAGAAGATTAATTAAAGTGAAAATATAAAACTAAATCTTCTTTGATTTTTATATCACTGTGCCAGGTCAATCAATACAGCCAATCTCTGTGCTGAAATTGCTTCAGTAAGAGCATTATGTGTTTTTTTTTTTTCAAACAAACCGGAGTGTTTGCTTTGGGATTTGGAAAAATTCTGAGAGTGTCAGTCCATCCCGTCAGTTCATGACACAAAATGTCTGGTGCTACTGTGTTTGGTACTTAGATTGGGGAGGGACTCTGGGATCCCTTGATAGGAGTTTAGTCTTGCTGCTCAGTGCTTGCTGTACAGAGTGAGGTCTATCGACAATCTTTCTCTCCTTCACTTTACCCTCTCAAGACAGGAGGAAGAGGGACAGAGTCAACACTCTCCTCTGCCCACATTCTTCTGCTTGCTGGGCCATTAGAGCCTCCCTGTGCCAGGGAGCGAGGCAGGCAACAGAGTTCCACGCCTGAGGAGCTGTGGAATTACATGTCCGAGGAATGTTTGTCCGAGGAAGCCTGGCTGTATTAACCGTGAAGGGCCACGACGGGTCTCTGTTGTGCAGCAATCTCGGGCAGGGCTTCCCAGCGAAGCAGCCTCCCAGGGCTTCATGAACTTGTCCAGAGTCACTTAAATTCCTTACACAGTCCTTGGACTATGTGCTTTTCAAAGTGCTTTGTTACTGAAAAGGAGCAAATTTCACCCCAGAAAGGTGTTAGGCAATTGTAGGCATGTTAGTCTGCTGTCCTCAGGATGCAAGTTTTTACAACGAACAGAACAAATCAACTAATCAGAATATATTAGCTTTAGATACACTTTCAAGGAAAGAATAACTAAAGATGGGGAGGAAAGTGGAGACTAGGACAAAATGAAACTTTTTTTTTTTTTAAATGACAGTTTGTACCAGACTAATCAGATATCTTTCTCTGATAAGAGGCCTGACTCTGTATGAAGCAAATGCAGCTGCCCAGAAGTTTTATATACTTCAGTGAAGAAATTGAAAATTCACCACAAGAAAAATTATTAATCTTATTCCAAAGAAAATGACTTGTGCAAGTAACTGGACAGCGAGGAGATGACGACTGTTGGTGTTAAAAGAGATTCTTATTGAAGTTACACAGACAGCACTGGGTAGCAATGTTGTCTCGTATCTGCAGTTGACTTGCTACAGAAACAAGTCATGTATAGGTATTGGCTACATGCGATTAGCTCTCCGGCGATGTATTCCTTCTTCATTTTAAATTTTGAAACTATTGGCAGATTTCAGTCAATTTAACAGAAGTTTCAAAGACAAGTCCTTTTTCATGAAAGTTCAACGTTCATTAAAGTTTGCAGGTGTATAAAGAAGGACTAGAAGTGTCCTTATTGTTCCAAAGAACAAAGCATGAGCTCAGTCTTTATTAAAAAGTAGAGAATTCACAAAAAAGCTGTAGCCTAATGAGTGCATGAAGTAGAAGGGCTCACAGTCATCTATAAGATTTAAGTCCAAATTGGGCTTCCTTAACTCTGATGTTCCTGGGTCACAGAAAAAGGCATCATGATACTGGATGACCGGAGTATTAAAGATGGAGTAGACTATAGTAGCACAAGGTATAAGGGCATACATAGACAACATAAACATTTCTACTAGGCATTGAAAACAATTAGGGAAGAGAAGTATCTGGATGTGAAACTAAGCACTACAGATATGCTGTAGACATAAAACTATGTTTCTTCGATGTTTCGGGAAGGTATTTCCAATGGAGAGGTGGGAGTGGACAAGGTAATAGTCCCACTGGATTATTAGGTACGACTCTGGATACTTGTATTCAGACTGGAACAGCACGCAAAGCAAGAGCTGTGAGGATGATCCTAGGAGTACAGAGCTGATTTTACCAGAAACCAGCAAAATAATGATAATATTAGAAAAGGTGTATGATTGCTTTCTGTAAGTATATCATATATGTAACAGTGAATATAAACATGAACTATTTCTGCAAAAAGAATGGCTCCCTTTCCCTCACACCCAGTGCAGGGTGTATAAGCTGGCCATGAATAATTAGGCTGAAAATTAAGAAAGGATTTCTATCCATCAGAACAGTGAGGTTCTAGGAGTTTTTCCAAGAACAATAGTTCTGGATTTAAACCAGAATTCAGATTGTCAGTTAGTTTATGAAAGGTATTATGTGACATAATTCCCTGTGAGAACAGAGGAATTGGCACTGGTTGATTAAGAATTCCTTCCAGATGTGCATCCCTGTAAGTGGAGCATTGGAGCAGAGCAACCTTATATGGACCAGTTTGCCTGTAACCATTCTTACCCTCTTTAAGATAAATGTCTTTGCTATGTGAAATGGGGAAATTTTGGATAATTCCTGCCACAGTGCAAATGTTAAGCGGAGCACTGAGAGGTCCCTTATTGAGACGTACAGGCTAAAAGAAATGTAACCATGAAGAGTGAAGAGGAAGCAAGTTCTCCAAAAGGACAGGAATATTCTTGCAGGAGTTTTGCAGAATTGTGTTCCTTACTTTGTATTGTCCTAGTTGGTTGATCTCTGAGTTTCCAGTTTGCTCAGATATTTGCTGAACCTCACCGTGAGCTCTTTGCAGTAAAGATGTTCACTTGTGAGGTTTTCAGAAGCAGTCAGACGGCAGAGCTGACTAAAAGCAGGGTAGCTAATAATCAGAAAAGTATCTGCGTTAGGAGAAAAAAAAATCTCATTGCATTAAGAAAATTCTACTTCAACATTTTCATTCTGGTCTGAGACGGCTGATGTTTCTCAGTGCTTTGAGCATGACTTTTTGCTCAACAGAAACCTTAAAGGACAGAGAAACGCTTTTTTCTCAGTATTGCTAGAGAGACATAAGTTATTATTGAGAGATGTGACTTATTTACATCATCAACTACGCAATCTAAATGGCTGTGATCCCATGTGGAAGTGACACACTGGTCGAGAATGCTCCACTCCATGGCAGCTCAGTGAGGCATCAAAGCATTATGCATGAGTGAAACCTCCAGGGGTAAATATAGATCCCAGCTCTGTCCTTATCCTCTCTTGCATTTCTGAGTACCATTCCTGGATTTTATTCAGGCTTTGGATTATTCCTAAAAGATATTTTACCTGATAGGAACACTTTCTCATTCAGATACATGGTGATTTCCTAACTACACGGCACTAGTTTTGCCAAATGCCTGCTTGGATGTCAATGCAGTTTCACATACAATAACTTCAGAATATTCTTATGTTCTGTAAGATTTAGACAGGATTTCAAGTTTAGAGCCCATCTCGACTTGCCTTCAGTCAGTCAATGCAGAGAAAAAAAAGAGGAAATGCTAGGTATTGTTTTTTATTTAGTTTTCTTTATGTTTTTAGGGTTCTCTTCCATTTGCAGAAAATTGTCTAAGACGTAATGGATCATATGTGCTACCCAAATAGCATTACATTTGAACTGAAAAGATGATCTCAAGCCCGTTTCCTTCACACAGCTTTCTGCAGAGAGGGAAGTCTTAGGATTCGTTTCTATTGGCGTGATCTTTTGTGACTCTCCTCCTCATTATCATTTCAATATTGAACACATATGTGATAAAAGATTAGGTATCTTGCATTGAAAGTAGTATAATATTATTCATATAATTTTAATAGTCAGGTTATCCATAATGTTATTAATTGGACTTCATAGGTTTTCTTCTCATCTTGCCTCAAGGCAAAGGCTCTATAAAGCCAGGCAGTTCCCTGCACAGTTCCAACTGTTGTAAGCAGGAGAAAAAATACAGGAAGAAAGAAAAGAATTACGTCTTTGACAGATATGGCAATTGATACAGTTGAGTCATAGTGAAACTGTAAGTGAGGATGTCTTAGTTCAGCAGATTTACTTTTCTCCTACTGTTTGGCACTGTGGCACCACAGAACACTGATGGCGTAGTGTGCACTGTGTGTGCACGCCATGCCAGCTTAGGACACTGCTTGGCTTGGGTTGCTCGCCTTTCTGGAAGTGCAGAGGTAGCTATTTTAAAGCCATTTGGAGAATAATTTTTAACTTGCTAGGAAAACATTTTCAAAAAGCTTTCTTGGAGTCAGGGTGGTTCTTATTTCACTTTTTTTTTTTTGGTCAAATAATAGTGACTCATTTAAGTAATGTGGCTTAAAGGCTGTGAGCTACATTCAAACTTTGTAGGTCAGTTTACTCCTTACAGTCCTTATGCCACTAGAGAGTGATTCTAGTAGCTACAGATTTTGCCTTCTTTCCCCACATTTTAACTAATTCTTATACATATTAATAGCACAGACACATAACCAAGACCCGGTATTTTCATGTGCCGTGATCTTGAAATCAAATCACCTGTAGTTAGCTACAACTTGATGTGGTAACAAATGAAAGTGGAAAAAAGCGTGGAGGTGGGAGGCAGTGTTGGTAAGAAGTCAAAAGTAGTTCTCTCTACTCCAGGATTTACTTTAAAGCAAATCCACAGTATTCAACTGGTGTATGGAAAAATCTTAAATGCTATGGAAGGAAAAAATCTTTCACGATAACAAACCACTGAGAAGGGAATATTCTTTGTTCGAGGAGGAACCAACTTTAGTAGGAAGATTGCCAGGAAACTAACAGATTGACTGTGTAATTAAAGCCGTATTTGCTATGAAATATTCCTACTGGTGCCAAGATAGTATTTTTTTTCCTTTGTCTGTTTTTGTCTTTCAGGGTGGAATGTACGTCTTTCAGTTATTTGACTCGTATGCAGCTAGTGGCATGTGCCTTCTTTTTGTTGCCATATTTGAATGTATCTGCATAGGCTGGGTTTATGGTGAGTTGCTGAAAATTGCTGTGGTTTTGAGTTTTTATGAAAGTTTTCTGTTCACAGAAAAGCAATGTGAAAGCCACAGCCTCCCTGGGCAGCCTGTTCCAGTGCTCCGTCACCCTCAGAGGGAAGTTCTTCCTCATGTTCAGCTGGAACTTCCTCTGCTTCAGTTTGTGCCCGTTGCCCCTTGTCCTGTCACTGAG
>Ga0065711_1031113_pt1 | contig 30532 bp, 19 predicted proteins | sample Hoacrofraction12_FD_59098 | JGI IMG/M metagenome (GOLD analysis project Ga0065711, IMG submission 59098) | Hoatzin crop microbial communities from Cojedes, Venezuela - Epithelial fraction 12 v2 (version 2) | ecosystem: Host-associated > Birds > Digestive system > Esophagus > Crop | place... | reverse complement strand
AAAAAAAAAAAAAAAAAAAAAAAAAACTCACAAATACTATCACCTCACTGATTTGATAGAAATGCTCTCATTTGCTTGATTTGGATCGTGTCGCTGTGACTGGGTGATGCAGGAGTGCACAGATCTGTAATTAACAGTTGTAGATTGGCAGGTTTCCATTCGTGTGGTAGTTTTGTCAAGCCCTTGCCAGGAACCCATTGAAGGTATGGGATTTTGCTTTATCATTGAACTTTTCAGCATACAAGGGAGACTTGTGAGCAAACACGTAGAAAATAGACAACAGATGCTAGGTTTCTTGTTTGTGTTGGAATTTTTTCCTTAAAGTCTGTGCAAGTGCAAAAGAAAACAATGTACTTTCTAAACACAAGACCCATTCTAGATCACACTTACTTCTGCTGAGAGTTTCTGAGGTTGCTACACGGTTTGGGAACAGCAAATATGTTGCCTTTGAGGTTCCCACTGTGGGCAGATCCTACTCAGTGCAAACTGCTGCATGTGGCTAAAGAGCCTGTTACTCCCGTTACACTCTTTACGTGATGATTTCAGCTTCTCTGTGGGGAATAGCCTCAATCCATATTTTAGTGGGTCATCAGTTCTCCCTGCTGAGTGACTTCAATGCTAAGGCAACCTCTTCCTTGGAAGAATTTGCCCTCCTCAGTAAGACCTAGGTAATTGTCTAGAATGACTGAGGTACCATCCGGTTATGCTTAAAATAGGATACTTTGTTGTTGTCTTTCTCCTACCATTTTTCTGTGTCTCAGATCAGAAACAACAGAAAGGAAAGCAGAAAAAGTGAATGGCTATGCTGGCGAAATGGCATAGGCAGCCCCCATGTATGGTAATAAGGATAGTTTATAACTTCATACAGGGATTAATTTTGTAGATTTTGCGGTGCACACATAAAGAACAAGTATATTTCTGTTAATATGTGTTGCAGAAGAACTGCATATATTTTAGATCTAGAGCCAGTTTTCAATCTGCAGTGTAATTCTAGAGAAAATCTATGGACTCTGTTTTTACCAATGCTTAAGCTAAGTGAAATGTTTTGGGAATGCAGTGGGCACAGTTTCACTTAGAACCAGATTGGAGAGGTGAAAAGTTTTACTTGGTCGCAGTGCTTTCATCAACAAACTCTGAGCTTTCTGACAGTTGAAAGCTGAGGGACAACATTGATGTAGCATTAGAATCTGTCACACAGTATTAAATTCATTCAACTGTTATCCTTTTAATTGCAAGCATTTTTATTAATTGCTGTAGAAATTCATCACCCTGATCTGGCTGAGCTCCAAAAGAAAGCATGGAAACTAATTAAACATTGAGTTTGAAGGTACAGTAGTAAATTGCTCATTAGACCCGTTGAAATTCAGATTTATTGCTAACGGAACAAACTAATACTTGGCTTTGCAGAAACTGGGTCGTAGCATTCTTCCTTAGTCTGACTGAAGGTGCTGTAGCTTAGACATCAATTAATTGGTCTTCGTTTTTTTGCAGCAGTACACTTGTTTGGTTTAACCTGGCAACTGCAGCCTGTTGAAGGGCAGCTGTATGAAAATGGAGTTAGCAAGGGAAATAAAGGAACAGAATCCGTGGAAACTACTTTCTCGCCGATTGGAGGAAAAGTTTCTGATAAAACGGAAAAAAAAGGTACGTGTGAATGAGAAGACAGACCGATTATGAATATTTAAACATTACTACTGTGCAGAATTCTGTATTTGCTATGGTTTGACCGTATTTTGAGTTCAGGTTCTGTCTTCTCTAGTATAATTTTAAAACGCCCATAACCAGATTGTTTCCTTTAGCAGAACTGTCACTGAAATTAGCAACTGACCCAAGCCATTAGGAAGGTAATGTTCAGTAGCAAAATGATCGCCCTTGTTCTGTGGGAGAAGAGACATTAGACCATTTGGCTTCTGTCTTAAGACAGGGGAGATGAGACTGTATTCTCCTTGTTCCCGTTTGTGCGAAGGGCTTGATGCTCTGCCTGTCCTGCAGACCAAAGTCAGTCTTAGGCAAAGTGAAACCCTTTCTACTGACAGGTCAGAACATGCGGAAGGGTAGAAATCTTAATGCTTTTAAAGGCATCCAGTTCTTGAAGGCGTAAGCTAAAATACAGCATCCTGTCACATCCTGGCTTAACCAGTCATAGTGAATCAGCTCGCAGGAACCTACTGAGGTGTCACAAAATGCTGGAGCCAGCCTGGCAGCTCCCTGCTCTGCCCCCGCTCCCCCTCGGTGCAGCTCCCCGCGTCCGTGTGCCCGCTGCAGGGATTGTCTCACGCATGACTGAGACACGTCAGTTCACTATGTCAGCAGAAAATGGCTTCATTAAAAAATACGAGTAGTCTTCTGCCATGGAAGTGGCTGAACCAGCTGTTTTGAAGGGGCAGGGAAGTGCCAGAGCCAGCGTAGGAAAGGACCGGACTATGCCCAGGAGCATGAAACAGAGAGCAGGACTGTCTCTGAGATACGCAATTCCTTTCTCTCAAGTCCTGTCATTTAATGTTGTTAGATCACCTACTCCAGCAGTAGTTACAGGCTCTGACTCGTTCTTCCCGTTGACCGTCATGGTGGTGCTTTTTGACTGTAAGAAGCAGGTGGCCCTCCCGTTTCTTTTTATGATACTCAGGAAAAAGTGGATAAATCAGATTAGATCAGAGAAAAGTGAATGGGCGTAGAATGTGAACCCTAGTCTTTCCAGTTGCTAGGAGGAAGGTAAAATTGTATTGAGACCTCTGCAATGATAGGAGACTTCCAAAGCTTTCCAATTTTACAGCAGAGCAGTGATCTGATTCTGTGTGTGCCAGGTAAGATCTATGACTGTAACTGTGAGACAAGGTGGGACATTGTTGTACCAGTCCCTCCAGAAGGAAGGTTACATCTCACATCAATAGTCTTACAAATCAATGTGGCACAACGGGATAGAGGTCATATTAGATAAATGAGCAATAGAAATATATGTAATGAGACAATGATGATGTTATCCATTATTTCATTCCTTAGAATGGATTGGTAGTGAACTGCAGTAAATGTTTTATACACTTGTGTATTTTTGTCCTGATGCACCATGGAAAATATCTCAAATAGTTGTTCTCAACTGCATTAAATCACTTTGTCAATATATTACAGATTCAATAAAAGCTCTTCCAAAGCATTTGGCTTCCAAAGGAAGATGAGCAGGAAAAATGTCCAAAACATCAAAAAATCTTAAAAATCAGATGCTTGGAAACAGGGAAAAGAATTTGTAAGTCACTAGAGACTCAAAGTAGTAGGTAAAAAACCACACCACCTGTGCCCCGGGCAATCCCAATGTCTTATGTCTTGTGTAGCCACACAATTCCCCCACAACACTAAAGCATGGAGGGCTGTGATAGCAGAGCCACTTCACTGAGGGCTTATCCAGCAGTCTCAGAGGTCAGTCTTGAATATAGCTAGCCTGTTGTCCCACTTGTCGCCTTTCACGGTTCGGGAGCAACCTGTGATCCAGAGTGTATGCTAACACAGAGTATATGCTTGGGAAAACACAAGAAAAATCATATGGACTTAGCACCAGGCATTAGTATATGCATAGTCTGTCTGTGGCTAATTTCTGCTGGGTTTATTTCTTTCAATCACTTTTAATATATATCAGTAATTTTATTCCCAGTGCTCCTATCAAATTCTTCCTGTAGATGTGCTGGAAAGGAGGCTTTGGAAACAGGCAACTCCTTTCACGACAGCAGGATACCATAGAAAGTTGATACTTTGCCTATAAACTTGAAGCCTCTGAGGTGATTTCACAGGGATAAATAACTGCTGTCAGATATTGTGACCTCCCATTTTCCCAAGTCAATGCAGCAACACAGAATGCTTTTTCAGACTGTGAAAGCATATATTTTAACTAATCTTTTAATGAAAATCAAGTTTAGAAGCAAGCAAGTCAGATTTCTTTAAGAAGTCATTTTATAGCACACTGACCCACAGCTATGAGTTAACATTTTGATACGCAGTAATGTGATTAAAAAGTGAGACATCATATTGATGCTGGTATTTACCAGGGGAGTGCAAGGAGATTGATTGTTCCAGGATCACTAATAATCAGCATATAGGTACTTTCTTGTGAAGATAATTGGCACCACGCTGTTCACAGTTTTACTTTCTTGAAGCCAGAAGAAACCTGTGATTAGGAATCTATCTACTGCTTTAGACTTGCAAGGAAAGTGTGCTTAGAAAGAGTAGGGAAGAGTTAATACCAGCTGGCAAGATGGGGAGCTGTACAAGGAATAGAATATAGATAATTAAATTATACTTTGTCATAAGAAAAGTGTTGTTATGAGAAATATGTTTCGAACAAGAGCAGAACTCATATTGCAGCACTGTAATTAGAAAAGCTTATTTTGGACTTTTTCAAGAGGGAGCAAGGAAGTGTACAAGGATAGTCTGTGACCAGTGTGTCGTCAGATGCCTTTTTTGTACAGCCAAATACCTGCTCAGTTCAGTTAAGCATAGAAACAGAGCTAAATTCTTTTTCTATAAAGAAGGCACAGTGGGTCAGTGAATATGAAAACGTGCACTTCGGACATGGCTCTTGCAGTAGCCTTCTCGAGCTGTGTGGTTGTCTACAAAAACAGTGTTTGAAAGGTAGAGATGCTGCGACTGCAGCCTTTTCAGTAGATGGTGGATAATACATATATTTTGATGTTACCATTGTGAAGCGTGCACTTCTGCGTAATGAGATAAAAGTAAATCTCAGTGCATCTGGGTTTTTTTTGAAGATTATATGAAATTATTACTAAAGCAAAGGCATTTCCAGCCAAATGTGGAGAAAGCCAGAGACGTGTTGTTTTGAGACAAGCAACACTAATGTGGTATTCAGCATAATTTGATAACATCAATTAGTGAAAATACTCTCTGGCTAAAGACGTAATGCTTTTTATTTTCAACAAAGAAACAGGCCTTCTCACTTCAACAAACTAAGAAGCAGTTACTGTATTCTAAAGGACCTTGAACACCGACCAATAATGCCATTAACTTCAAAAATGATACTGTATCCTTGACTTTTTACTTAGTGCTCTACTGTCTTGTAATTGAGTCACATTAATTACCATGTGTCAATATCACCAAAAAGTTCCTTAGTGTTTTACTTAACCCAGGGTAATTGCTTGCAGAGAATCATTAAGATTTAATATCTCTGGAGTACTGGAAATAGGAGAAAAGGTTTTTAAATTTACATCAGCCAAGTAGGATCTTGCATGGGTTGCGGTGGGACGGGATCCACTTCTGTTGCCCAGCATAGGAAGTTTGATTCTCTTTTCAAAACTCAACATCCAAGATTTTTTCCATTAAGCAAATTGGACAGAAGTAGTCTCACGCTGAACGTTGTTAAAGCAGCAATTCGGAAATGTTTTAACTCACGAAGTAACAGGTGTATTTTTAGGGTATTACATTACAAGTTCTGTGCTCTAAAAATAGATGCTTTTATGTGATAAGGTGTTAAAAGTCAGCTCCTAGTTCGCGCTGTAGGTTTGGTGGCACAAAGCAGCTGTAAAACTGGAAGATCCAGCACCCTGAGAATTGCTCCTGCCTTGTAAATTAAATCTCTATTCATTAAGAATGCTAAGTACTTCCTAGGCTAGTTAAAGCCTGTGTAAGATCCCACTGAGGATCGTTGTTATTAATACATTCAGGAAAAAGCCAGCCCTAGTTTTGCTGCTGCAATGACAATTTGTAAAATTTCCTGTACATTATGTTGCATTAGATATTTATATGCATTATTGTGAAAGGTGAGGCTCCAGTCACTTTGATTGCTCTTCTTTATCCTTCGCTGTGATACTGGAATGAAATGAAACGTAAATGGGGAGGGCTGCTGAATTCGGTGGTCTTCTCTTGGCTTTTCTCTGATGCAGCATACTATCCCGCTTTTTTTCTAGTTGAAAGTATGAAAATGTGAGTTGGAATTTTGCAAAACTTACAATAGAATTAGCTCAGATGTTAGCAGGATTGGGCCTGTGATTTGCAGCACGTCAGGATGCTGATCACAGGCATTAGAAAATGCACAGAGATGGTGACAGAAGCCAGCAAAGCAAGCCAGCTCCAATTTAGTTTGGCAATGACTTCTTTACGCATCCCATTTCCCTTTCTGTTTCAGCGCGCTCATGCCCATGTGTGAAGTTACATACTGTCTGCAAATTTATTGTTAGGCATTACAGAATTATGCCAATTTTCTCTTTAGATTGCCTGTCCCTATCCTCATGCCCCTGTTACACCAAGTCCAAGCCAAAACAGATGTTCTTTATTTCTCCAGGACTAGATTATCACTACCATAATAAAGTCATTAGGAAAGGTGATTAATAGAAATCCAGGCTTTGAACATGGGCTCTGACCTACCAGGACTGATGGATTTTCTGTCCTTGCCGGTGTCCATTTGTGTAGCGTATGTAATGCCTGTCCGGCAGTAGTCTGAAACATGTGCCGGAGGAAGCTCTCCCGCTGCCTCCTCTCTGGGCGTTCTCAGTTCAATGGGTTTTGTTTGCATAGCTGGTAGGTAAAGACCGTGGTTTACGCAGCAGCACTTCTACCTTTTTATATTCAGTAAAGCATTCCAAGATTTCCAGGGCAAAAATGCTCTGTGACGCTTGTGGTCGTAAATATTGCATGCAAATTTATTTGTATTTTTGAACTAGCTGAATAAAAAATGCAATGGTGTCAGTGAAATGCCCTCCGTTTGGAGGTTGTTTTCAAGATATTCTGGGATATCTAAGGCACGTTTATACCTCGTGACCTATTATCTTCACCCACCATGAATATGCAACTGATTGTTTTGTTTGTTTCTGGAAAATTAGTGTTTCAGAAGGGACGGGCCATAGACACAGGAGAAGTTGAGATTGGAGCACAAGTTATGCAGACGATCCCCCCTGGTTTATTCTGGCGCTTTCAGATTACGATACATCACCCCCTGTACCTGAAATTTAACATTTCACTGGCGAAGGATTCTCTGCTGGGAATTTATGGCAGAAGAAACATTCCGCCTACTCACACTCAGGTAATTAGCAATAATACTAATTCTCTCACGCTTACATTTGCAAACAGCAGTGGATGCGAATGTTCACGATACACCTGCAAGGGAGGGAGGGAGGGGCTGGCAGTGACCACAAAAAGCAGTCTGTTTTTTCCATTCCTTGTGCTGCGGTCTAGCTACACCCTCAAACCACACGCTCGCAGAGGAAGGGACAGTGTCGTAGCAGGAAGGTCAGCGGTTGTGACCACGGGGCTGCGACTGCCCGGGAGGCTGGGCAGGTACCCGCTGCGCTGCTGCGTAGCTCCAGCATCTTCGTTGTGGGGCGACAGTGGGATGGAGTACCAGATCATTTGAAAATGCTTTCATCTTTTTACACCTTCATCAAAGCAAACAGATTACATAGTCACTACAAAGAGTTAATAAGGAAAAATAAAAAAAATTTAAAAAAAAAAAGTTGTTTCTGGTTTCTAATATTAGTATTGAGTGTTTACTCCTAGGGATTTCACAGGAGAAAACCTAGCTAAGCAGTAAGAATAAGCAATATTGCTGGTCACATTCAACTTTCTTTTAGACTTAATGGATTTGGCATATAAAGCTGTCGTTTCTGTGGATAATAGATTTTTCAGCTTTTTTATAGCAGGATCACACGCCATAGAGCATGATAAACTTATATATGGAGTCATGGAAAGATTGTTTAGAAGGGACTTCTGGAGATCATCTAGTCTAACCTCAAACATTATGGACTAGAGTTTTGATCTTAGAAAGAAGTGCTTTTAGCTGTCATTGACTTCAATTGAAGCTGGGTCTTCTGTTGAGCTGAAGTTGAAATTTACTGCAAATCAGAATGCCTAGAAAAAGCGAGGGAAATATACGCATTTCTTGAACAGGTGTTCACAGAAAGGTTTGTGTGTCTGATGCTTTGAGGTGAACTGGTCTAAAAGTTGTCAGCATCAGCTTGGTTAGGTATTAAGAACTTCCACTGTAAAAAATAGATACTTCTTTGTATTAGTAAAGTTAAATATAAATTAAAAGTGTATTTAGTTTTTGATATACAATATTGATATTAAGGGACAAGCATTTAAAAGTGTGTTATAGAACAAGAAGTTCCTTGATCTGTTCTTGGCATTTGAGATGAATCACTGTATAATGTAGGCACTGCAGCTTGGGAATTTTGAAATTATTCCCATTAAAGAGGTGTAATTTTTGAAAGAAATCTGCTGTATTTAGTGCAGCAAGTCTGAATTTACCCTGCCATAGCAAACAGCAAGTGTTGATGCCAGATTTCTGACCTACCGTAATGCTTTTCATGTGGAAACTCAAGCTGAATGGACGAGGTTATACAACTGCTGTCCACAGTGGTGAACACCAGGCAATTCCTCTGAAGATTTCAACTGTTTGTTCCTGTTTGAATGAGACATGCAGATTAGCTTCATAAAAATTCGCTAGGTGGTTAATTCTTGCTCATTATTATTTCAGTTTGATTTCGTAAAACTGATGGATGGAAAACAGTTAATTAAACAGGAACCAAAAAACTCAGAGGAGCCTCCACAAGCTCCCAGGAATCTGATCTTAACTTCGCTGCAAGAGACAGGTTTCATCGAGTATATGGATCAAGGAGCTTGGCATATGGCATTCTACAATGATGGAAAGAAAGTGGAGCAAGTGTTTGTACTAACTACAGCGATTGGTAAGAACAATTACAATAAAATCATTATTCTGATGATTGCATTGGAAAGCTGTATTTGAAAAGAAATTACTGACCTTGATTCCAGTTTTTCTTAAGTATTCTCTTAAATATGTTTTATTTCAGCTTAGTTTAATTAACCTCAGTGGAGCAGCTTCATGTTTATGCCAATATTAGACAAATAGCAACATTTGTGTGTTTAAAGATGGATGTTACCGAATTAATTAAGTGTGAAATTTTCATGTGTGTTAAGATTTTTATATAATAGCATAAATGCTTGAGTGATTTCTGGTGTTATCTTGCTCAAAGTAAAAGAGATTGTCTGCCCTCTCTGTTTACATGGGAACCATAAATCCTGCTGAAATTATCCAGGCTTTAAGTTCTTGTTTCCAGCATTTTAGTCAGATAGAAAATCTGAAAGGCCAATTTTGTGGATTTGCTGGTGATTGTTGTTTGATGAGTGGGTGCTGTTGTTTTATACAGTTATTCGAATGCACGATTTTGTTTGGAACACAGAAGGCAAATGTAGGAGTCAGTGTCCTGGTGGCATATCAGAGCCCTGCTGCCTTTTTAATACAGATAGGTGGACAAATGTTTGCAGTTCTAGGTATTGTTAGTGAGCAGCGCTCACACGTAGGATTTCTTTGGAATTTAAATTTAGGTAAAGTTGTTGTATTTATGACAGTCTCAGTTTGCTGCAAGACTTTAACCACTATGCCCTTTAGTTAACCTGTTCTACCATATGTTTAACAAGATGTCTTTACTAGTAATGGACATGCCATCTGCTCTTTAGAACAATTGGATGCTATTTTTACTTGGTGGTCAACACCTTGCAGAGCAGGACAGTAGGATTCAAATACCAAGATTTTGAAGAACTTGCAGGAAAATAATTTAGACACTGAGATAAAATTGTCGTGACTGGTTTCGGTTTGAGAGTTCGTATTTGCTCTCTTTGAAGTAGTGAATCTTCTACAAGCAAGAAAAAATGCCATATTTCAGTGCCGTATGAGAAAATAACGTTCAAGCGATTTATGAAGAATCTTCACAGATGCTCTGTGAAAAGCGTAAAACCTGGCCAAACTCCAGATCAGAATCCAAATGCCTACCCTCTTGTTTGTTTCTACTGTAAGACAGCAGTGTTTATACAGGATGGGGGGTTTAACCAGTATTTCATCCTTAAGCAGCATACCCTCTCCAAAACAAACAAACAAAAAAAGAGATGAAATGGAATGCTACGGATTGGTTCTTGTCACATTTTGTGAAAAAGACATCGTTCATCCCTGCTCTGGTCAATAAGTAGAATAGAATGGGTCTTGCAGAGGGGAGCAGCGAGAGCCACAGTGCAGGCAAGAATCTTTATACTTAACGTCCAAAATGGCTGAGAGAAGACGTTCTGGGGGAAAAGACAGTTCATGCTGCAAGAATCTACTGCTGATGCATTTGAAAATAGTGCTAGCTATTATGTTTTTTCATAAGCTGTGTATCCTCTCATACTTCACTTTGCATAATGGTTCTTGGGTGTTTCTTTGGGTGTTTCCACACACACACACAAAAAAATCCTTGAGCCATACTCATAACCCCAGACTGGGCTGGAGTCACATTTGACAGCTCTGCCAACAAAGGAATCAACCAGGACCACAGACTGAAACGCTCAGAATAGAGCAAGAGCTTGGCTGCATCTCTGCTGTTGGCTGTGTGAAGCAGTCATGCCCTCCTCATCAGCCTCTGTTAGCATTTCCAGTTGCCCAATGTTAGTTATGTACAAAATTGATTTTGATGACACTGTAGCTAAAGCTCTGATCAGACTTTCCCTTGAGGGGGGTAATTTGCATGCAAGATCTGGCATGTCTCAAGTACTTTCATAGACTGAATAAAGGCCAGCCCAAACTGGGCACTGCATCAAGGGGGAGCAACTTTTCAAACCATTAGGTCTTCGTTTCAGATCAGTGTAGGGATCACTTACCGTGTGATTCTGGAAAACCGAGAAGACAGGCAAGTGTACACATAGAGCAAGAGAAGAGTTGATAGTGAACAGTGATACGTACAAATTAAGAACGAGCAACACATCTGTGAAAAAACTTACTTTGTAAACTAGCTGGTTTTTTGACTTCGAAACAGACATCCGTGTACAGGTTGCGGATATCTGATGAATAGATACATATCTAATGCCTGTTCTTTGGTATAAACAGATAGCCCAAAAGGAAAGTTTCTAAATAACAGGAGTAGTTTTCAAGAGGCACCAATCTTTATCTGTCCAAGTGCCCATAAATAAGATCAAAATGAACTTATTTCATTTATTCATATTAGTTGTAGGATGCGCTTATAATCCATCTTTTGACAAGTTATGTTTGAGTTTAAAAGTATATCAGATTTGATTAGGTTAAATATTCCAATGGTATGCCCTTTCTTGAGAAAAGATTTTCCTCCCAAATCACTTGCCGTGGACACATCATCCTCAAAAGGATCTAGATTTTCTTCTTTTTCCCCAACAGTTACTATTTTGTGGGAAAGGAGTCATGTTTCCCATCTTCCTATAGGCAGAGGTACTTCCCCACGTCTCTTAACGCAGGTGTCCATACACCAGTCTTGGTTCCCCCTGTTCTGTAGCCCCTCTCCCATCCCACACAGTCCCTGCACAGGCAGCAGAGACCCGCAGTCCTAGTGCTGCCCTGATAGTGACCCGCTCCACGTGGGAGCATCATAGCCTTGGATTTGCTTCATGTTCTTTACATGAAACCCTTATAAATCAGTGAATCCACTGAATTCCTGGGGGAAATACAGGTGTTAAATTAAAAACAGCTCAGCCATGTCCAGAGATGAGCCTGTCCCCAGATGTGTGAGGTTAAGTGGGTTACTGTCCAAAGCTGTGTGATAAAACATGGGCAAGTTTAAGATCAGATTTGAAGGGGGTGTTCTTCAAATCCAGTCCTTAGTCCTTTATTCCATCGAGTTTCATCACTGTACAAAAGACTATTTTTTTTTCATCTGATTGTATAGAAGTGGAAATCCGACCCTCCTCCAAGGAATTCAGTGCACATGGTTCAGATGAACACCACAGAAGGCAATTTACTCTATAAACAGGTTTCCAACAAATTACTTCAGCAATAAAAGAAAGTGTTTAAGGTGGACATTTTTCAGCAAATACTCTGGTTCTTGCAGTGCTTTTAATGGTGGTGAATTTTACATGAACACTTACTTTAAAAGCTTTTTGCTGTAATATAAGTGATGCATTTGTTACCTTGAAGCTGTCAAGACAAAATCTAATATTTGTAAGCTGCTTGAACAGGAATTTTGTTTTATGCTCCCTATGAATGAAAATGGGCCTTTTACTGCTTCTGCACCAATTTGTAAGTTGAGATGTGTCCAGCAGAATGAGGTGAAGATGCCATTCATTTCAAATTCAACTAATTCATTTTTTTCTTTGGGCACAACTCTGACTAAACAGAAGTCCTGGATGACTGCTCTACTAATTGCAATGGAAATGGAGAATGTATCTCAGGGCACTGCCACTGTTTCCCGGGATTCCTTGGTCCTGATTGTGCAAAAGGTAATCTCATACTAACTGACTCACAGTGCATGACAGGGATCGTGATTATGGTGTGTCACTGCTGGGCTTGCAAAGATTCAAGGTGTTAAAGGAGATTAAATTCCTTTTTCCAGCCAGATGGCAGATACAGTACAAGCACACGCATAGAAAACTTCTTTATGCTGTACTTGAGCTAAGATACATCAACCATTTCTGCCTCCCTGACTTTCAGAGTTAATAGATTCCTCCATCCCCCTTTGCATATTCTCCATGATTATCAGATACGTTTTTTAATAAGTGTGTTACCTCAGCTTAATGTTTTCTTTAAAAGTGACAAACATTTCACTTTGGAGAAAATTCCAGGAGTCCGTCAAATACTTCTGTGGTCTAAACTTGAACAGGGTGTAGAAAAGAAACCCGAAGCAGCTTAGAGACTGTTTTCCAGCACTGGGGTAAAAAACATGCTAAAAATTGTAAGCGAGCTTATTTCAGTTTCAGATATTTCTGTTGGTATTATCCATCATCTGCTGCCTATGATGTCTGGAAGTTATCATGTTTTTCCAAAGTTTCCACAAATTTAGGATTGACCTTCTTTTATAAGAGCTTAATTGGCTCAGAAATTGATATGGGATTGTAAAACTAAGCTTCCACATCGCTGGTTTATGTGTAGATTAGTAATGGCTAAAACTTCAGTAACGTTAAGTCTGCTTAGAAGAAAGAAGAAAGGGCAGTATCTTGCTTTAGTTCACAGGGAAGAAATATAAATCTTACTGAACATCATAAATAGGCATCACTGCAAATTTTCTGCAGAGCCCAGTCTAGGGGAGGGAATTGTTTTTATCTTCTAAGATATCCCATTTCAGGTCAAAATTAAGGTATACTAGAGAAGCAGACTGAGGAGACGAGGACATCGTGTTACTGCTGCACTACCTAGTTCAAAGATTTCAGCCTGTCACAACCTTCGAATCGAATGGAGGACTGGGGGCTGGAGTGGAAAAGCAATCCTATAGAACAATAAATGCAATAATTGTTAATCTATGTAAGCATGAACATACATTAAAAAGGTCAATCTGCCTTCTTCAGATTCCTGTCCAGTGCTGTGCAGTGGAAATGGAGAATATGAGAAAGGTCACTGTGTGTGTCGAAATGGGTGGAAAGGACCTGAATGCGATGTTCCAGAAGAGCAGTGTATTGATCCAACCTGCTTTGGCCATGGTACTTGTATCATGGGCGTCTGCATCTGTGTCCCTGGATACAAAGGAGACATCTGCGAGGAAGGTTTGTGAAGATTCCCTCTCTGTAGTTAGGGGGGTTGATATTTAGCTTTAATCTCCAAACCTGTTTTAAAGTAGTTAAGAACTCGGGTAGGTGTGAGCAGCTTACCATGAAACAGGACTGCTTTGCTCAGAAGCACCTCTACTGTCTCATACAAAGTAATGTAAAGACAGAAAATTATCAAAGGTAAAGGCATTCAGGTCTCAGTGGCAGTCAGTGGAAACTGATCACATAATTTCCAAGATTCACTTTTTTATTCTAAAAGATTAAAATTATTTAACAATGTCTAACAAGGCTATCTAATAACTGTAGCATGGGCAATCCTCTGAAATATCCAGTTTCTCTTCTGGTCCGGGAAGACTAGTTCTTGGATGGTTTCTCTTCCCTCCCTCCACTGAATCTCAGTAGCAAGAACAGAACTGGGTGGAAGTTTCTGCCTTTCAGCAAGCAGTGTATTCTCAGTCCTCCGAAAGTTTCCTTGGAAACATCCCAGCAAGCAAGGATTCATTTTTTTTTTTGTGAAAGTTATGAGACCATCTTGATTTGTTTGTCTCCACTTTCCTGCTCTCAGGCTCCAGATACGTTTTTCAGGCAGGGTGGCTGACGTCCCCAGTCCTCCGTGCTGCCAGGAGCTTCAGTCTCTTAGCACAGACTGTCAGAGAGCCTGTGCCGACTTTTTTGCTTGGCCAAAGCTAAGGGTAAGGCAGTCAGAAGATCATTTCAAGAAAATATGATGTGGTTGTTCTCAAAAGTAATCAGAAGATTGTAATCAGATTTTCCCTTTCTTCATTCTGCTACATCTTAGATTTTTCTGTGAAAAACATACTGACAATATAAAGCCAAAAGAGCAGCAAACAGTTTCAGTTTACCAGAGCATATTGTGTAATTCTGTTGTCATATGTCATTTTTATGGTGAGCCCGAGTTCAGGGTATTAAACTGGCATCCTTCAAGGCTTGGCTAATAAAAAGTGGGAAATTCTGAGAACAAATAATTGTCCTTTGGCTGGTTCTAGTACCAATGTGTCTCTGCCCTCATCTGTAGAAAAAAGCAGTTGTCGTTTGCCTGTTAGCATTTCTGAGATAGCTCATCAGCTTTGACTTTCTTCCCCTGTGCATAGCCTCGGAAAGCCGAACTCTTCTTCATGCTTGCCCTGATTTGATGATTTTTCACTAGCCCCTTAGCCTGAAGCTAGCGACAGCATGCTTTGTGCTTCCTCTATATAGATATTAGGTAATTCTTTTGAGTAGCACACAGAGGAGGCTCTTTATGTGACTTGAATTCTCTAGTCAGAAAAATGTCCAGGGTGGATTTGATGGATTTGACATACCTGGTGCGGTTTTTAAAGGGAGGATCAAGAGAATGCTTCTGACGTTCTCAGTTGGTGGTAGTTTCAGAAACGGACAAAACCAAGAAAACCCACGTGGGAAAAAGCACGTAATACACGGATTTACTCACTGAGGCCATGATGTTGAACAAGCCTGGAGCTGGTGAGAGGCTGACGCTATATTCAGTTGCTTTGTTTCTTGCCACATGATCCTGCAAAATGGTTGAAAAAAACAGAGATAAATGTACTCAGACAGCTATTGAAATGAAGAGTGTGAAAACACTGGATTTTTAAAGTAAGAGATGTATTTAAATTTTAAATAAAGGTGGAATTAAGTAGAAATAGGGTGGATGGAACAAACCTGTGCAACCAATACAGTAGGTCTTTATTGTACCAGTGTGTGCGTGACATGACTGTTCAGTTTACTGTATTGTACAACATAACTTGTGGAGTAATGGAAGTAATTTCTATCAGGAATTCAGATTACATTATTGTATGAAAATAGGAGTTTAGTATTATAACATGATTGTTAACATAGCGGACATGCTAACAGCTGTGCTGTCCAGGGAACATCAGGAGCTACACGGATTCATTGCTGTGGGAGTCCTTTGAATTTGTCCTGTCAGGTTATTGTTACTAAAGCAAGTGATACTTTTTAAACTGTTTATGGAGTCACTCAATTAATTTTAAAAGATCAGCAAAATAACAAGCTGTCTCAAGATGAGAGAAAATTGCCAAGTACTTTTGTCCTGTGCTTAGCAAGATAGGCATTGTCCAGAAATACCGATTCCCCTCTTTCAGAATTACATTGTGCTGTGCACAAGCCTGGAAAGCTGAAAAAGACACAAAATAAGACTTGAAATGATATGTTGAACTGATGGAATAGCAGCTCAAGAGATAAAGTTTCACTTCCTTATTCTTAGGTCAAAAGGCCCTATAAACTGGAGGCCGTTAATCTCTACATCTGAAATATTTAGTCTTCCGTTACTGAAGCAGAGAGCATCTCTTCATTCGTGTAGCAGAGAATACTGTTTGTGAAGTTTACAATTTAATTACTAAAACAGCACTTGTGCTGATATTTGAAAAATACATCCAAGAACTGTGAAAGTGCCTCTTTAACATTAGTCTGAAGCATGATCCAGCACGAATAGGCTTTTGGCTAATTATTGCCCACGCGGAGACCCCACAAATTCCTCCTCAGCTCTGCAGTCCTCCTGCAGCCTCCAGAGAAGGCAGGCTGTGTTCTGCTTCGAATCTGTCTTGTTAAAGAAATGCTGGGGCTTTATGAAAGAATATGCTGATTATACGGGACTAACCAGCTGATTTAAATTCTTCTACAGAGCTCCTGAATTTTTCACTCGGAATAGTTTAATCCAAATTGAGAACAAATTTAGCTCTTTGTCTGTTTGCAAATTGTTCATCAGTACGTTATGACTTTTATGAATCTGTTCATTATCTTCAATTGCCCAGCACATACATTTTATGAGTATATGCGATTTTTTTACAGCAAGCGTTCAGTCAGAGATTCACCACTCGGGGTTAGTGGATGGCCATTTTTTTGGTATCACATTTTCAGCTGTAGAGATAGCTTTCCACAGGAAGATGAAAGAATAAATCTTTCTTTTCCCAGATGTAAATAAAACATAGAGCACAAATACCCGAATGGAAACACAACGCACAATTGCAGAAGTAATTATTAATTGCTCCAGTTCTTTCCTGTGCTCCTGACGCACAGACTTCACTGACTTGGACCGATAGATCTGTCTTGGGAATATGCGTTTTAAAAATAAGACAATATCCTTGACAAGCAGAATCATTACGATCTCAAACAGTCTACACGCTTTTTTTCTTGCTTTGGGCTTATACTTTTGCACAGATGTTAGCATAGACTGTTTTTTCCTTGTGTTTGTTAACATTATTTCAGTTTGGGTATTTGCACAAGAATGACCAAATTAATCTGAGTCCCTGATGCTGTATTTCCCTATAAAACCACTGTAAAGGCGCAAGTTTTATGCTCAGAGTTGTATGTTCCCTGCTTTCCAGAGGACTGCTTGGATCCGATGTGCTCCGGCCACGGTGTGTGCGTTCAGGGGGAATGCCACTGCTCCACGGGCTGGGGCGGGGTGAACTGTGAGACGCCGCTTCCCGTCTGCCAGGAGCAGTGCTCGGGGCACGGGACTTTCCTCCTGGACACCGGACTCTGCAGCTGCGAGCCACAGTGGACGGGTTCAGACTGTTCCACAGGTATGCTGGAGATTTTAGCTTTTCGATATGCCGCTGCTTTCTGTTTGAGTCGTGAGAGAAGGTAGTTACTGTTACTGGGCTAGCATGAATTTAAAAAACAAGATCGGGGTGAACCAGGGGTGCTGTGGCAGGGCACATAATGGGCTTGTCAGCAGCTGGCTCTCTGTTGACAAGGATAGAAAGGCTTTTTCCCTGTGACAAGACTGTTAACTGCCTGATGGCGTGATGGCGAGAACAGTAGTTCTACAGGAATGCCAGTGCCTCCTGGCATGGGCTGGAGTTAAGCAGGACTCTCACCTGAAATGCTGAGCCGTTATCAGCTCACGCAATGAAGGAGTCCACAACTCTGAGAGAGACTGGGAGGATATTAAAAAAAAAAAAAGCTCTAAAAGCAGTGACTGATGAGTAAGAAGGCTCTGTCAGAAAATCTTTAAACAAAAATGACCGTATGTTCTCTCATGCTGGGATAAAATCTCTTTTCTTTCTTAGAGGACCATCAAGGTTTGATCCCACTGAATTTGATTAGGAGTTGAAATGGATTTCCTGTGTGCTTTGTACATTTACGTTTCATTTTCTTGAAATGAATGCAGTCTGGACATTTTACTCTGTAATGGAGCATGTCATTACCAATGTGCGTGCTACTGGTTTTTACCCCTATAAAGCTCACAAAACCACAGTCTCAGATGATAAGTAGCACGTCCCAGTATAGAATAGATGCAAGTGACAGATTTGCTGAATACTGTGGAATACAACCAGTGGTCCAAGTGACCAATTTTTCTTAGACATCATCATTCAGGAGAACACTTGGAACAGTATAAATTTCCATGCAGATCTTTGAAGTGTATGGTTATGATCTTCAGGTTGAGACTTATGGAATGTCCTCCTCCACAATAGCTTTTTAAGGGACAAAATATTGACCTGCTAATAATTTTCAGGTTTTGTTACAAAGACGCTGCATTCATTCTACACTTCAAAATTAATGCATGTAATTCCAGTCTGACACTGTCAGAAATGGTACCTGCTTTGAGGAGAATTGACTTTTTACTGGCTTTCAGCAAAAGCGCAGTTGCTGGCATTTTTATCATGTATTTTACGTGTTAAAAATATTCCCTGAAGGTTAGCAATGTAGTAGTACTTCCAGTAATGAAGCAAATAATTAGGAAAGATGCTAGCTATGTACGAATTTTTTACTCACAAAATAAGCAAGCTACTTCTGTTCTAATACAACGTTATTGTAGCTCAGAAACAGATGTTGATCTCCAATAGGTCTGTTGTGTCAGCTGCATGGGGTAATTAGCTATTAAGTAAGGGAACAAAGAGCTAATAAATAACTGCGGTGAAGAGGCTTTTATCTTTGCATGCTAGGGTCATAGTTTTCATGTTTGTCTCATCTCTAAAGCTGTTCTGATTAATTTTTAGAAGAAAGGTAACTTTTTTCCTGACTTCCATCAGCCAGTAGGGAAAATGCCTCTCTTCATCCCTGCCATCTTCTTGAGTTATCAAAGGGTGCCTTTACAACCACCGACAGGCATCTCTCTTTATAGCTGGATGCTTCAGATTCCTCCTTTCAAATATATCTTTCTTCATAGGTGTTAAGCTAGGTTCAGGATTGTTGTGGCAATACAGTGAGTATTAGAATGAAGTAGAGATGTTCATTTGCGCTTGAGACTTTCTTCCTAGGATCAGTGATGGCTCTACATGCTGGAAGTAAAGCTTGATTTTAGTGAGGAAGAAAAACATCAGATGAGTAAGTCAGTAAGGTCAGAATAAACGAGCTGTCATATGCGAATGGAAAAAACCACGAGGCTCTGTACAATGAAGAGGATGGAAAGGGTAAAACAGAGACTGCTTGTCTGGAGTCAGACAACAAGGAGAGCTTTGCAAGTCATAGACGAGCTGTCTCTCAGCCTGCCTCAAATCCTTGCACTTTCCCACCATCTCTGTAATGCATCGTCAGGACTGTGAAAATTTGCCTTTCTGTATCACCTTGAAGAATATAGGCTCCTGTCCTGATGATTTCTGCATTCCTCAGCAGATTCCAAATGCTTTCAAAGTAAAAGGAGAAGTTAGTTTAAGTTTTATCGTTTTCCTAAATAGAAATGAATGTATCTTGCTGTACTTTAAAAAGGAGAAATAGCAGAGGTGCCAGAATGTTTTTTGAGTACCTTATCCCAGATCCGTTACGGCCCACCTGAAGAGAGATGAGCCATCTCTGTGATACCTTCCCCTACCTGCCTGTCTGTAGCTCTCCAAACAATAAGAAATTCCATTTTACAAGTGGCAGACTGCAGAAAGATAGAGATCAGTGTGGACATGGAGGAACAGAAATGAAGGGTGACTGTGTGACCCATGTATAACCTGAAGGATATGCCAATGTTTGTAGCCCCAGCTTGAGATCTGGTATCATTTGTAGATTTTTGAGGCTGGAAAAGACGATGGTGTTCATGCTGTTTGATTTTCTGTAGGACATATACCAAAAAAATCATCCTTCAGTTTCTGCTTGACGCTTGTGGTTTCTGTGTAGTTTTTAGAAATTCAACATTCTCACAAAGACTGAAAATGAAGAATAGTCTACCAAGTCCTTTGGTAAATTGTTTCAATTATGCCTGACCCTCTCTGCTAAGAAGTGTACCTTCTACTCCCAGTTTGAATAGGTGAAAAGTCTTAGAGTCATTTTTATTTCTGTGAGGTGAAAGGCTGTCAAATACTTTGTCAAATTTATTATATATTTTGTCATTAATGTTGATAAAAAGAGCCAATATTTTAAATTCATTTGCTTCTCATAATGCCACATACGTACACCTCTCTCTCTCTCTCTCCCCCACCCCCTCTTTCTCCTTCTCTCTCTCCCTATCTCTACCTCTACCTCCACAAGAAGAATAATGCCAGATAAAACTGTATGCATTTCTCTGGGTAGGCTTTTGGGGAAGTATGACTGACCACATAAAGCGTGTGTTTTTCTTTTCCTGTTGATTCGCAAAAAAATTACATCAAGGGAACACTGAAATTCTAAGCTTAAATATTCAAAGGTCAAAGAAAGACAAAAAGAGATACCTACACGTTAACTAACTCACGTTTCCTGTGTTTCTTATGAAACAGATTTCATTTTGCACGCTTAAAGAAATGGCCTGATGATTCAGGCAGTTACTTGTTGGTGCATATGCTTGCTCTTCTGCACAGTTGCTGTACTAAAGACAATGTCTTTTTCTAATCTGCTGGACTGTTCAGATCAGGTTCTACACAAAACTGCATCCTGAGAGTGTTTGGATACAACAAACAGTGAACTATGACATGATTGAATTAACTGGTTGGTAGAGAAGTGGCTAGTTTAAAAAAAGTGAAATGTGTGTATAATTATATATAAATATTTGAGGGAGCACATGCACGAATGCAGAGAGCAATGGAGTGAACTGATTTTCTTTCTAGTCTTCCCTAGCATGGGGTGTGGTCTAAAGGGACTGTGAAAATGAGGAGACCATAGCTGTGATCCACCTAAGTACTGCAGAGTCCATCTTAGAGGCTTCCATATAGGAACATGAATTCTGGCATTAATCCTTTTTTGGGTCGGCAGCTAAATGTCTCAGATTGTCCAATGAACTTTTGCAGTGCTTTTTCTGAAGAGCTGTTTCTTTAGGCCTTATGTACGTTCCTAAGGAATTAATTTATTCGGCAGAATAGAACAATTCAACAGACGACATCTGTACTACAAAGGCTGGTGTAACTAGGGCAGCCCTGGTTTGTGTTCGGAGTTGAGGATTGCTATCCAAAAGTAACTCCAGTGCTAGAGATGTCTCTTACGCTATGGCTGTGGAGAGCAGCAGTGTGGCACTGAATTAACTACTATATAACCAGTCCTGAGTCCATCTGACTTACTGCTCTAGTTAAACTGTCCTGCATGACCTGTCAGCTTGAGCATCTTTTATGTATGAGGATACCTGGCAATCAGACACCTTTGTAGCAATGCTACAAAGCATGCTGTTAACAGCTACGAGCTGGGGAGAGCAGGTGCTCGCTGCCAAAATCATTGACGTCATCTCCTGATGTGACCGTTACACCAGCTTCTAGCCAGAAGAGTGGTAAATCTGAAGTGCTTATTGTTATCATCAGAGGCCTGAGGCCAGGATCCTTCTCCAGTGTAGCATAGACCTGCTCACTTTCTTTGCAATGCTTTGATTCCCAAAGTATTTCCAAGACCAAAGGAAACAGAGCCACAACACTGTTCCAGTTCCACAGTCTCCAAGCCAGTTTTGGCTACTCAGCCTAACACAGATGTCCAGCATAGTCTTTGCTCTGGCCTGTGGACTGCCAAAAACCAATCTCTGCACCACCTCCAGATACTCTTTCTAGATCCAAAGTTCTTGATGGCCAGTTGCTATCCCTTGAGGTCCAGAAAATCCTCTTACAGAACTCCAAAACAGCTGTCAGGATATGTTTTCATCATGTTTGAATTGGTTCTCAATAAGAGCAGCTCAGTAGGGCTTGAAAGTTGTTCAGGCATTTAGTATTGCTAATCCTACACTACTTGTAGGACATAACCTATGTTGGCTTTTTATTCAGCTCTCTTAAGACCCATCCTTTCAATATTCCTAGCAGAATATCTGTTACAGATATATTTGGCCTCTTTCTACCCTGCAATGTTCAACTTGCATGAAAAGCCATTTTCTTTTGTTAGTTTAGATTTCAGTTTGCCTGTCCCAAAAATGACGTGGTTTGCATTCCGGCTTTGCCTTGCTACTTAGGCGTCTGTTTGTAAAGGCTCTTCCTATTAGCTAAGGTTCAAACAGAAAGATAATGCACTTCTGATTCTTCTGCCTTCTTTAGGCAGCATCGGCTGAATTTCACTCCAAAAATATTGGCAGAGCTTTAGCTACACCAATCAAAATGACATTGATAGGTATCCTTTCTACAGCTCTGTGTCACGTCAGGAGAAAAAAAAAAAAACCCTTACATTCTTTCTATACCTAAGATTTGGTTTATTGTATGGACAAGCACTTTAATTGCTCTGTTTGATTATACACTGATGTGTATTTACCATCAGGGAGATGGATTAGCCAGTTTTGCCAATTTGCCAACTGTCTTGAACACTGAAGGTCAAAAATGAGCTATGGTTTTCTCTGCTTCAAAATTACACCAATGTCAGAAATTTGTAGAGAAGCAGCCTAGGGTTATTCCAGCTGAGTTCTTCCAAATGCTGTACCTTGGACATAGCTGTTACAATTCCAGTTGCAAGGATCAGTGCTGCAGTAATTATTCAAGTAATGTAACTGAATCTTTCATTTCTACTGGCCTCAGCAGACATTGCTTGCTGCCTTTACCTGTGGTATAATCTACGTTGAAATATACATAGAGACCCAATGCCTCTTCTACAGTAACTTTATTTCTGTATGTTGGTTTAGTCAGCTGTCCCTTGAGCAGTCATCCATCCCACTTGCTGCAGTCTTCACGGTGGACTGTACGAGGAATGAGGAGAGTCAGGTCCGCTTTTGCCTAACAGTAAGGGAGACAGAGCTGTTAGGGCCAAGCTAAGTTGATCTCGGGCTGAGGTCCACAGACATCTCCGAGGAGAGCTGTCTTTCCACGATTTTGATTCCCAAAGTGTTTCCAAGACCAAAAGAAACAGCAACAGCACGGTTACGGTTCCAGGTTGTCCAAGACATTGACCCCAACACTCACACCTACCATACAGCAAATAGGTTGTCTTCAAGCCTTGTAACGGCTTTAGCTCATGCTGTCAAAAAAAAACATGTGATTTTATCTCTCTGGTCGTTAGTCTGTGGAAAAACAAATGCTTCTCTGATGTAAAGCACTGAAAATTAAAAACCCGTGACAGTACTCACAATACAGATTTGAGTATTCTGTGTTTGAATGAATTCCTTATTGTCTTGTTTATCACTTTGCTCATTTAGTTTTATTTTTTTCCTATTTCGGTCATCCTTTGGCAAGTGACCCAAAAACGCCTAAAGACATTTGGCTATTACCAGTTTAGCCATCTGACAGTTCATGTGCCCAAGAGAGAGAGATGCATGAGAGTTTGGGTGCTGTTTGTTGTTTAGTCTTCCCCTGCCTCCTCTAAAAGAGACTGATTATAAAATATTTTTTTTTAAAACTACCTGTGCTGGAAAAGGTCATCCTTGGAGTATTGCAGAGTCTCAGCATCTTTACACCATACGTGTATGGGAACATCCATTTTATTCAGACCTTCAACATATGGCTCAGTTGGCCTGTGAGTGTGGGGGTGATTTACTGCATACGTGACAAAATAATGCAGTGGGATGGAAGACTGATAGTACGCCGTTTTAATGTCACCAGGACTTCAGTATAGTCAACTTTCTACTTACTGTCTGTGGATCTTTGTTGCTTTATTTATAGACTGTCATCCAAAATCCCTTGATGTTAATGAGCCATCTCCCTTTGAGGCACATAGGCAGGGCTTTTCAGACAGACAAAATCAAACTTGTGAGTACTGACTACTCATGTCAGAGAGGAGGGAAGCTCTGGCTAATTGAAGGTGCAGCATCAACAAACCGAACAAAAACCCCTCATCTTCTGTTCTCAGATTGACACCTTTAACATGGAGCCTTGAGATTAAGGGAGTGAAATATCATGAGAAAATGGGTGACAGAGTCGTTCAGTGGGGCAGAGCCTCAGCTAGCATAAATTAGTGTAACTGCAGTGATGCCCCAGTGCAATCCCAGTGTGTTCCAGGTGAGAATTCAGCCCCGAGTTGCTAATTAATCGCAGTACTATGCCTCAAATATTACAGATTGAAAAGTGATGAAATCTGTGACAGAGCTGATGCCTCTGACATCCCGTCCTGCATTTGTTTCTCTAGACTCTGTTCAGCCAAAGTAGGCCAGTTTCTGTCCTCCTTACTCCAGGACATTTATCATAATTCCACTGAATCCATTTATACCGCTGAAGCAACCTAATTATGATTGGGAAAAGAATACTGGCAGTTCTTAGTCATAAAAACATTCATCCTAAAATGATTATATGGAAATGGTATATATTTAGCACACCTATTTTTGGTTAAGCTCTCTCTAGCAAGATTGGTGGTAATTTTACAATGGGTAAAAGTGGATCAGCAGCCTCTTCCTTCGGTGTCTTGCAAAGCATAAGACCTCTTTAAAACTGAAGTGCTTTGAAAAATGCAAAATGTTGTAATTGTTGTAAATTGATATGTGCAGAGTAGAGTAATTTAAAAATCATTAGAAGTATGCATTTTTTAAAGTGCTTCAAAAAGAAATGAAGGCATAATACACTATATTAATATAGTTCAAGACATCTCCAATTGGTTTCAAAATTAAACATCAAAAACTGTAACTTGAAAAAGTAATTAGGTAAAACCATTTCATTGCAATCAGAAGACTCTTCAGGTTTAGGAAATTGTAAATTATGGGTGTCAGTCATTCTGATTTACCAAGGACAAGGATATTCACTACAAACAACTCACTGTAGTGAAAATAGCCTTGAAATTTCCTCAATACATGATGTAATGTCATGCATTTTCTGTAGACTGCTCTGTTCCATGTAGGTACTTCTACTCTGCTCCCTATTTTAGACAAATCTCAAGAACTTTTTAATTAGACTATAACCATCCTTCATTGTTTTGGGCTGAAGAAATGATGGACTTATTTAATTTCATCTAACTGTCCTCTTTCTTTAATTTGTGAGGAGCTTTGACTATTACTGCTCTGCTAATTAAAAGGATGATTGAAGTTTCCACTGTTGTACATTGTCTGACATTGTAGAAAGACTCTTCTTGCTACTGTATATTTCATTGGAAAGAACAAACCAATGTGTGACTAGTTTGATTTGTATCTCCCGTAGAGTTGCAAGAGTTTGCAAAAAGACATCTGGTGAGCACGATTTCTATTAAAAACTTAGTAGTTAAAGATTGGAACACTTAATATGTGTTGCTAGAGAATGTAAAACATGAGAAATTTAAGGCAATAAAGAAGCATTCCAATAAAAATTATTTCTCCTGCGTGTTGAAATCAGTCCAGAGGGAACCAGAAATACTTGACGTAGTCGTGTATTGATTTAAGAAGTAAGGTAAGTCAAGGGTATGAGATATACAACAAGGAGACTTGGGATGTTTTTCAACTGATTGCTGCTTATTTTGCAGATGTGCCAAAAATAATGGCTCCTTCCTTCACTTTTTCTTCCTGAAAATTAAGGTTCATAATCTATTGCTGTCTGCACCTCATTCAGCGATTATTGGAAATATCCCTCATTCAAATGTAAACATAATTTACTTAAGACAGCTTTGTTAAATCCTGGTCTAACCCACAAAAAGGTATTACTTATTCCACTGAGTGGAATCCACAGACCCAGTTTAGATGCTTCTATCCCAGCAGCCCTTCCCTTATCTGGGAGCAAGACAGCCGAATTGCTCTTGTGACAGTGATATGGTCCTGTTTATCCTGCCTTCGAGGTAGCTAGCAGAGACTTTCCTCTCTGTATGCATGGCATCGTGTCTTGTGGGGAGTCCGTTGTGTCCACCTCAGCATGTTTTGTGCTAGGCCAGCCCCAGTAGATCTGTTTTGAGAGTAATGCTCATTAGGATCCTTAGGCAACACTTATGAAAGGTCATGCAGGTTGTGAAACTAGAGAGCTTAACATAAAGCTGTTATGACCTTGGTTGGGTTGTTATCCAGTAGCAAATAAGTGGGATTTTAGTAGCAATTCAGGTGCCAAAGTGTTTCAAGCACCTCCAAATTAGGTAAGTTGAGCAAAGGGTTTAAGGGTGTAAATTTTGGATCTGGGCATTTAAAGCTGTAGTTAAGTGCCTACGTCCCTTTTTGCATCTCAGCCTTATCGCCTACATGGTAGTCAATCTACTAGACAGTGATTCACAACCATGGTAAAACAACTGGCAGGATATAGTATGGAAATGACTTGTGTGAATACTCTATGTCCAAGAAAATATCAAGATGGAAATTCAGAATATGAAAGGCTCGTACTCCACGAGAACCCTTCATAAGAGGTCTCTGAAGTAGAGAAGTTGTGGGAACATTCTGCTGGTGTTGTGAATGCTGCAGTGGAGAGGAAAAAACAGCCTAGATGGACAACAGAACAGTAGCAATGTACGAAATCTTCATATTTTAATTTGCTAAGCCAAGTCTAGTGATGAAACTCTGACAAGTTATCCATACCACCAGCAAGAAGGGTTCTTGTGTTAGGAGGGAGCTTCCCTTCCTCACAGCTGGAAAAGCACAAATGGGAATCGCTAGAGCAAGAGTACAAAAAAAGCACTAGAGCTACTAGAGGTTTTGTCCTTCAGTGAATTTCAGAACATCTGTTATGCAGAACGTGTTGCATCAGTCCCTGAAAAGCAGATATTTAGAATATATCTTTTTGTTGTCATAGTAAGAGTTCTACAAAAATAGCTATCATTTCAATATGCTTATGCAGCAGAGTCTGTGAGGTTTAGCTTACCTCTGAAAACAGGAAATTGCTATTGATAAAAGCCAAAATCATGGGAACTCTTTTCTCCTACATATTGCATTTTTAAGCTTTTTGATTGTGTCGTTTGTTGCAAGGATAATGTATGCAGACGTCTAGGGAATTCCTGGTCTCTGCCCTGTTTAAGGACTTTTACTTAAATGTTTAGGCTCAAGTAATACTTTTTAAATAAAACTAAATTTATAGTAATTAATTATCGCATTTCAATGACAATAGAGCAAAAACCCCATGCGTATTGTAGCTGCAGTGTAGATATGGGCAGGTTGCTCTCCAGTTGGGGAAGACTTGGCTATTTTATAAAAATTATTAAAATAGTGTCTGTCACCTTGTGATTCAAAGTCATTTTCTGTTGGACTTCAGAAAGCTGATTGTTCTCATGGCCCGTTTGCATTTTCAGCTCCTGCTCTGATCACCCATGCACACCTTCCGGAAATGCCTTGGCGAAGGGTGGCCAGCCTGCTGGTGCCTCTGTCGGCTCTGCGGGCGAGAAGTAGCCGGGCATCTTTGAGCAGCATGCGACCGGGCAGCGCGTCCCAGGGAGAACGGAACTGCGTCGGCAAAGCAGCGTTTGCATGGGCGAGGAGGGACCAGGGAACGATGAGTTAGTGGAAAACATAGGCAGCGTAGAAGGAAGAGAGCAAGCAACATAATAAAGGACGCTCATTCACTTCTTAAAATAGACCAAGCACTATTCCGATTGTGCCAGGGACGTGGAGGAGTGTGGTAGCAGTGCTTACTTACAAGCCAGGGTCGTGTGCCCAAGGTGCTGCTTCTCCCTGGTGCAGGAAGAATGCAAGTCATGAGCTGCATCTTTGCTTTAACAGCGAGGAGACAGCACAGCAGCTGCCAGATGCATGTTGCTATTTCTGTTCGTGCTGCTGACACAGAGGAAGTTATGGTTTATTTACTGGGAGCTGCTTCGTCTCTCTCTGTGCTCATCTTCACAGCCGCAGCAATGAACATAGAAATGTTTGCTCCCTGTCCGTGCGAGCAGTGTTGGCAGTCAGTCGCGGAGCGCTGTGTGACTTTTGCTAATTGAGGCTGCTCTCCTTGCTGTTGTGAAGGGGCTGGTTACTCCTGGCTGCTGAGTTTGTCCAAGACACGGCGTTGGTGCTAAAAAGGGAGGAAGCAAGGCCAGTCTCTCCGGCCGATTTTGCTTTTGATTGTGAAGCTGAGATGTTAATTAGAAGCTGCTAATGACCTTTAATTTCTCATATTAGTCGTTACTGTGATACAAATTGTTTGTTGGGAGCACAGAGTTCCTAAGGCTTATTTTAGTTGATCCACTGTTTTGTCTGTCCATGTAGTCTGGCTCTTCACTGAAGAACAAATTTGTAAAAATGGCAGCACATCCTTTGAAAAGCATCCAGTCCTAGCATTTTGATGCAGATTCTGCAAGTCACTATCCACTTTCCTTCTGAGTGCCAATGGTACATCTGATTTGGGCAGCAGTGGCATCTGTGCCGTTTTGGGCCTGCCATTGCTTTTACACAGGTGAAGCTGAATAGATGTTCCTGTAACATGTTGAGAAGTAGTGCCAATGCCCACCTTTTCAGCATTTTGAGCCCTTCAGAGATGCTATAAGTAAAATATATCTTCATTACTGCAGTCATCAGGTGCATGAAGCGTACAGAGCACGTGACCTGAGTGAGGTGAGCACTTACTGGAGCAGTTTTTGTGAGCAGACGCATATTCAAAGGTGATCAGTAAGCCAGTGAATTAAAGATGGTGCCTACTCTTTGCAAACAATGCTTGAATAAATTATTACTTCTTTACTGAATATTGCCAATCAAATTTACTAATTAAATAGTTTTTGAAAACTTTATGCTCTTGAGCAGAGCCCTAGTCCGTGTTAGCAATAGTACTTTCTGTGTATCATGAAAGATTTAGTGCGTATATAAAGACATGTCCTGATCCACTCAGGCAACCTGGTGAACTTTTGCTGAAAACAGGTGTCTCAAAATCTTTATATTCTTTTGATGCTGTATTAGTTCAGGCTGTACCTCTGAGACAACTTTATTAAATGTGCCTCCTGAGCCATCTCTTTGCCTGTTTCCTTACAAAGCCATTTGGTTGCTCTCCATGTTTCTCATCGTTATCGTAGGCCTCATGCCTTTCCTGATTCTCATGGTCTGTCACTTACTCAACAGGTTTCCCATTTTGTCTACACAACTGGCTTTTCAGCCCGAGGAACTGTGGGTTGCATTTTCCCCTCTGTGAGTGAACACAAAGGCATAGCTTTCATAGCTTTCGTCTCCCTCATTACTGCTCACGATAGATTGCTCCAGACTGCTTTCTTACTAGTCTCCTGATCAAATAAAATATCGAAGCAGGTAGATGTTGCATGGCATTTCCTTTTGTAGTTCCCGGTGTATTGTGGAGGGTTTCAGAGCTTGTTAGTCAGAGCATGAATCTCCAGTGACAACTGTAATCTCTCTGCTTTACAACGTGTACAACTTGAAATCAAACAGTGGAGACAAATTATAAAACAGGACCAAATTTGACAAGGATTAACTCCACATTTACTTGGGAAAAGGGTATTTAAGAAATGTCCTGGTCAGAACACTGTGTGGTTCTCCTCACCCTCGTGTCAGTCTGATCTTCCTTGCTATTAGGTTACGCTTCTGCTCATTTATTTTAAGCGTTTCCCACAAAGGCCTTGTCCGACCTGCCAACGTGCATCATCTCTGGGAAGGAGACGGGTTCTGCAGCTGAAGTTCCTTGTGCGGCAAGCACAGCGTAATTGTATTCTGCTTCACACCGGTACAACGGCTGGGTAAACAGAGATATACCCCATGGCAAAGGAGTAATCCTTTGTTGTGGTATCAATTTTCAGAGCTTTGGCTGTCTGAAATGAAATATCTGTTAGTATGTTTACCATTACCAGTCCAGATTCATCAGGCTGTATTGATTAATTTTTTGCACTGTAAAAATACCATTTCAAGCCACAGCAAAATCGATAAAGGGTGAGGTTTTTTATATATACAAACTGGCTTTGGATCAGAAAGAAAATATTCTTCATCAGATGAAAAAAGAAGCTGGAAAAAAAGCATGATAAAAGATCAGAGAAGGGGAAAAAGTTTCCCTGTAGTTTCCCCCGCCTCTGCTGTGTTTGCCCTTTGGACCTTTGTGTTTGCCCACTGTTTACTTTTCTACAGAAATAAATTCTCAAGCAAATTGAGGCTCCCAGTTTGGAAAACATGCTTTCAAATAGATGTAGCATTATCATTTTTTTTTTTAAATGCAATTACATTCATATATTTTGAGATACACAGTAGTGTTAATGGCAGCCTTCCTGCTAAAAGTCAGAAAAGCTGTTTGTAGAGTACTTAATGCATCAGGAATAAGTTCAATGAGATGATGGTAGGCTTATTTCCAGACAGCAATTAAAACCATCACTAGATTGATGGTGAAGCATTCTGAGTAACAAATGGTGAGGATACGGCATTTTAGTTCCAGTGGTTTTATTTTATGTATTGTGGCCTGCGGTAAGAAGATAAGAAGGGGAGTTATGTATCTGTGAGGCAACACGTCAGAAGGTTCTCTGCATAAAACTTACAGTAGAAAGGTTTAGAATGAAACAATGTATGGAGAATGGAGTTGTTTTGGATAAGTTTTGCCTTTGGTAGAAATAGTTGCTCACTGTGTACTAATTGTGTCTGAATTACCCCAAATAGTAGTCGGGGCTGAGCAAAGTTTAGATTGCCCCATTTTGTTCTGAGGACATTGACTATTCAGTAGTACTTTTCTGCAAGTCCTGTCTCTCTGAGGAGGACCTGAAGTCCTGGAGTACCTCATTGCCTCCCAGTAGAACAGCTCTTGGAATAGTGTGGTTCATAACATGAAGAGCAGCTCCAGGATCAAAGCTGTACTCAGTTAACTGAGTGATTTCAGCTGTGCCATTTTTCAGTTGCCAGCAAGACCACCCAAAGGTTTATTTACTGGAATTGCTAATGTAACGCAGAGCAAAACCAATAGATCTACTGAACAGAAGATAGGAAACAGGGTAGCTGTCA